>Ga0233439_10004958_pt1 | contig 12614 bp, 14 predicted proteins | sample SI_123_September_6_FD_182713 | JGI IMG/M metagenome (GOLD analysis project Ga0233439, IMG submission 182713) | Seawater microbial communities from Saanich Inlet, British Columbia, Canada - SI_123_September2016_100_MG | ecosystem: Environmental > Aquatic > Marine > Inlet | place: Canada: British... | reverse complement strand
ACATAAGCATCTCTGCTGCATATGCAGATGATGTTAAACAAAACCATAGTGCTAGGGTAAAAATAACCTTTTTCATTTCATCTCCTTTTATTTGAATCTATCCAATACCTCATTATTAGTATTTATACCATCTTTTGTTAGAGTATTAACTAATTCTTGTAACCTTATTACCTCTGTTTTGATTACAAGGTTTTCGTGTTTTAGTGCTGCTAATTGTACGTCTTTAGCCTCTAACTGTGATTCAAGAATACACATCCTTGTAAACTCTTGAGAATTATTAGACCAATTTCCACTTTCACTCATATAACAAGTCCTCCATCTCTAATATTTTTATTAAATGCAGATAATAATTCACCACCCGACAATCCAGATTCAACCTTAAAATTACCTAATGCCTCTCTTCTTTTTAATCTATATTCTTCAGTTGACCAATCTGTTGTTGATTCTTCAGACTCAATAGTGTTTTCAATAAATGGGATTTCTGTTACAGTTTCAGTTTCTTCTGATAATAATGATGTTGATTCTGATTTTCTTGAAACGATATCACTAGTTGTTTCTACTACCGTTTCTCCTGTAGCAGTTTTTCTTAATACATTACCCATACCAGATTTACTCGGTAGGATATTATTCAGTAATGATGTCTGTTGTATCTGTAGAAATCCTTGAAAATTTGGTTTATTACCAGTAGCTAAACTTCCCAAACCACCCACACCAGCAGCTAACCCAGCACCAACAAAACCCGACAAAAACTTATTCTCCTTTTTTGCTTCTTGGACATTATCAGTAATAGGTTGTTTTTTTGTATTGCGTTCACCTAAGTCTGCTTTACCTAGATTTGGTAATATTGATGGTTTACTAAAAAAAGAACCATCAGAACCTTTAAAGATATTGGGTAAATCAGAACTACAAGGATCAAATGATGTACCTAAACCAAATGTTGATTGGGATAAATCAGTTAAATTTAAATTTACAAATCCTTCAAGGCCTACTGATTGTGCAAAATCACCAGTAATTTCAGCAATTTTATTAACTGCATCAAGGGGTGCATCTGCTAGTTTGGACAATGCACCTAATTCATCTTTTAATGATATATCAGGAAGTGCTGTTTTCAGAGCACCCACTAAAAAACCTTCTACATCTGAAAATGCTGCTGTAATCACACCTTGAATAGCTGCTAATCCTGGCGGTGTACCAAGATTGAGACTTAATATTGTACCAAGATTAGATTGCAAAGCACCCGTAAGATTGCTTATATTTACATCTATATTACATGATGCTGTCGGCAATGCTTCTGATACATTTGAAACTAAATCATCTACTACTTCTTCTTCTGGCATATATTATCCTCCCGCAAAAACATTAGGTGAACCTTGTGCTACTTTAGTACAACCAACAATATAATCACCTAATCTACCAACACCTCTGAAATTTGCAAACACTCTTGTAGAACCAAGTGCAATTCCAGCAGTATGTGGACAACATTTAGTACCACAAGGTTTAAGATGTGGACTATTTAAATCACCCTGTCTACTTACAGGACGAAAATTTACAAATACGTTTGGAGAACCCTGCATCCTTATTGGTGGTTTTGGGCCACAATGAGGAAAATCTGCATCTCCAAGTCTAGCAACTGGTGGCATTATGTTATATCTCCGTTATCTAAATCAATAATTATTTGTTTAAGTTCTGTACTACCAAAAACATCACTATACATAAATTTATAATATGGCTCACTAAAATATCCAGAAACTCCAAATGCTTCAAGCAATCTATCAAGTTTATCTAATATAATATCATACTCATTTGTATCATCCGTAATATGTGTTTCAAAAGTATCCTTATGAGTTAATACAGTTGTTGCATATACTGAACCATTTAATAAATTATTTATATCTGTTATTATTTGACTTGGACTATTTGTATTTGGATCTGCATCAACTTGACTTAAAACACCCAAACTAGCATATGTAGTTGGTATAGGATCAGTATCAAGGAGTGCCTGTGCATCACTAATAGTAACATCACCTGTAAATAATGTTCCAAATACCAATTCCAGATAATTTGTAAATGGAATACCAAAGCTATTTTCCAATGATGTTATAGAACTAACTATACCCATCAATGAACTTACATTTGGTTTTATATTATTGGGTGGAGGGACTTGTCTTACCCCACTCAATAAATCATTATGCAACTTAAATGTATCATCTGCTGTAGTAATAAATGTTTTAAGAATACCAAGATTTGTCGTTATTAATTGATTTTCTGTTTGATAGCCATTAATAGCAGAAACAATATTAGTGATATCGTTTTCTGTAAAACCAGCAGCATCCCAACCATCAGGTAAATTTGATAAATCCTCTCCCGTTGTAGGGTCTACCTCTGGTTGTCCAGTAATGGGATCTATAGGAGTAGTAGCATATCCCTCTAATGTTGGTTTTTCAGATTCAGCTATATTATAATCAGTCTCTAATTGGGTTGTTACTGTATCTATACTTGAAACTAAATTAGACAATGCTGGTTCAAGTGGATTGCTGTAGCTTGTTCCACCGTCAAGAAGATCGTATATACTTCTAACGTGCTGTTTCTCTGAACCAAAACTATCATCAGGAAAATTAGGTGTAAGTCCTTCTGTAAATGTAATAGGCATAATATGTTCCTTAATTCAAAAAAATACCACCGCTCGCAGCAATAGCATATATTCCAGTAGAAGTGGAAAACCCAAAACCATTTATTCCTAATGCATAAGTGCCATTAACGGTAGTTGTTGAAAACCCACTGATTGTATTAAACTCCCCAAGTCCAACAGTACGATTATAAACTCCAAGTGTAGATAACCCCAAATCAAGCAAACATGATATATCAATACCTCCAGAACTAACTATTGATACATTTGACCGTACAACAGTAGCCATAGTTCCGAGGATAATTTCATTGACATTACCACTGACAGTTTCATTAACTCCACCACCGACAGTAGTATCTCTATCTCCAGTAACATTTATAAACTGTTTTTTACCTACCTTCACATCACAATTATCACTTATTACCCATTTCCTGCTAGCTAATACTTCACCAGCATCATTACCAGATATTTTAGTTCTTTTATCTCCATGTACGTTTAAATGATAATCACCATATACCTCTTGTACCAAGTCTCCCTGATATAACATACGACAATTACCACCAACCGTAATATTACAAGAACCTTGAATAAGAACATCTTTATTTTTCAGAGTTATCTCATAATCACTTCCAACAACTTTTGTTACCTTAGTACCATCTGGTTGTATCTCTTCAAATGTTCCAGACTTATGAAACTTATGTAATCTTTCTGCTGTTGGTGTATCATCCCACTCTTCAACATGACCTGATTCAGACATCTTTACATGATTGTGTGGATATTGTGAAGATAATTTAACAGTTGATAAATATTCTGTTGGATTATCTGCAACCCCACCATATCTAGGATTCGGCTCATTCCACAAGGAAGGATTATATAACGATGAGTTTCTAGTATTATTAATAGTTGTCGTTATATCACCAGCCAATGCAGTAGGTGTATCAACTGTTCTTGTTTTTCTTTTATAACTTAATGAGGGTGCATCTTCTGATGTTTTTCCAGTACTTGTGGTTAATGGAACTGGTAATGCACCACTACCTCTAGCTAATCTATTTGTATCTGGTTCATTTAAATTAATTGATAATGGATATACCCCATTTGGATCATTAAATCCCAATGCTGGATTTGATACTTTTTCTGGTATTCCACCAAACGTACCCATCATTACAGGTTCTTGTGCATCTTCACCATCACGAAAAAAACCAAATACCCATGTACCTTCAACTGGTCCTAATGGAGTTGTACCAACACCATTCATAGCTGCAGAGGTAATCGGTTGTGTGGGTGTTGCCCAAGGCAAATGTTCTGTAGGTATACCTTTACCGTCTTCCTTATTGTCCGTATGATAACCAAGAATACGAACACGACACCTACCCAACTTCAATGGGTCTATCCTATCTTCAATAACACCTTGCCACCAAACAAAATTACCAAACATAATCATTTTTCCTTTCTTGATGTTCTATTAGCTACAACGTCTTCAAAAGCATCTTTAACAACTTCCATACTCATAGTGTAATTAATCTTATTATCTTTTGATGTGATATTATGAAATTTATGCTTAATAACGGTAATTAAATATGTACCAGATAAATTTTTATCATAATAATTATCAGAAGATTTATCAGAATCAGTTGCTTCTGCTGATGGTATTTCAATTGTTATAGTTTGTCCAACCCTTAAAGTAGAATTTCCAGCAATATCAACAATCAAAACTATATTATCATATGCTTTCATCTGTGCAATTCTTTGTAATCTCCACTCTTCTGCTTTATTATCATATAAATCATTTCTATTTTTAGAATACATTTTGTCATGTTTTGGATAAAAAATAACACGACTATCGGTCATACTGGATAAATCTCTTTCAGTTGTTACTGGAAAATTATTATCTTCGTCTGGTGGTGCAAATGTAGTTCTTGGCACACTGGCTGATTTTACATCAACATCAGAAGAAGAAATTACGGGATAAGTACCAACATGATTTAGCTTTACAAACTCATGGAATCCATTAAAATCATATTGTGTTATTTTTTTTCTAAGAATATCATGCGTAATAAGTTTTGATGCATACAATCCTGTTATAGCATTATTTGCTTTATCGAAATGTGACATGAAGTGAAGATCATTGATTCTCTGTTCACCTGCTGATAATGTTTCAACACCTGATGCATCATTTGTTCTAATCTTTTGTACTAGAGTAAAAAAAGGAAGTTTTTCTGATAATTTATTTAAACTTACAAAATTACTACCATCAAGTGTTTCATAAAACAAATAATTAATACCAGCATTATCCTTTTGCATTGCTCTTTTTGATAACCATACAATAGCTTCTAATGGCTCCATATTGGGTATGATGATATTTTCAATTCTATCTGTACTTTCAACTAACAACTCACGATCATTATCATTGTACAGATAATCATAATATATATCTGAAACTATATTACTTATAGTTTTATTATTATAGGAACGTGATACTTTAGAATGTATACTACTCATATATTGTTCAGATATAAATTCTACAGTAAAAACTTGTGCTTTAGGAGCAGAAAACCATCTGGATGATATCGTATTAATATGCATCGGAGGGGGATTTACAGTATAATGTGTCTCATTTGACTTTCCATCCAATCCAGTAAGTGAAATATCTATATCAAGTACTTCTTCACCGACAATTGGAAATTTCTCAGGAAGGTTATATGATTCAGCTAATACCATAGTCCCTGTCAAAGAAGTTTTAAATATATTTTCCTCTATGGTTAATTCAACCATAAATGGACGGAGATCGAAATCAGCAATTGCTGATTTTATATTTAATTTTTTTATGGTTACATCAGTAACATTAACTTGTTTTTGCATAATACTATTTTATTATAAGTGTTTTGAATTCTTCCTTGATATTAGAGATATATTCATATCGTATAATATTTATTGTTCTTTTACTATCATTTAATACTTCTTCGTATTTGTAATTAGTTATGGGTGTTGCAGAACCAGCAGTTAGTCCACCCGGCGTAATTATAGTGCCAGGTGCATCTACCACATTACCAGAAGAATCTTCATAATGATGTATACTATTCATTCCAAGTCCATTTCCACCATTTTCCACTGGCCCATATTTTTTACTAATATACTTTTGTAAATCATAATATGCCAATGGCCAATCATAATATGGATTAGTTATATAATTTGCATAAAGAATTATCCAATGTAATGTAGAATCATTATAAACTTTATGTGCTATTGTGTCTGCTCTTTCTCCGTCTTGAATAAAATATTCTTCAAAAAAAGATATATTAATAATTTCTAATTTTTTTCTAACTCTTTTTAATAGATTAACAACTGTATCTATTCTGACTTTATTCTTATCTCCACGAACATCATAACCAATAGTATTAAAATATTTAAAATATGCCATTAGAATCCATCCTCCACATCAGTTGATGTTACTATATCAATCTCTTCAAATCCAAGTTGAAGTGTTATTGATGTTGGTGCTCCATCTTCAAATGAACTCCAACCAGCAGTTGCAAAATTAGTATTTATTGATTTACATATACAAGTTTTCAACTTAGGTAAATATTCATTTTTCTTTAAAGTACTTCCATCTGTTGATTTTGTTAAAAATTGAATTTCATATTGGTGTGGATAGTTAAAAAGTATCTTGCTTTCTTCATTATCATAATCTGGTTTAGAATATTGTCTAATTCTGTTAATTATATCTTTTAGCTTTTCGACTTCATTTGAATTTCTAGCAGAAAAAGTCCATGAAAATTCAAAGGGACGAAATGGCACACCCTTAAACGATTGCTCTTTAAATGGATTTGAAGTAATGCGTAAAGATGTTTCAAACCCTGCCTGAATACCAGAAGCACCAGAAAGAGTACCTAGAACAGCACCACCCAACAGTCCACCACCAAGAACCTTACTTACCAAAGCACCAGCTCCACCACCCAATAAAGTCCCTATCTGTCCTACACCCAACTCAGAAAGTCCTGATGATTCAGATTGTCCTGTCGCAGCTGCTACCAAAGAACCAAGTTCTGCTGTTTGCCAATCTGCTGTTTCAGAATAAGTTACATTCTCCGGCATCGGTAAATATATAGACATTATTTCTTTTTTATTTGCTCTTTTTCTATTAAGTTGAACTTTAGCTCTGGTTTTTTCAGCTGAAAAAACTAGACCTCCTCCAAGTTCTCCAAGTTTTTTTAGAGTTTTCTCAGCTGCAGCTGTTTGACTTTGAAGTTGTTTAAGTTGTGGACTGTCGTTCCCATCTGCATCTCGTGCTCCACCACCATTTTCAAGTTCTTCTGTTAGTTGACTTAAAGCATTTTTAGTATTTTCTTTAACTAAAGCACCAAGTTCACCCAAACTTAAACCCTCATGTTTTAAAATCGTGATTCTAACTACATCAGGATATGTAAAATCCAGAGCTAAATTATCAGGATAAAACATTTGAATTGTATTACTAGGTTCTAACTTATCCAATAATGTTCTTGTTTTCTGTTTATCTTCAAATTTCTTTTCCATATTACTTATTCCTTTTAACTCTTATGTCGGTTTGTTTCCAAACAATTTCATTTGGTAATCTTCTTTTATTTTCAGAATAAAACTTTTCTGTTGGTACACTCATAGCTATCTCCCAATCTAATGGATGTACTTCAATCACCTTTGAGATAATACTATCGAATTTATACTTCCTATAAGCAAACTTTGCATATTTAAATTTTCTATTATCTCTTATAACCTTCACAAAAGAATTAAATAAAATTCTAGTATTTCTAGTATAATCTTGCCTATTCAAATATGAAAACATATTTTCAAGTAACATTGCTCTATGTTTTGGTGTCATATAATGGAAATTAATTCCTTCAAAATGATCAATAGATTTATTCATAATAAATATCAGAGGGTACATATCAAAAGTACTCTTTAACTGTTCTGCTTCTGGTAAATATCTATAAAAATACATTCTTCCCAAAAGAAAATTACTTCTTTTTAAACCACCTTCACGGAGCATATCACGAAAATTAAAATTCATGCCATATTCAATAGCATAATCTTGATAAAACTCAATAGATTTTTCACTTCTCTCTACTATACTTTGTTGTTTTGCTTCTTTATGTGCTTTCTGAAAAAATGATTGATTACCAAGAAACTGTATATGCTTATTTAATGTTTCTAATATAGGTGATTTTTTAAATCGTTTATCTGTTATCTTTTCTCCAAACCTACTCACTCCCTCTTTTATTTCGTCTTTCTTGTCTCCTAATTTTCTAATAGCAACTTTGGAACTTTTTAACTGTCTAAGAGCTAACCCTGCCTTCTTTATATCCATTATAAATTCTGTTAAAGAAGGAAACCCTATATCACTTAAATGTTTATTATACATCTTACGTTCTGTATGATTCAATCCTTTAACTAATTTCCCAATTTTTCTATTTTTAGATATTTGAGATATATTTTTTATTTTTCCACTTCTATATAGAGCAGCGGATTCTTTAAATATTTCTCTAACATTGGGATATCTTTGAAGTTTAGCCATAGCAGAAAAAATCTTCTTTTCTTCTATTCCACCTTTTCGTAGTCTTGGTTGTTTTGATTTGGTTGCCATTGTCTCTTATTTATAATAGATTTATCGGATTCCTAATTCTTTTTCTGTTAAAACTATAAATTCCCAATCCCTCTTTTCTGCATATTTCCTTGCAGCTTTCCACTTACATTGATTCCTTACATAGGCTTTCAGTGCATTTCTATACTTATTGGTGTTTCTCTTAGGTTTCTTTGGGGGTAAACATTGGTTATGAGGTTTAATCTCAATAATATACTTCTTTACCTCACCAGTTTTTGATACCACTTTCACATAGAAATCCACAAAATACCGTCTAGTTTTCTTCTCTACTGGATTATAATAGGGAATGACTATATTCTCTGAACCCCACTCTACAACATTGGGTGCTATACAATCCAGATACTTCATGTATCTTAACTCCCAACTGGAGCGATAGTGACATTCATGGAGATCGCCTACATATTTCTCCTTGTTTTTGATATTATATTTTCCAACTCTAGGGAAATTTTTCATATATCTCTTATAAATATGGTATAGACAAGTATTTATAAGAGGAGTAAGAAATGGCAAAGGGACTTAAAGACTTTATGGCAATCGCATCTACGGGTTTTGCTAAGCCTAGTTTATTTGAAGTAGAAATAAAACCTCCACCAGCACTAATTGACCCTACTGCAAGAATAGATAATATTGAACTACGAAAGTTATCATATCTTTGTAATAATGTCCAAATTCCTGGCCTAACTATGGTGACAACAGAAAAGGCATTAGACTATATATCTAGGGCAAAACAAAAAGTATATGACGATATTACTTTGACATTTCATTGTACTGAAGGAATGGAAGAATTAAAATTTTTTCAAAATTGGATAAACTTATTAGTACACCCTGTAACTAACCGAGTTGGATATCATTCGGATTATGGTACAGGTGTAGTTGAAATATTTAAATTAGGTATCGGAAGTAATAATTCAAAAATTGATTCTGATAAGGATAATATACCAGCAATGAAAACAACAATATTTGATGCGTACCCAAAAAGAATAGAACCAATTACATTAGATTATGGTACAACGGGTAACATCTTGTCATTAGTAGTTAATTTTTCTTATAGATATTATGAACAAAAATTTATGAAAATTCAAGAAACTGAACGTCCAGCTACTAAAGAAATATTAGCAGCTCATAGTGTTGATACTGAATTAAACAAAATAAACCCATTGCGTGAGATTACAGATAAAACACAAAACTTTAAATTCCGAGGAAAAACAGCAGGTAGTGGGGATAGTATAAGATTCGATGCAGATGGAGATCCATTATAAAGTTCAAATAATAACAATATCATTATATATATTAAGGAGTTAATGAAATGGGATTACCAAGAGTTGCAGTACCAGAGTATAGTTTAAAATTACCATCATCAGGAGAAGAAATTAAATATCGTCCTTTCTTAGTCAAAGAAGAGAAGCTTCTTTTAATTGCTACAGAAAGTGAAGATGAAAATGAAATAATAGTTGCTACAAAAAATGTAATTAAGAATTGTGTTTTTAGTGAACTAGACATTGATAAATTACCTATATTTGATATTGAATATATATTTTTATGGTTAAGAGCTAGATCAAAAGGAGAAATGATTGATTTAAAATATTCTTGTCCTAAATGTAAAGGTGAAATACCTGTTCAAGTCAATGTTGAAGATGTTAAGGTAGAAACAGTTGATGGACATAGCAATAAAATTGAATTAACAGACGACTTAGGTATATGTTTGAAATACCCAAATATGTCCTTTCAATCTGAAATAGAAGCTCTCAAAGATAAAGATCAAATTACTCTAATGTTTCAATCAGTACTTATGTGTATAGATTACATATATGATCAAAAAGAAATGTATTCGGCTAAAGATTATACAACAGATGAATTAAATGATTTTTTAGAATCCCTTAATGATAAACAATTTGAGAAAATTACAATGTTTTTTGAAACAGCACCAAAATTAAAACATAATGTAAAATTAGAATGTTTAAGAAGAATAAAAGATGAGGATAAAAAAGATAAGAAGAAGGATAAGAAAGTAGAAGTGTGTGGTTATACAGAAGATGTAGTCTTGGAGGGCCTGCAGTCTTTTTTCGACTAATCCTCTGCGATAATTCATTAAGTAATATGATGAATACGAATTTTGCAATGATGCAACATCATAAATACTCTCTTTCTGAAATAGAGAATATGATTCCTTGGGAACGTGATGTTTATGTTGCATTATTGACTAATTACATTGTAGAGGAAAACAAAAGAATTGAACAACAAAATCAACAAAAAGGATAAAAACAATGTCTAGACCTATGGCAGAACTTATTAATAATATTCCACCAGACAGAGATTCTAATAAATTACTAATTATAGCTAATAATTTTAATGTTAGTGTTAGTAAAAAGGATACTGGTGCAGGAACTAGTTCGGGTGCTGATAAAATTAAAGACAAGAAACCTTGGGATGATGATAGTTTTTTTACTAAAATGGGAAAAACACTTGGATTGACACCAAGATCTTCTGAAGAAGAAAGAGAAAGAACAGAAGAAAAAGAAAAAAAAGCAGAAAGAATTAGAAAAGAACAACATGATGCATTAAAAAAAGGGTTTAGTAATATAGGAAAAACATTAAAAAGTATGGCAACTGATAACCCAATAGTTAATTTTATTAAAGACCATTGGGGTAAGATATTAATAGGACTTGCTCTTGTATTTTTAAAACCAGAACAAATGAAAAAAGTATGGATTGGCCTTGTAGATTTGGTCAAGTGGTTTATTAATGGTGGGGGTAAAAAAATATTTATGGGTATATATTCTTTTTTAAAAACCATAGGAGGTTGGATTGGCAATATTGTTGATTTTATTATGGGAAAAACCGATAAGGAAAGAGAAAAGCAAAAACTAGATGAGATGAAGAAAAGAGGGCCATCCAAAGGATTTCTTGGAATCGGTGCTCAGACTCAAGACGAATTTAATGCTGAAATTAAAAAACAAGAAGAGATAGTAAAAGAAGCAGATGACAAAGAGTTAAAGGGGGGAGCAGGTACAATTACAACCATTGCAACACTTGGATTTGCATTATTTGCATTACTTAAACCACTTTCGGCTCTTAAATTAGTACTTTGGACTATACCAAAGATGCTAGCTAAATTATTAAAATTAGATGTTTTGGGAGGAAAATTATTCAATCCTATATTAACATCAGTTAAAGGGTTTGGTTCAAAAATGCTTAATGGAGCAAAAGGGATATTGGGTATGAAACCTAGTTATACCCGTCCTCATGCTACTCCAACTGAACTTGCATTTAAAAAATCACATTCGGGTATAGGAAAATCAGTATTATCATCAACATCAGAAGTCGCAGGTAAAGGAGTGGCAGGAGAAACAGGTAAGGCAGCACTAAAAACAGTTGCAAAAGAGGCTGGTAAAGAAGCAGTTAAGACTGCAGGCAAGAAAGGACTTGCAAAAGTTGCACTTAAAGGGGCAGGTACATTAGCTGCAAAAGCAACACCCGGCTTAGGATTATTGATAAGTGGGGGAATGTCTGTTAAAAGAATGTTTGATGGTGATTTTATGGGTGCAGGAATGGAACTTGCATCTGGTGTTGCATCATTAGCGCCAGGACTTGGTACTGCTGCATCAATAGCAATTCAAACTGCATTAATAGCTAAAGATGCAGGTGTATTTGCTAAAGAAGCTGTTAAAACTACTGAAGATGCAAAAACTGATAGTCCTATTACTGCAAAGAAAACAACAACACAAAGGATGATTGCTAAAGAACCAGTTATCAAAGGAAAACCATATTCAAAAAGACAGTTAGCTGCTGTAAGTATGGGACGACAAATGGGAAATAATATACCAGTAACAAAAGAAGAAGAGATGGGACGTGCTGTATTGAAAAAAGAAAATGCATCAAATTTAGGGCCTATTGTATCTCCAACAGCTAAAATAGACAATATGAATGGTTTAACCACAAAAAATTCTGCATTAAAGGGTGATGGTTCTACAGTTATTATCGACAATTCTCAAAAAAATAGCAATAATGTTACTAAAAGTGGTGGGAGTGGTAGTACAACAGTATTAGCAAAACGTAATGTAGAGTCAGGATATAGACTTACTGGTAGTGATTATGGAAAAAGTTTTAACGGATTATAATATATGAATAAAAAAGTATAAAAAATAAAGGGGAAGTATCACCGAAACGGTTTCACAAGGTATCTAGTCGCGAGTCTTTGATACCAACATAATACTGGCGAATCACCAATATAACAAACGATACTCCCCCAATATTAATTACTGCTCAGCTAGTTTCTTAAAATACTCTAAAGTATCTTCAGATGTTGATTCGGCTGCATCATTCGCAACTGGATTAGCAGAACTCTCCTCAATAGTT
>Ga0233439_10004956_pt1 | contig 12618 bp, 4 predicted proteins | sample SI_123_September_6_FD_182713 | JGI IMG/M metagenome (GOLD analysis project Ga0233439, IMG submission 182713) | Seawater microbial communities from Saanich Inlet, British Columbia, Canada - SI_123_September2016_100_MG | ecosystem: Environmental > Aquatic > Marine > Inlet | place: Canada: British... | reverse complement strand
AGTAGGTATTACTCAAGATTTATCCAATAAATCCGTTTTAGATACAAGTATATCACCTAATTATCTAGGAAAATCCGTATGTATATCATCCGATGGTACATACTCATTTATATCATCACAAAAATCAGTAGTATCATCTACAACTAATCACGACGGGGATGTTCATGTATATTCATATAATAGTGCAAATCGTACTTGGTCGTATGAAACGTCTCTTTATCCAGTAATAACGAGTTCTCTCAGTAATCATCAAGGATCATCGGGAGTATATTCTGCCGAATTCGGTTATGTTATGCAATCCAATAGTGATGGTTCTGTCCTTTATATAGGGATACCAGGTTATCGTATTTCTAATTTAAATGTAGGTGCAGTATGTGTATTGCAACGTATCGGATCATACTGGTCCGTACAGCAATTTATCGAAAACCAAGATTCAAATGGTTCTTCAATATTAGCCAATATTCGATTTGGCTCTACATTATCAATACGTAATACAAACACATTATTTATAGGCACAGACGCCAATTCTTATACGAATTCCAATGTATATAAATTCGATTACATTAGTGGTTCATTCACCAAAGATTTTTCATTTTCCATCAAACCCACAAATGCTTTTGCAAATTCGAATTTCGGTACATCAATTTCTTCTGATTTAAGTGGAACCACATTAGTAGTAGGATCCGTTAATTTTGGACGTACCGTGAATTCATCGACTTATTATACTGGATCCACTCATGTATTTCAATATAGTTCCGGGTCTTGGTCACAAATACAGGATTTATATGAAGATATATCCAATAATCCACCATATAATGGAGCGACTATAGCAAACGGGGCAAAAATAGGAGAAAATATATCAATGAGCCAAGATGGGGATAAAATAGTAGTTTCGACATTTTTAAATGGTGTATCATCCGGAACTAAATATGGTGTAATATATTACTTCCAGTATGACACAAATCAAAGTAAATACGTATATAGGCAGCATTTAGTTTCACCAGCGTTTAATACATTATCGAGTCCATTTGGAAGTTCTCTCCATATTAACGATCAAGGAACCTATTTGGCTACGAGTCACTTAAACAAACATATTTATGTCTATTATTATGATTCCAGTACATATTGGACACAAAACCAGACGCATACACAAACCATAGTAAATGATATTAGTAGTACAGAATACGCTCATACTACAATATTGAATGGGTTGGGTAACAGTATAGCATTGAGTGGAAATGGTCGGTTTCTTTTATTTGGGGTTAAGAATTATCGTTATAATGATCCTACTAGTAGTTCGAGCCCAATAAGTGGTCAAGCAATTATTTTATACGGTAAGCATGAACAGACAATTGATAATTTTGACGATTTAAGTCAGGGTTATGATGTAGTAATCAATTTAGCAGCCACTACAAATGGTAGTAGTACAACGCCTATATATACTGATCCAGATGACCCAACAAGTAATGGTAATAGTGTTTATACATTCGATTCATCTTCTACTATACAAATATTAGGTCTTGGTACTGAATCCTTAAACGCGGCGTTTTCAGGAGACGATGATTATTTGCCTACAAATAAAACGATTAATGTAACAGGTAATCAAGTAGATCAAAATATCAATTATACTGCGGCTATTTCAACACAAGGTAGTATCGGAGTTGGACAACCATCTGGATTAGTATATGAAGTATTAAATGCGGAATCTGGTGGCGAATCGGATTTATCGGGTACATTGAGTATTACTGGAAAATCCGTCACGTTTAATCCGATTACATCTGAGGTCGAAGGATTGTACATTGGGTCCTCAATTGTGACCATCTCTCAAACGGGTAATTTATATTATAATTCAGCAGTTCCAGTGTCGATTACTTATAATGTGCAATCCAATTGGTCCAGTCCATATCCTACTAATTTCAACGTGTCTTTTGTTCCGAATGAAGATGGTTTGGATTTCCAAGATACACTAGAATCGACAATCATATCAAGCCCTGGAATAGGGTCGATTGCACAAAATGTGGCGTTAGGTATGACAAAACGTACAATAGATGATAATCAAGTAATATATAGTATAGAAACACTCAATAGTAAAGAGAATTATAATGATTTAAAAAGGACGTCATTGGGTCGTAATGGATCTGCGTTTCGAATGAGTGTCCAAGATATTAGTGGTAATATCGATTATATGACTGTATCATTGAGAGAACCATCTGTACAGATACCATTATTCAGTAAAATGACATTGGAAAATAAGACAATGTTATCGAATTTGCCGAATAAAACGGATATTATACAAATCAAGAAATATGTAAATACTAGTGGAAATGAGTATGCGAGTGCGGGTAATGATACACAATATGTTACTGTACGAATATATAATCCGTACAATACATGTGATGTTTATCATATTGATGATAACAACGATGTTTTACAAGTTATACACAGCAATTTTCCAGAAAGTATGATTCGACGGGATGTTTTCGATACAGACTACTGGTTTGTAAAAATGCCGTTTTCTTATGCGGTTGCCACACCGGGTACATATAACAGTAATAATAATAGTGAAGATTTGATATGCTTTTTACAAGGAACCAATATTACTTGTAAGGATTTAGAAACTTATAAAGAAATCGAAGTACCAATCGAGTCCATTAAAAAAGGTATGTTAGTAAAAACATATAAGCATGGATATGTACCAGTGAATATGATTGCATGTCGTACTATGAAAAACATGAATGATTACAAACGAGAGAAAAATCGATTATACAAATGTTCGCCTGCTCAATACGAATCGTTATATGAAGATTTATTTATCACTGGATGTCATTCTATACTGGAAGATGCAATTACGGATAAGCAATATGAAGTGACACAACAATTATTGGGCGAGTTTTTTATAACAGATGGTAAATGTAGGTTAATGGCAATATGTGATCCTCGCGCCAAACCATACGCATCAAATGAAGAATGTGTAATCTGGCATATTTGTTTAGATCATGAAGATGAACTGATGAATTACGGAATTTATGCAAACGGATTATTAGTAGAATCGTGCAGTGAAGTCAATATCCAAAATCCCGAATATGTACCATCATAAACAATTTTATACTGAGTCTCGTTCAAAATGTATTTATACATTGTCAGCTACTATATGTCGTCTCCTTCCTTTGTATATTTGCTTCTTTGTTCTGATAATAGTACATATGTGGGTGCTACTGTAGATTTAGAGAAACGATTGAGACAACACAATGGTGAAATCGCCGGAGGAGCAATCATGACTACATCTAAAGTAAAAAAAGGGAAAACATGGTCACGAGTTTGTTATGTGTCTGGTTTTCCAGATTGGCGAGCAGCATTACAATTTGAATGGCGATGGAAACAAATATCTAGGAAAACATCAGGACCAATATCACCAGTAGAACGACGTTTCAAATCATTGCAGAAATTATTATTATTGGAAAAACCGACTACGAAAGCAATTCCTTATCAGGATTGGACCAACATACCGGAAATTGTATTTGAGGAAAATAAATATGAAATATTATATGAAAATAGTAGTTAAGATTATGAGATTTTGTCCCATTTTAAATCTTCAAAGGTGTATAACGAATTTAGCAATAATAAGAATTTATTAAACAGGTGCTGTATAAATTATTTTATATGCTTCATATATACAAATATACAATGTCACTAGAAAACTACTTTTTCGGTCCTTTAGACAAAAAATATTGCGTTCTATTTTACGTTTTCACCGTAGTCAATCTTCTCCTATTTTTGTTTGCATTATTACTTGCAGCAAAGGGTGTATTTAGCAAACTTTTCAGTTCAAAGTCGATGTTGAGCTTGAACGATCTTCTATCGATCGCATATGCATTACTATTTAGTTTTATCATGTACATCCAATCTAGATTGTTGTACTCTATGTGTGCAACATCTAATTTAGAAGAAAGTGCATAAATTCAAAAATAAACAAAAAAGAATAAAAAAATTGGTTTAAATAAATAAAACCATCTACGTCTATAATACAAATAATGGATATTTTATATTATAGCAATTATTGTAAGCATTCCAAGGAAATTTTGGATTTTTTGATAAAGAATGATTTGACCAAACAATTGAACTGTTTATGTGTTGATAAACGTAAAGTAGATCCAGTAAGCGGACAAGTGCATATTGTTCTGGAAAACGGTTCAACTGTACTATTACCTCCTAATATACATTCTGTACCTACATTGATGTTGGTAAAAGATAATTATCGAGTGATCATGGGATCTGAGATCAAGTCACAGTTTCAAGGACAAGTACAAGATAACAATGATTTTGCAACACAGGGAAACGGCGAACCAATGTCCTATAGTTTAGGGTCAAAACATGTAATGTCCGAATCCTTTACAATGTTTAATGCCTCAGTAGAAGACTTGAGTGCAAAAGGTAATGGTGGGGGGCGTAATCTATACAATTATGTTTCAGCGAATGGTAATGGTAATACTATACCGACACCACCAGAAACATATAAATCTGAAAAACTTTCGTCCGATATAACAGTAGATAGTATTCAACAGCAACGTAATCAGGATATGGGTGGTCAAATGACACAACAATCGCCATTCTTACCATCAATGTAATGTATTAATAATAAATAGTTTCGAAATACAATGAAACTATTTATTTGTACTGGATTTGAAATAAGTTTTCGTTTTTTATATTAGTTAAAAATTAATTATATTTACTGGATAATTGAGATACAACTTGTATATGGCGAATACAATGTGATCGGTTTGTATCGTCCATTAAACGCATTGGTTCTCGTATAGTAGCATCAATCGCTTCACTTACTGCCTTTCCATTTGGTAAGTTACGGAAATCATGTGTGTAGTCTTTTTCGATGAAAAATTCAATATCACCTGAGCTGATTTCGGTTGAATATGGCTCCCAAATATATTTTTTCCAAAGTTTGATAATAATAGTAGGATTGGCTTTCTTCAAATTGATCATCATCTCCATTGATTCTTTTATATGTGGATTGTCGGGGAAAATTACTACAATATCGTCTAAAAACTCGAAAAATTGTTTATTAAAGGCTTTTAATACGATAGAGTTTGTACTGCTCATTATTTTTTGTGTTTTGCGTTGTTAGCTAAAAGTAAAGAAATTTGTATATATAGGTTTTTGTAAAAAGAAATTATGGTTTTGACGATAATAAATGGAATATATGCCCAGGTTCCAAATCTTCTAAATATTTACGTACTACTGGTTTTCGTACAATGGTCTTCGTTTCTTCTTGTAATGATGGAACATAGATAGTATGATGTATTTGTTGTATGTGGTAAAATAACTTTTTCTCAATTGGATCCCTTTGTTTTAAAATAAAATAATCCACATAACATTGATGCAATTTGGTTACAAATGTATCGAACAATTCATGGAACTTCCAAAACATATCTTTGTACTGAGGAAAATGCGTCAAGAAATTGTCTATTTTATTCACCTTTTTCAAGGTCAAATATTGAAACATCAAATTGGGATGCGTACCGCGCAATTTCTGTAATGTTTCATAATTCGGGTTAATATGAATAAATCGATCACCGGTAGATTCTTGCTGAATGACCACTCCCATAAAAGAAGATGGTGTGGTGGTTTTGACTAAATTATTTATTATATTGTCATATGTAGCAACATCTCCCTTTTTACCTGGAAAAACGGTTGGAAACCGAATATTGGTATTGGATTGATCCACTTCAAATATTGATTTGTATTCCTTTGCAGGTACAAAACGGATTTGGTTCTCAATATCATTGAAATTCAACTCAAATGCACCAATCATGTACAATATCGGTTGGTCATGTGTCTGTACCATGTGATTTTCAGGATGCTGTAGAATACAATGATAACAATAGTTTTTATCAAACATGTCTAAAGCACACCACTCTTCTAATGATGACACCCCGACTGCCTCGCATAACATTTCACGATAAGTTTTTGCTACTTTTGCTGGAGTACGGTAATAAGTATAATGACCACCAACCGAGTTTCGAGTACTGATATCCCATTTTTCAATACGAGGATCGTAAAAAAATTGGACAAAAACCCCTTCGACTAACTCACTTACTTGTACGGTATTGGTATTAAACATGGTTGTACCGTACAATGCTTTGTACTTTTCAAAAGTTACCGATTGCGATGGTCCAATTCCCATAACTCGTCTAGTCTCAGGATTCATGATAACAGCATTGTACAAACCGCGTACATTGTCATTATTGGCAATCATATTAGTATCATAATTCAATATTGTATAATCCTGCTTTGTATCTACAGTAGTTACATTTTTAGTAAGGATCGTTTGGAATTGTTCAATTGTTTTTTCGGACGTATCTAATGTAAAAGTGGTAGCCATTTTCGAGAACATATACACTAGTGTGTAAAAATCAGTTTATATTTGTTTTTCATAAAAAATGTTTAAAATTGAAAATAAATCATAAGTGTATTCGTAGTGTAATTAATACTATATATAACCCACATCTGAAAGTACTAGTACCGAATTTGCAAACAAAAAACTAATTGAATCTTATTACTAAGTGAGTATTGAGAGAAAACCAAGAACAAAATAAAGATGTCGAGTTCTTCTTCTACTACAACCAACCATGGTGCTATACCTATTGTGATTGATAATGCCTCTACTATTGTGACTTCCACTACTACAGAGACAATTGATGAAAAACCAAAAAAAGCCAAAAAAACAACTACAAAAAGACAATACAAAAAGAAATCTGCTACTACTACTGCTACTACTACTGTAGAAGTACCAACAAGTAATAATGGTGTTCAACATGTAGATATACGTACATTAATGGAAGCATGTAAAACAAATTCTATTGAAAATTCATTTGGAAAACTCCAAGATGAAGAAGAGTTTAAACCCTTATTGGAACATTTGGGGGATTATATTAACGAGCCTTTTGATATACTGGAATCATACTTTTCGGGTAAGCCTCTGGAAAGATTAACCAGACATCAATTGGAGTCTTATAATAATTTCGTCAATTATCAAATGCAACGTACAATCGAAATGTTCAATCCTATTACGATAAAATCAGTCAATGATTATGACGAAAGGACAGATTCATATGGTTTAGAAGTGCAAATAAAATTGAAAAACTTGCGATTCCAACATCCTCAAATACATGAAAATAATGGTGCTACAAAAACGATGATGCCACAAGAGGCTCGATTACGCAATTTTACTTATTCCTCCATCTCTACTGTAGATTTACATATAAAATATATTATTCAAAACGATGACGGTGAGATCCGTACAAAAGAAAAAGTGTTGCAAAATATAAAATTATGCAGTATTCCAGTAATGTTGAAATCGTCTATCTGTATTTTGAGTCAGTATAAGCATATTTCCAATGTAGTGACCGGTGAATGTGACATGGACTGCGGTGGATACTTTATTATTAAAGGGTCGGAGAAAACCATTTTATGTCAAGAAAGAGCGGCGGAAAATCGGATTTATGTGTTTAGTGGTAAAAATACACCTAAATGGGATTGGGTCGCGGAATTCAAATCTGTACCTGATTCAAAATGCATTTCGCCTAAACAAGTTGAACTCATGGTATCGTCCAAAACTAATATTTATGGTCATGGTATATATGTTACAATTCCTCGTATGAAACAAAAACGTTTTATAGAACTATTTGTACTGTTTCGTGCATTGGGCGTAATTAGTGATAAACGTATATGCGAATACATATTGTTAAACGTAGATGACCCGAAAAATGAAGACCTGCTCTTGTTTTTGGAGGCATCCATTGAAGATGCGAAACCGTTATTGAAATCGAAAGATACCATTCAAGAAGACGCATTTGAACATGTCATGTCAATGATTGCATATAACCCTTATCAAGTGGAAAAAGGTCCTCCACCTATGAAAAAATCAAAATACACAACCGAACTTTTTCAAAATGATTTCTTCCCACATTGCAAAACCATGGAACAAAAATTATATTTGTTGGGTTTTATGGCTAGACGATTAATTTGTACAGCATTGGGATACAACCCGCCAGATGACCGTGATTCATATTTAAATAAACGCATTGAAATGAGCGGGTCGTTATTGAATAATTTGTATCGCAACCACTATATTCGATTTGTGAAGGATATTGAAAAACAAGTTGTACGGGAAATTAATCTAGGTGCATGGAAGTCGAATGAAGATTATGAAAATATTATCAATATGACTAATATTTACAAAATTATAAAACCGGCTACTATTGAAAATGGATTAAACCGAGCTTTATCTACAGGTGATTTTAGTGTAAGACAATCCAATAGTAGTAGTAAAGTAGGTGTTGCTCAAGTTTTGAACAGATTGACGTATTTGGGTACATTGAGTCATTTACGAAGAGTAAATACTCCTTTAGAAAAAAGTGGAGAATTAATCGCTCCACGTAAGCTTCATAATACAACCTTCGGTTTCTTGTGTTTGACTGGCGATACCGAAGTATTGATGTCTGACCGAGTTACAACCAAACGAATAAAAGATATGGTAGATGGAGATCGAGTCTCTACAGTGAATCCCAATACATTGTTAGACGAGCCATCTGATATTCATTCGTTCTTTAGTAAAATGCCTGATAAATTATTTGAAATTACTACAATAAGTGGAAGAACAATCAAGGCTACTGGTAATCATCCATTCTTAATTAACGAGAATGGAAAACCAGTATGGAAGAACCTGGAAGAATTGAAACCAGATGATAAAATGATCATTCGTCATGTTGTGAAATACATACCAGATGAAAATAGTACATTGGTAAAAATCAATTCATTAGATGTTTTAGAACACTATAAAATGGAATTACTGGAATTGAATTTACTTGATGTGGAAATTCCCATTTATAAATTAAAAATCATCGCCAGATTAATTGGTTCGCTTAATACGGATGGTCACCTACAAGAACGAATGACGAAAGATAAGAAATATTATAGCGCATCCTTTTATGTAGGCGAAGAACCCGATGTATATCAATTAACGGACGATATTGCTAAATTGGGTTTTGGTAAATGTTCTGTACAAAGAAGAGTCACTAAAATACAAGGTAGAATATATGCAAGAACATGGGAAGTATCTTCCAATGGTGTATTTGCTTATCTACTAGTGTTATTGGGTGGAATCATAGGAAAGAAAACGAATGTAGAGCGGGTTGTTCCTGAATGGTTGCTTAATTCTGAAAAATCAATCAAACGTGAATATTTATCTGCATTTCAAGGAGGAGATGGATCAAGATTATCATACCAAAAAAATGGTGATAATAGGAAACCTTGTATGGGAATGACATACCAATCGACTCGCAATCATTTACTAGAGAATGCTATCGAGTATATGAGACAAATATCGAATCTATTTAAAGAATTTGGCATTGTTTCCAATGTTCAAACTAAACCTATCAACGAAGACACCACAAAAGTATGCATAGTATTTGAAAAAACTACGAAAAATTATGCCAACTATTCAGACTTAATTGGCTATACTTATTGTGAAGAGAAACGTAGAAGGTCTGCTTCTATTATAGAACACGTTAAAATAAAAGAATATGCAAAAAATACCAGAGATAAACACTACCAATATATTATGGACAATCATACAAATGTTTCTATACAAGATATGATAAGTGAAACCAAATTGACGGAAAATCAAATTAGAAAAGTGATACGGAATTTCAAGAAAGGTATCCGTCAATCCACTCGGTTCTCAACGGATGTTATATACGAACAATATGTAAAGGATAATATCATGAATAACGGTTGCATTAGTGTTCCCATTTCTTCTATTGTAGAAATCGAACCGGAATTAGTATATGATTTTACTACAAGAAGTGACAATCATTCCTTTGTTGCATCCTCGTTTGTTACACATAATTGCCCTGTTGAGACTCCGGAGGGTCAGTCAATTGGTATAGTGAAAAACATTTCATTCATGACTCATATGACTATTCCTACCAGTAGTGTAATATTATATGAGATAGTAAATGAGTATATTTTACGGGTTGAAGATGTTCAAAGTCCAACGGAATTGCATGATATGGTGAAAGTGTTTATCAACGGTACATGGGTCGGTGTTGCAAAAGACCCGGTCGTCTTGTATAAAGACTTGAAAAAAAAGAAACACAAGGGTATCATCAATATTTACACTTCTATTGTATTTGATTACCAAAGAATGATCATTCGTATTTGTAACGATGGTGGTAGAATGACCAGACCAGTATTTAGGGTTGAAAATAACGGTGTTTTAATCACAAAAGAAATTATTGAAAAATTAAAGTCGAAAGAATTAGTTTGGAATGATTTATTGACCGATTGTAAAATTGAAGACTCGGTCATTGAGTACATTGACCCGGAAGAACAAAATCATTCAATGATCGCAATGAAATTTAGAGGTGATTATATACGGTCATTAAAACACCATAGTTACATACAATACGATTTCTGTGAAATCCACCCCTGTACATTATTGGGTGTATTGGCGTCATGTGTTCCATTTCCAGATTGTAACCAAGCTCCTCGTAATACATATCAATGCGCTATGGCTAAGCAGGCAATCGGTATCAGTGCGACCAATTATGATAAGCGTATGGATAAAACAACCTATGCCCTTAGTAATCCAAGTCGTCCATTGGTGGATACTCGTATTATGGACTTTTTAGGGTTGAATCGTATTCCATCTGGATGTCAAATACATGTAGCAATTATGTCTTATACTGGTTATAATCAAGAGGATAGTGTATTGATTAACAAATCAGCAATAGATAGAGGGTTGTTTGCGGCTACTATTTATCATACTGAAAAAGATGAAGACAAGAATGTAATTCGTGATGAAATTATTCGTAGTAAGCCGGACCCAATGAAGACGAAATCGATTAAACATGGTAATTACAATAAGATCAATCAACATGGTTTCATCAACGAAAATACGGAAATCGAAAACCGAGACATTATTATCTCCAAATATGTTCCTATTAAGGAAAACCGAAATGATCCTACTAAAGTAATTAAATACGAAGATCAAAGTAAGAGTTTCCGTACCACAGAAGAAACATATGTAGATAAGAATTATACCGGTAGAAATGGTGAAGGATGCAATTTTGCAAAATCCCGAGTACGTATTTACAGGAAACCCGTGATTGGTGATAAGTTTTGTATAAAAGAAACTTCTTATATAATGACTAATAAAGGGTGGATTATGTTTCGTTATTTAGACATTACTACACACAAAGTGGCTACATTAGTAAATGGCGAAATATTAGAATATAGAGATGCATCGCAAAAATACGAATTCGATTGTGACGAAGATAACTTGTACTCGGTGGAAAACAAACATGTGAAAATTGTTTGTACTACTGAACATCGTATGTATGTGAAAAAGAAGAAGTCGGACCAATATACATTTGAAATGGCGAAAGATATTATTGGAAAAGAAGTCTCCTATAAAAAGAATGCCATTAATTCAAATAGTGATTTGAGACATATTCGATGTGGTGAAATCCATTATGACGCAGATTCAATTCTTGTATTACTTGGATCCTTTATCAAATCAGGTAAGACTATTATATACGATGGTAATATTAGGATTTGCTTTTCCAATCAACCAAGAGACAACGCATTGACAGTAATGAAGCATTTGGATAACTTAAAAATTATGTATCAACAAACAATTGATGGAATTGTAGTAGGAGGTGATATGTACAAAGATTTACTAATGTACTTTACATCGATGGACAATAACCGTTTTGTTCCTGAAATATGGGCACTTTCGCAAAAACAGAGCCGTTTGTTTTTGCAATCAATGGTTGATTCTATTACTAACTCATACATCACATCAAATAATGTACTTGCTGAAGAATTACAACGATTGGCTCTCCATTCTGGATGGTCTGCTAAATTAAACCTAGTATCTTGGAATAAATTGATCGAGATTCAAGTATATTCTACTGATAATCAGCCTAAGGTAAATGACCGCAGTATATTTGGATGTAAAAAGAAATGCAAAGAAGACTTTGAAGTTTATACAGGTAAAGTAGGATGTATTGAAGTACCAGACACACATTTGTTCTACTATAAGGACTCACGTTATGCGCCTCCAGTATGGACCGGTAATTCGTCTAGACACGGACAAAAAGGTACTGTAGGTAACATTATCCCAGAATGCGACATGCCTTTTACGAAAGATGGACTTAAGCCCGACCTGATTATTAACCCTCATGCGATTCCATCTCGTATGACGATCGCTCATTTAAAAGAAACATTATTAGGTAAGGTATTAGTAGAATTAGGTATGTATGGTGATGGAACAAGTTTCGGAAACTTGGATATATATTCGATCGCGAATGAGTTACAAAATTGCGGTTTTGAAAGTTATGGTAACGAGATCTTGTACGATGGACAAACCGGACGGCAATTGGAAACGAGTATATTTGTTGGACCTGTGTTTTACCAACGATTAAAGCATATGGTAAATGATAAGGAACATAGTCGTTCAATTGGTCCAGTTGTCAATTTAACAAGACAACCCGCGGAAGGAAGAAGTCGCGATGGTGGTTTCCGTATAGGTGAAATGGA
>Ga0233439_10004951_pt1 | contig 12619 bp, 10 predicted proteins | sample SI_123_September_6_FD_182713 | JGI IMG/M metagenome (GOLD analysis project Ga0233439, IMG submission 182713) | Seawater microbial communities from Saanich Inlet, British Columbia, Canada - SI_123_September2016_100_MG | ecosystem: Environmental > Aquatic > Marine > Inlet | place: Canada: British... | reverse complement strand
GAGTGGTATTATTATCTTCTAAAGATATGGGTTTTGCCGCAGCTAAGACCTACGATATTGAAGTCTGGCTACCAGCACAGAATACTTATAGAGAGATCTCTTCTTGTAGCAACTGCGAGGCATTTCAGGCTCGGCGTATGAAGGCACGCTTTCGTAATGAAAGTGGAAAAACAGAACTGTTACATACTCTGAATGGGTCAGGTCTAGCAGTGGGGCGCTGTTTAGTAGCAATCTTAGAAAACTACCAAAATTCTGATGGTAGTGTCTCTATACCTAAAGTTCTGCATCCTTATATGGGGGGCATTACTCAACTTAGTGCAAAAAAATAATAATACTATATTTAATATAATACTGTTGTATTGCCAAATAAAATGACCAAACCTCTATGGTTATTTCTAAAAATTTCTCTGAAACCAATTTCCTATTCGTTCGAGAATAAGCTTGAATGAATTCCCCTGTAGCCTGGCTTTCTGATGGTGCCGATTCTGCTCAATACCAGCAATAATTAGCCCAACGCCAGTAGAGAATCTTGGAGTACGTACTACCTCAGCTAAGCTTCCACGATAAAGTGGAAGTCCCAATCTGACTGGCATATGAAAAATTTCTTCCCCTAGTTCAACCATGCCCAATAAAGAACTACTACCACCTGTAATAACTATTCCGGAAGAGAGGAGTTCTTCAAAACCGCTACGACGCAGTTCTTTCTGTACAAGTAAATAAAGTTCTTCAACTCTTGGCTCAATTACCTCTGCAAGCGTTTGCCTGGATAACTGACGTGTGCCACGTTCACCCACACCCGATACTTCTATCATTTCTCGACTATCTGCCATTCCTTTTAAAGCACAACCGTAACGGCACTTAATATCTTCCGCATCTTTTGTAGGAGTACGTAGTGCCATTGCAATGTCATTTGTTACCTGATCTCCAGCAATTGGAATTACTGCTGTATGACGGATTGCTCCTTGAGTAAATACGGCAATATCAGTGGTCCCCCCGCCGATATCCACTAAACATACACCTAGATCTTTTTCATCTTCAGACAAAACTGCCATTGATGAAGCAAGTGGCTGTAATACAACATCTCCCACCTCTAGCCCACAACGACGAACACATTTCATAATATTTTGTACGGCTGAAATAGAGCCTGTAACAATATGTACTTTTACCTCAAGTCGTATCCCATTCATACCAATTGGCTCGCGCACATCCTCCTGCCCATCGATAATAAACTCCTGGTTGAGAATATGTAGAACCTGTTGGTTTGCAGGAATATTCACTGCTTTGGCAGTTTCCATTACACGCTCGACATCTAACTCTGATACTTCCCTGTCTTTTATCGCTACCATTCCATGGGAATTAAAACTCTTAATATGATTCCCAGCTACACCTGTATATACATCATGTATTTTACAATCTGCCATTAATTCAACTTCCTCTAGTGCACGTTGAATTGCATTGACTGTGGTTTCAATATTAGCTACTACGCCCTTTTTCAGACCACTAGAGGGATGACTCCCCATGCCAATAATTTCAAATTCACCATCAGAAGTAACTTCGGCAGCAATGACAACAATTTTTGAAGTCCCGATATCAAGGCCAACGATTAGATCTTTATTTCCATTTGCTTTATTCATTTTATTTTATGAGTCCTAATTCTCATTACCCTACCTTCTTAGGGATCTGATCATGAATCTTTTTCTGAGCTGAATTTATTACACGTACAGAGAACCCATTTGGATAGCGTAAATCTACATATGTAATCTTCTCTTTAAACTGTGAAACTATATGATCATATGCAGACACATAAACCCCTAATCGAGCCTCAACTTTCTCGCGTCCTAATTCCAGCACAACTCCATCTTCCATATGTATACGCCATGCTTGACGCGGCGAAAAATTTATCTTAGAAATTTTTTTCTGAAGCGGCTGCAATAGCTTTTGAAAAGCTACATACTTCTGCGATACTTCATACGAACCTTCTACTGGTCCAGTAAACTGTGGCAGCCGTTTGTCAGTCGTAGCTGTAAATATTTCTCCATAAATATTTACAAGTTTTAAATTTTCTCTCCTTGCAAGCACCACCTGTTCTTCTAATTCTATCTCTAGGCCATTCGGCCAATTCCGACGTACACTTACAGCACGAACCCAAGGTATTTTTTCAAATGCATTACCTATCTCATCTAGCCCTACTGTAAAAAAACTTCCGTCTACCTTGCTACTTACAAGATTTCTAATTTGCTCTCTGGTTATATATTTTAACCTTCCATCAGTTTTATTAGTTCCGATAATATTTATCTCTTTTAGTGCAAATACTGGCAAATTTATTACTGAAGGGCTAATGGCAGCAGCAGCAGCTAACGCAACAAGCGCAAAGAAACCACTTGCTAATATATTTAGTAACCGATAGTTATCCCACATGCGCTAACTCCAGTATTTTTATTACAAGATCATCAAATGATATTCCTGCGGTTTTTGCTGCCATTGGTACAAGACTATGGCTAGTCATACCTGGTGATGTATTAGTCTCAAGAAAATAAGGTTTATCAGAGCTATCTAGTATTAGATCTATTCTCCCCCAGCCCTCACACCCCAGAATCATATGCGCCTGTAAAGCTTGATCCTGTATTATTCTTTCCAGCTCAGGAGGCAAGCCGCTTGGACAAAAATATCCCGTATCAAGAGAAAGATATTTGGCTTCATAATCATACAGCTCTCCTGCTACCTCAATTCGCACTAGAGGTAGCGGAGTATCCCCAAGAATTGCAGCGGTTAACTCCATGCCTTCTATAAACTGCTCAGCCAAAACTGCCTGATCATGTTTTGCTGCTGCTTGATATGCATCTCGCAAATCTTCTGCCGAGGTTACTTTACATAAACCAATTGTTGATCCCTCTCGAGAGGGCTTAATAATCAGCGGCAGCCCCAGTTCCTTTATTACTGTATCTAAGTTACTTTCTGCATTAAGCATCATATAGCGAGGAGTATTGATACCTATTGATTGCCATAACAATTTGGTCTTCCATTTATCTATAGCAATCGCACTTGCCAAAACGCCACTGCCTGTGTACGGCAAGCCCATAAATTCCAGTACGCCTTGTATAGTTCCATCCTCACCATAGCGCCCATGAAGGGCTATATACGCTATATTAAATTTCTTCCTTAAAAGATCCTCTATCGGCTCGTTAGCCGGATCAAATGGATGTGCGTCAATCCCTCTTCGTTTTAGTGCTTCAAGTACAGCACGGCCACTCTGGAGTGAAATTTCACGCTCGTTAGAACGGCCTCCAAGCAGAACTGCAACTTTTCCAAAATTATTTTTACTCACAACTCACTATCCGTAAAAATAATTTGAGCCCATAAGAATTCACTTCGCCTCTCCTATGATCCTAATTTCTTGTGCCAATTTAATACCTGTCTTTCTCTTTACTTTCTTACTTATCTCTGCAATTACAGCCTCAATATCTCCTGCCATGGCATTACCTGTATTAACAATAAAATTTGCATGTTTATTTGAAACCATAGCCCCGCCAATACTGAATCCCTTTAATCCACATGATTCAATTAATCTGGCGGCATAATCTCCGGGTGGATTACGAAATACTGAACCAGCACTAGGCAAATTCAATGGTTGACTGTTAATGCGCCTAGAGAGTAATTCTTTAATCTTTTTTCTAGATGTTACATCAGTTCCTTTTTTCAATCTGATCCATGCACCTACAAACCATTCCTCACTAGAGGAATCCACAGGCAACCCAATATCTGATTTTAAATTAACCTGTCGATAGCTGGTTTCATATTCTTTTGAATCTCGGTCTTTCAAGACGCCTGAACGATTAAGTGTCCTTACACCCTCAATAATCCCCCATGTTTCCGAACCATAACAACCTGCATTCATTGCCAGAGCCCCTCCAACAGTACCAGGTATTCCAGCTAAAAATTCAGCCCCAGTTAAGTTATTTAATGCAGAAAATCGCGCAACTTTTGCACAAGTCACACCCGCTTCAACATAAACCAGTCCTTCCTCATCACTATGCTGCTCCAGCTGAATATTATTTAACTTTCCATGAGGCAATATCACCGTTCCACGTAATCCACCGTCGCGCACTAAAAGGTTGCTACCTAATCCAACAACATGCACTGTCTCACGCTCAGGTATACTAAGCAGAAACTGAGATAAATCAGCTAAATCAGCTGGGATATAGATTCGATCTGCCTGGCCTCCTGCACGCCATGAAGTATATTTTTTCATTGATTCATTCATACGCATCTCCCCACGCAGGGCTGCTTCCATCCCCACCTTAGAAAGCAAGGATTGAGTATGATTTAATTTAACTGTTTCTGGCATATCCATTTATCATTCGCATGAAAAACTCATAAGATTTTGTGCCACGCTACCCACAGAACCTGCTCCCATAATTAAAACTACATCCTCATTTTCGATAACATTAAAAATAGCTGCAGGCAGTTCCTCTACAGTTTCAATAAAAATTGGCTCCACCTTTCCCTGCACTCTAATTGCCCTCACAAGTGACTTGCCGTCAGCTGCAACAATTGGCGTTTCTCCCGCTGAGTAAACTTCAGTTAGCAGCAACACGTCCGTTGTAGAGAGAATTTTTACAAAGTCCTCAAATACATCTCTTGTACGGGTATAACGGTGTGGCTGAAATGCAACTATGAGACGACGGCTAGGAAATGCGCCTCGTGCCGCATTAATTGTGGCCGCGATCTCTACTGGGTGATGACCATAATCATCAACAAGAGTAAAATTCACATTCTTATTTCTTCCAGATAACTCAATATCCCCACAGCGTTGAAAACGTCGCCCCACTCCTTTAAATTTATTTAATGCTTTAATTATTGAGGTATCCGAGACCCCTAATTCATTGCCTACTGCAATTGCAGCAAGTGCATTTTGTACATTGTGTAATCCCGGTAAATTAAGTTTGATATCAAGCTTACGAGAATTTTCATTAACTCCAATCAAAGCAGTAAAGTGCATTTGTCCCTTACAATGACTGATGTTTGTAGCTCTAATTTGTGCTGTATCCGACAAGCCATAAGTCGTTATAGGCTTAGTAATGGCAGGAATAATTTCACGTACATTAGGATCATCAACACATAACATGGCCATTCCATAAAATGGGAGATGTTGTAGGAAATCTACGAATGCCTTTTTAAGCTTATTAAAATTATGATCATAAGTTTCCATATGATCAGCATCTATATTAGTTACTACTGCCAGCATAGGCTGTAGATATAGAAATGAAGCATCGGATTCATCTGCCTCTACCACTATAAATTCACCACTTCCTAATTTTGCATGAGAGCCTGCAGCTTCAAGCTTTCCGCCAATAATAAAAGTAGGATCCATTCCAGCTTGGGCAAGGACGCTGGCAATTAAACTTGTAGTGGTAGTCTTACCATGGGTTCCTGCAACACCAATGCCCTGGCGTAGCTTCAATAGTTCAGCCAGCATTATTGCCCGTGGAACCACCGGAATATTATTTGCACGTGCTGCAAGTACTTCCGGGTTATCTGATTTTATTACGCTAGAGGTAACTACTGCGTCTGCTGATTCTATATAATGCCCTGCATGACCAATATAGACAGTTGCGCCTAAGCTACTTAACCGTTTTGTAGTCGTGCTATCTGATAAATCTGACCCACTTATCTTATAGTCTAGATTTAATAGCACTTCGGCTATTCCACTCATTCCCGACCCACCAATCCCAACAAAATGAATATGTTTAACTTTGTGTTTCATCTTTTATCTTTACAAGATGTTGAAAAGGTTTTAATGACTGAAAAAAAAATAACCTTATTATTCATTATTTAATTATATCCATACATTCTTCTGCCACAATTCTAGTTGCATTAGGTTTTGCTAATTCACGTGCCTTAATTGCCATTCCCAATAACCTCTCTCGAGTTAATTCCAATAATAGATTCGCCAAACTGTCTGGAGTTAGTTCATTTTCCGGCAGTAACACTGCAGCATTATTATTACTTAAAAAGTTCGCATTATATGTCTGATGATCATCTACGGCATAAGGGAAAGGAACAAGAATACTTGCTATACCTGCTGAGGAAATCTCTGCAACAGTAAGAGCCCCAGCACGACATATAACTAAATCACATTCAGAATATTTAACTGCCATCTCTTCAATAAAAACTACTAGCTCACCCTCTACGCCGGCTTCTACATAGTTCTTATTTAAACTTTCAAGATGCTTCTCTCCAGCCTGATGAACTACTAATGGACGAACACTATCTGGGATCAATTTCAGTGCCTGTGGAACGATAGTGTTTAATATTTTTGCACCAAGGCTACCTCCTATTATTAGTAATTTTAAATTTCCACTTCGCCCTTCATACCGATGCTCAGGGGCATCTAATTGACTTATTTCATTACGTACTGGGTTACCAGAGAACACCACCTTCTTATCTTTAATTGCATAAGGAAAGCCTATTAGAACTTTATCTGCAAACTTAACTAATATCTTATTTGTAAGGCCAGGTATTGAATTCTGCTCGTGAATTAGTAATGGTTTATTTAGCAATACGGCCATAATACCCCCTGGAAAAGAGGGGTAACCACCCATACCTAATACTACATCTGGACGTAATTGAAATAACAATTTTGCACTTTGCCAGAGTGCCAACATCAGCCTTAATGGAAGAGTAAACCAAATTATTAAATTTTTTCCACGCAAACCGGAAAAATCAATACACCTAATCTCGTACCCTTTTTGTACAACCAATGACTCCTCCATCCCACCTTTTGTCCCCAGCCAAACTATTCGCCAACCAGCTTTCTTCAAATAATCTGCCACTGCCAGCGCAGGAAAAATATGCCCCCCAGTTCCTCCGGCCATAATTAAAATAGTACGTGTCAACCTAAAACTCCTGATACTATTTTGTGGCAACAGCCTTTATTCATATCTTGTACCCTTTCATTACCTGACGATTTTCCCAGTCAATTCTTAATAGAATTGCCAGTGCAATACAATTTGCAACAATGCCGCTACCACCAAAGCTCATTAGCGGAAGAGTCAATCCTTTCGTTGGCAAGATACCCATATTTACACCCATGTTGATGAAAGCTTGTATTCCTATCCACACCCCAATACCCTGAGCTACCAGTGCAGGGAAAAAGCGTTCTCGTGTCGCAGCTTGGCGACCTATCACGAAAGCACGTATCACTAACCACGCAAATAAGATTACTACAACCATTACTCCTATGAAACCAAGCTCCTCTGCTATTACTGCAAGAAGAAAATCCGTGTGCGCTTCTGGCAGATAGGATAGCTTCTCTACACTTCCACCTAGTCCGACACCTTCCCATCCACCTCGCCCAAATGCCATCAAAGAGTGAGATAACTGATACCCTTTTCCGAATTCATCATCAAATGGTTTCCAGGTTGAGATAATTCGTTGCAGGCGGTAAGGTTCAAGCCAGATTAACGCCAACACAGACACAAGTAGTACCCCGATAATTCCGCCAAAAATTTTTAGATTCATTCCGCCCAGAAATAAAATCGCCATTACAATAACGGTAATAACAACAAATGCTCCTAAATCTGGCTCTTTAAGCAGCAAGATTCCTAGCATCACCATTACCATAAAGATAGGAAGGAACCCCCTTCTAAAATGGTCTAGATATGCAGCTCTTTTAATCGTATAACTAGCAACGTACATCACTATAAATAGTTTCATAAATTCAGAAGGCTGCAGATTTACAACAAATAATGATAACCAGCGTCTGCTGCCGTTTACTTCATTCCCTATGCCAGGAATCAATACTAGTACGAGCAATGTCATACCTATCAAAAATGGATAAAGCGAGTATTTCTGCCATAATCTCATTGGTATTTGAAATGCAATTAACCCAATAAATAATCCTACTAATAAATAGATTCCTTGGCGAACAAGAAAGTAGGCCGCATAACCATCTCCACGACTCGTCTCAGCTATAGAAATAGAGGCTGAATAGACCATAATTAGACCCAGACTCAGCAAAAATATTGCAGACCAAATCAGACCCGGATCAAAATCAGATATACCTTTCTCGTTACCGATGCTAGCTTGATAAATCATTAATAGTTATCCAAAAACTATCTAGTGTGTGACTCTTTCTGCAGCTAATGTTTTTAACTCTAAAGTCTTAATTGCTGAAATAAAGATTTCAGAACGATGCACATAATTCCTAAACATATCAGTGCTTGCACAAGCAGGAGACATCAACACAGCATCTCCCATCCTTGCTAAAATGAAACTTCTTTGTACTGCATCCTCCATTGTTACTGCACTATGCATTGGTACCCCGCACCCTTCCATTGCAGATGCAATTTTTCCTGCATCCTTACCAATCAAAACCACTGCCCTTACATGTTCTGAAACAGCATTTTTCAATGGAGAGAAATTCTGTTGCTTTCCATCGCCACCTATAATCAATACCTTTTTTTGAGCAATGCTATTAAGCGCTGCAACTGTTGCGCCTACATTCGTACCCTTTGAATCATCGTAGAATGTAATGCCATTGAGCGTTGCAACTTTCTCCATACGATGAGGTAACCCGCCAAATTTGCGTAAGGCATTGAGTAGTGGGCTATACGCTACTCCCACAGCATGACATAAAGCCAAGGCAGCTAAAGCATTAGCCACATTGTGTGAACCAGAAACACCAAGCTCACTGGTCTTTATTAGCCGATTATTACCTTGTACTAGCCAAGATTCATCGTCTATCAGCAAACCAAAATCATTTTCATTGGCCGGGGCATCCACACCAAAAGTTATCTGCTTCTTACTAGCTAATGCCATGGCACTTACAATAGGATCGTCACGATTTAATATCTGTAGCATCTTTCCATCATCAGTTTTTCCTGAAAATATTTTCGCCTTAATAGCAGCGTAATCATCCATGCCTACATAACGATCAAGATGATCCTCACTCAGATTTAAAACCACAGCTGCATCAGGATTAAAGCTTTGTGTAGATTCCAATTGAAAACTTGAAACCTCTAAAACCCATGATTGAGGCAGCTTCCCAGAATCAATTCTCTGCATAAGTTTATCTAATACCGCCGGACCTATATTCCCAGCCACTTCCGTGTCCCATCCTGCCTCTCTTAACATTGAACCAACCATAGCTGATACAGTTGTTTTCCCATTGGAGCCGGTAATCGCTATAATCTTTGGCTTTGAGCCATCACATTTATTAACCGCTAAAGAAAATAATTCAATATCCCCAATAACAGGAACGCCGCGCTTAATCGCCTGATTAATTAGAGGTATTGTTCGCGAAATACCTGGGCTGATAGCAATAAGGTCTATCCCCTTAAAAATTCTCGCCAAGAAAGGGCCCGTGAATATCTGATCCGCAGGGATGACTTGCTCCAACGTACTAAGATTTGGTGGCACAATACGATTGTCAGCCACGCTAATATCTGAACCTATGCGTGATAACCACTTCACCATGGATAATCCAGTTTCTCCCATTCCAAGCACCAGAATTTTTTTTCCATATAAATTCATCTCAATTTCAAGGTAGCTAATCCAAGTAGCACTAACATCATAGTTATAATCCAGAACCGAACTACTACTTGATTCTCCTTCCACCCTTTTAATTCAAAGTGATGATGCAGGGGTGCCATACGAAAAATACGTTTACCTGTTAATTTGAATGAAGTTACCTGCACTATTACTGATAAGGTTTCTACTACAAATATTCCGCCCATAATAAGAAGTATTATTTCCTGACGTATAATTACGGCAACAACACCAAGTGCAGCACCAAGTGCTAGAGCACCAACATCACCCATAAATACCTCAGCCGGATAGGCGTTAAACCATAAGAAAGCAAGCCCTGAGCCTGCCAATGCGCCACAAAATACGGCAAGCTCACCTGCATGAGGAATATAAGGAATACCTAGATATTTTGCAAAAACTGAATGGCCGGCCACATAGGCAAAGATCGCCAATCCGCTACTAATCATCACCGTTGGCATGATAGCCAGGCCATCAAGGCCATCAGTTAAATTTACTGCATTGCTGGTACCAACTATGACAAAATAAGACAGCGTTACAAATCCGACTACACCCAGCGGTATTACAATTTGCTTAAAGAAGGGCACAATCATGCTCGTTTGTGCCGGAGAATCTGCAGTAAGAACTAGATAAGATGCAACAGTAATTGCAATTAAAGATTGCCAGAAAAATTTAACGCTAGCAGAGAGTCCTTTTGGATTGTTATATACCACCTTCCGGTAATCATCTATCCAACCAATGACACCAAAACCTAATGTTGTTAGCAGGACTACCCATATATAGCGATTACCTAGATCTGCCCACAATAACGTGCTAATTGCAACAGACACCAATATCAATGCACCGCCCATAGTCGGGGTGCCAGCCTTGATAAGGTGTGTTTGTGGGCCATCATCACGAACAGCTTGACCAATTTTATACGCGGTTAGTTTACGTATCATGATCGGGCCAACGATAAATGAGATCATTAGAGATGTCAGTGCCGCCAATACTGTTCTTAATGTAATATAGTTAAATACATTAAACGTCCGGATATCGATCGCCAACCATTGCGTGAGTTCTAATAGCATATCTAACCTAATAGGGCTCTTTACCCTTGCTTTCTAATCTCAGTCTTAATTAATTTATAATCTTTTTACAAGTAATCATTTAATTTACATCTATTTAAAGATTTGCCACAACTGAGACTATCCTTTTTATATAAGATTTACCTGACTGAACCATACAAGGCTTAATCTGCCTGTTTCCGTAAAAATGCAGGAATTTCTAATTCATCTACACCGGATTGCTGCATTGCTTGTACTGCTTCACGCCTGCCATTCCGACGGGTAACAGCAGGAATATCAATATTTGTCCAATCGATTCCATCTGTTGATGTAGCGTCATCAGTTCCAGTTCGGGAGTTAATAATAGCTAGTGGTGGTTTAGTCTGAGCGCCATTTCCTAATTCACCAAGTCCCGTTGCTACAACCGTAACACGCAGATCATTCTGCATATTTTCTTCTATCACTGTACCCATAATAACGGTAGCATCATCAGCAGTAAAATCCTTAACTGTATTCATTACTTCATGAATTTCACGCATCTTTAGACCTGAACTAGCAGTAATGTTTACTAACACGCCACCTGCTCCAGAAAGATTTACATCTTCTAACAAAGGGCTTGCAACTGCCTGTTCGGCCGATAAACGTGCACGATCAACCCCTGTTGCAGATGCAGACCCCATCATAGCCATACCAGCTTTTGACATTACAGTCTTTACGTCTGCAAAATCTACATTTATAAGACCCGGACAGTTGATCACCTCTGCAATTCCTGCAACCGCACCATAAAGTACATTATTTGCTGCCTTAAAAGCATCGTCCATAGTTACATCGTCACCCAGTACTGCCATTAACTTGTCATTTGGAATCACGATTAATGAATCAACATGGTTTGATAGTTCCTTCATTCCAGATTCTGCCGATTTTAAGCGTGTGCCCTCAAATAAAAATGGCTTTGTCACAACCGCCACAGTTAGAATTCCCATTTCCTTTGCTATCTCTGCTACTACCGGTGCTGCGCCAGTTCCGGTTCCACCTCCCATGCCTGCAGTAATAAATAACATATCTGCACCTTCAATTAGCTCAGAGATACGCTCACGATCTTCCATTCCAGCTGCACGCCCAATATCAGGGTTTGCACCAGCTCCTAGTCCCTTAGTAATATTGGTCCCTAACTGCAATAAAGTACGGGCCTGATTGCGTTTGAGTGCCTGTGCATCGGTATTAGCACAAATAAACTCGACACCTTCTACACCGTTCTGAATCATGTGATCCACTGCATTCCCGCCGCAACCACCGACACCTATAACTTTTATAACCGCCGCTTGATCTTCTGCCTCTAGTACCTCGAATTTCATAACAGTCCCCCTTTGATAAATTAATAAAATAATTACCTTATTCCAAGTACCCAGCCTCTAAATATCGAATGCCTCCATTTCAAATTTTCTAACTATCCGATCCATTTGCATAAAACGAGATCCTTTTATCAACAACGTCACATTGGGAGCCAATGTTGACTCCATTACAGCCATAAGATCTTCAATATTTTTAAAGTGCTGTGCCCCAGTACCAAATTTTTTCACAGAATGAGCGCTTAATTCACCCAGAGCAAACAGCCTGTCTATACCAATAAGACGAGCCTCTTCGCCAATACACTCATGGAAATCCACAGCATTATCACCAAGCTCTCCCATATCCCCAAGAATCAAGATCTTTTTCCCAAGAGTGCTTGCTAATACTGATAGTGCGGCTCGCACTGATTCTGGATTAGCGTTATAACTATCATCTATCATCGTTGCACCATGCTGACATTTTTTTAACTGTAACCGGCCATCTACCCCGCCAAATAATTCCAATCCAGATGCAATATTCTCCTTACTTATACCTATCGCATTTGATGCCGCTGCTGCTGCAAGAGCGTTGTATACATTATGTTTTCCCAGAACCCTCAACTTCATTTCTATAGCTCCATCGGGAAGCTCCAATTTCAATCTGGTATCGGCCAAATTTAATTGATAAGACCCACTCAC
>Ga0233439_10004946_pt1 | contig 12630 bp, 9 predicted proteins | sample SI_123_September_6_FD_182713 | JGI IMG/M metagenome (GOLD analysis project Ga0233439, IMG submission 182713) | Seawater microbial communities from Saanich Inlet, British Columbia, Canada - SI_123_September2016_100_MG | ecosystem: Environmental > Aquatic > Marine > Inlet | place: Canada: British... | reverse complement strand
TCTACCAGAAGCGGCTCCAGCAATTACATCTTTCTCCAATAAAATAACAGAAATATTATGTTCTGAAAGCCAGTAAGCAATAAAAGTACCAACAATACCACCACCCACAATACAAACGTCTGCTGTTTCTTTTGATGCTAATGTTGGATATTGTTGTAATTGGTCGAAACCAAGAGAATCTTCGGATAACCAAAAGGGTTTAGAAATCATGGCTTATAAAAGTGATTAATACTTTTTCTTATCATAAGCTTTAATAATTTTACGAACAAGGGGATGACGAACAACATCTGAATCATTTAGCTGTACAAAACCGATTCCTTCAACATCTTTCAATATTTCAGCAACCTGAATTAATCCTGATGTGGATTGTTTTGGTAAATCAACTTGAGTTACATCTCCTGTCACAATTGCACGCGAATTAATCCCAATTCGTGTAAGGAACATTTTCATCTGCATTGCAGTTGCATTTTGTGCTTCATCCAAAATCATATAAGCATTATCTAGTGTTCGACCGCGCATGTAAGCTAAAGGAACAATTTCAATCACCTTTTTTTCTAGCAATGGTCTAAGTTTTGATCGTGAAAACATAAATCCGAGCGCATCATAAAGCGGTGTTAAATATGGGTCTACTTTTTCTTTCAAATCACCAGGAAGGAATCCCAAACTTTCCCCAGCTTCTACTGCAGGGCGTGATAGTACAATTCTATCCACTTCATTGTTCTCTAATGCTGCAACCGCAAATGCAACGGCCATAAATGTTTTACCTGTTCCTGCAGGGCCTATAGAAAAAACAATATCATTTTTTTCTACTAATTCCTTATAAATACCTTGCCCGTCAGTGCGTGCAGAAACAACACCTTTTTTGCCATAAAAGACTACATCTTCCTTATGAGATTTCTCATGACCATTTTCTGCTTTAACTAACGTAATAAGTTGTTTAACATTTTTTATGGTTAAACTGCCTTGACCCGTTAATGTTTGGATCATTTCATGAATAACTTCGTGAGCCAATTCCACATCTTTGCCATCACCTAGTATTTTTAATTCATCCCCACGGGATATTATAGTTGCTGGTGTTGCTTTTTCGACCAATTTTAAATGAGCATCCCCAACACCTAATAAAGATGTAAGGTCGATTGTTTTTAGATCAATTACTTTTTCCATAGTATAGTTACGCGGTAATTTCCAGCCACTTAATTTACACAATACCATTCATGATTCACGTGCGCAAACAAAAATTTATTCTACTTATATTCATTTTTTCAGCAGGATTTCTTCTTTTTATCCTAAATGGATGTTTTTCATCGCAATCCATAAGAGAAGAAGCAAAAATACAAAATGTCGAATTTCTAGTTCAAAAAGGAAATGAATTTTGGGAGAAGAGGCATATTCCTTTTAATGCAGAAAAAGCTTGCTATTTTCTTACACTAGCCTGGAATGCAAACCCATCTGATCCCGCTTTATCAGCCCGTGTAAGCCAAGCATTATATTTCCAAGCTATGTTCATTGAAGAAGACCCTTCTGTAAAAGATAGTTTATTTTATCAGGGCTATCATGTAGCCATTACTGCCATAAAAAACCAACCCAATTTCCAAACTCACTTTAATGAATCTCCAGGAGATAGTGCCATTAAATGGCTGTCTTTATTATCTGAAGCACCCATTGAATGGGTCCCAGGTATGTTTTGGTGGGCCGTAAATGAAGCTAAATATTTAAATAACAAACCCATTATGGAACGCTTAAATAAACGGGAGTTGCTCGAAGTTATTATGCATCGGATCATTTCTTTGGAACCAAGTTATTTCTATGGCGGACCTTATCGATTTTTTGGTGCATTCTATACACGGATTCCTGGTATTGAGTTATCTCAATCTAAATCCTATTTTGATCAGGCTATTTCTGCCTTTCCCAATTACCTTGGGTCTCAAGTTTATTTAGCTGAGTTTTATCATCAAAAATCAGGAAATCGTGAACAATTTCATGATGTGCTTCAAAAAGTGATTCAATTTGATACTTCAATCCTTCCAGAGATAATTCCTGAAAATATATATTACCAATCCAGAGCTAAGTCATTATTAGAACAAGAAAATATTTTATTTGAATAATCTCTGGAATGAAACAAAATAGCTAACCACCCGTAATATTAATTAGTAAGTTTAACAAAAGGTCGGAGAGTATAACATGGAAACAAAATTTACGGTAAAAGATTTTATGTCAAAGGAATTGATTTCATTCCAACCAGACACTCAAATGGAATTCGCAATTTCTAATCTACTTGAGAATAAAATTTCAGGTGCACCTGTTGTAGATAATTCGGGAGCCCTTGTAGGGATGTTATCTGAAAAAGATTGTTTAAGCACTTTATTCGAATCTACTTATTATAACAACCCGAGTGGACATGTATCTGATTATATGACGACTGAGCTCATAACTGTTGATTGTGATATGAGTTTAGCAGATGTAGCAAAGAAGTTCATGGAAACACGATTTAGACGTTACCCTGTTATTCAAGATGGAAAACTTGTTGGCCAAATTAGTCGTAGAGATATATTAAGAGCCATCAATCAACAACTCAAACAAGTTTAAGAATATCTCATGAAAAAATTGCTTCTATTGGGCATACTATCTACATGGATTTCTGCTCAAGATTCTTCTTTAGATAAGACTTTTGCATCCATGAATAAAGGTGACTTCAAAAATGCACTTTCCTATCTAGAGATTGTGATAAATAATGACTCGAAAAACCCAGAACTTTTTCAGTTAAAAGGTATGTTATATGAATCTTTAAATGACGAAAATAATGCACTTCAAGCTTGGAAAGAATGCAAACGATTATCAAATAATAATTCCCTAATTTTAGAAGCAAATAATCATATTCAGTTGCTTAAACAATTAAAATGAAGAAACTTCTTCTCTTAATCCCATTATTTTTGGGATGCTGGCAAGCACCTGCATTAGATGAATCTTACCGATTTGTAAATGTTGGCTCTATTCATTTACAACCCATCCATGATTATAAACATTTCTCAGGTTCTGGAGAAATTATTAAGAATAGTATGACGCATTCTTTTATGAAATTAGGTTATGATGTAATAGAAAATAAAAATGATGAAACAGAAATTGTGGTGGGAGAAGGTTTAAGCGCATTACATTTCACTTGTATAATTTCAGATTATACGGATAAGGAAATTATGGTAATTCCATATTACTCAGAAGATAGGGGATTTACTGAAACAACTGTATCTCAATCAAGTGAAAACTCTGAAGAATCATCTCAATCACAAGTATCCACATCCACCACTCACGGTGGAAATGTTCAAAAAGGTAGTCGTTTAGAATATATTCGAGCACGTGTTGGCCTAATGTTAAAATTGCACGAACCATACACCGGGAAACTTGTTTGGTCTCATCATTATTGGTATAGCGGACTCGATTTAGCACAAACAGCAGATATGTGTGCCCGTCTTGCTCTTCACGAATTTAGAAAAATATTTTAATTATTTATTTCTCTTGGAATTTCAAATTGATTCAGAAATATTTCTGCCAATTATTTAGCCGGAGAATAACCTAATGATTAAATTAAAACATTTTTTTGATGTTATTGATTTTAAATCCATCCTTGTAATCGCCCTATCCTGTTTATTCACTTATATATGTTTAGAAATGGGATTTATATTTGATATGCCTACCGATTTAATCGGTATTGCAATTGTTTTTCCAATTGTTTTTTCAATCAATGCTGCTTATGCGCGTAGGGAAAAAGCCTTAACTCACTTTTCTGAAATCAAAGGAAGTGCTCTAGCTATTAGAATAGCCCATTTGCACTGGGTTGAAAAAGATACTTCGCCCTTAATAAATAAATTAGATTCATTATACACATCATTTTTCGATTTGATTTCTTCATATTTAATGGCTGATAAACCAAATGAAAAATCATATAATGATATTATTGATGTGTTTAAAGAAATATCATTAAGGCACGAAGACTTAAGAGAAATTGGATTATCTGTAAATGAGACATCAAGGCTAAATCAATATTTACGCATCATGATTGTTCAAGTTGAAAATATAATTAATATAAAAAACTATCGAACGCCCAATTCACTACGCGCATATTCGAAAGTTTTTTTGAATGTTTTTCCAATTGTCTTTGCACCTTTTTTTGCATTTATTGCAGACTCAAACTCTGCAATATTCGGTTTTGGACTATCCATAATGTATGGCCTTGTATTAACCTCACTCGATAATATTCAAGATGACCTGGAAGATCCTTTTGATGGTATTGGTAGTGATGATATTTCATTGGATTTTCCAACCATGTTAAATCCTGAAACAATAAATTAAAAATATTTAATTTTAATTATTTTCGAAATCTTAGTTCTGTAGTTATTTTATTACTATAAAAATAATTTTTATTCCACTCTTTCCTTACTTTTATCAATACTACCTTCTCGCCCTTAATTAATACGAAAAGAAATGAATTCATTCAAAGAAGCAACTTTATCAGATCCCATACTTAGAGCCATAACAGAATTGGGTTTTGAAACCCCAACTCCTATTCAGGCACAAACTATCCCCCATCTTTTATCAGAGAAAGGGGATTTAATTGCTACGGCGCAAACTGGAACTGGGAAAACAGCTGCATTTGGTTTACCTTCGATACAATTAACACGATTGGACCAAAAAGAAACTCAAAGTTTAGTTTTATGTCCAACTCGTGAATTATGTGTCCAAATCACAAAAGATTTAACTAAATATGCAAAATATATTAAAGGGTTAAATACTGTAGCCGTTTATGGGGGCGCAAGTATTGAGACTCAAATAAGAGCCATAAAAAAAGGGGCTCATATTGTTGTTGGAACACCAGGTCGTACCAAAGATCTGATTAAGAGAAAAGTATTAAAAATCGGTAGTGTTCGTAGGATAATTCTTGATGAGGCTGATGAAATGCTTTCCATGGGATTCAAAGATGATTTAGATGCTATTTTGTCTAACACTCCCACCGAAAGAAAAACATTACTTTTTTCAGCTACCATGTCTAAGCGAATTATTTCAATCACGAAACAGTATATGCATGATCCTGTTCAAATTGCAGCTGCACGTGTTAATATGGGAGCAGACAATGTTAAGCATATTTATTATATGGTTCATGCAAAGGATCGTTATGCTGTCTTAAAACGCATTGCAGATATGAATCCAAATATATATGGTATCACATTTTGTCGCACCCGGAGAGAAACAAAAGAAGTTGCAAATAAATTAATGCATGATGGATATAATGCTGATGCAATTCATGGAGATTTATCTCAAGCACAAAGAGATGAAGTTATGGGACGGTTTCGTAAAGGTCAGCTTCATATGCTGGTTGCTACAGATGTAGCCGCTCGTGGTTTGGATGTTGATGATTTGACCCATGTTATTAATTATAATTTACCAGATGATTCAGAAATATATGTTCACCGAAGTGGCCGAACAGGTCGTGCAGGAAAAAGCGGTATTTCGATTGCCATTATTCATACTCGCGATATGAGGAAAATAAAAGAGATTGAACGTATATCAAGTATTTCCTTTTCAAAGGAACTTGTTCCAAGTGGAAAAGATATTTGTCAAAAACAATTGTATGCGTTGATTGATAAAATTGAAAAAGTCAATGTGGATGAGGGGCAAATTGAACCATTTTTACCTGCTATTTATGAAAAACTTGCTTGGCTAGATCGAGAAGAATTAATCAAACATTTTGTATCAGCTGAATTCAATCGTTTTTTAGCTTATTATAAAAATGCACGAGATATTAATGTGTCTGATAGAAAATCAGATAGAAAAAAGAAAAATAAAGGCCGCAGAATTTCTTATACTAATTTCTTTATAAACCTTGGTAGTAAAAATAGCCTTGAGCCAGTTAAATTAATTGGTCTTATCAATCAAGCTTTAAAATCTAGTTCCGTTGAAATTGGTCAAATTGAAATAATGAAAAAGTTTTCTTTTTTTGAACTGGATGGCAGAGAGACCGCTAATCTTATCAAGGGAATGAAAAATTTAAAGTTTGATGGGGTGCCTATTTTAGTAGAAGTTTCTAAAGAGAAACCTGCATTTAAATCATCATCAAAAAATAAATCCTATAAGAAAAAAAACAGAGGAAGTCGAGATGGATGGAAAAGGTCTCGGAAAAAGCGTCGAAGCGATTCTAATAAAGGGAAACCTCGAAGGAATAAAAGTTAAAATATAAAAAGGGCATGTTATTTATGCCCTTTTTTATTACATACCTTGCATTTCGCAGTCAATTACTAAAAACAGATAATTTGTAGTCAAAATTATTATTTATTTGATGTTAACCTGTGGGTTTAGCAAATAGAAACAAAAAACGGATATGGTTTTTACATGTCCGTTTATCACATGGCTCCACAGAACGTTTGGTAACACGAACTATTTTACATTCCCCGTAAATGCCTATAAACACGGAAGAAACCTAATATTAGATGATGAATATTTTGCCATTTTAAGATTGAAAAAGAAGCAAGAAATGGAAACCGGAGAAGAGAGAAAGCTACGATTCCTTCATTTGGTTAACAAACATAACTTTACTAGAACTAATCTTGCCCGGCATTTAGGATGCAGCTAAGCTTGGGTGACTAAGGTTTTGGGGTAACCGATTTCTTTGTGGGGAGAGACAGTCAAACAAAACTTCATAAAAGACATACACCTATAGGGGGACTTCAATCAGAAACAAAAAAGCCCCGACTAATCGAGGCTTTCTTATAAGATTTTATATTTCTTACTTAAGTAGTACCATCTTCTTAGTCTGCCTGAATTCTCCAGCCTGGATCATATAGATATACATTCCAGCAGATACAGGCTCACCAAGATTATCAGTAGCATCCCATTGGATAGAGCGATAGCCCACACTCTGGGTCGTATTGACTAATGACCTTATACTTCTACCCATAAGATCATATATAGTTATACTTACCATTGCATCTTCTGACAGATCATATTTGATCTGTGTGGTTGGATTAAATGGATTTGGATAGTTCTGGTGTAAGGCAAAAACTTTCGGAATAAAATCAAGATCTGTATCCAGAACTGTAAAATCTACCACATCAGAGTAGTCACTCATATTACCTGCATGGTCTACCGCTGCAATCCTGTAGTAATTATTCTCGTTCAGTGCATAGTTCAGGTCCAGATAGGCTATATCTATCATCTCAAACACTTCAGGCTCTGTAAATGCTTCATCAGAAGATTTCTCAAGCATATAGTACTGGAAGTCTTCATCTGCGCTCATCTCCCATGTGAGATGGATCCCTTCATCCACAAGCACAGCCATGAGACCTTGCGGTACACCTGGAGCGATATCGTCTGTGGAGTAGCCCATCGCTGGAGCAGAATGGAAATTACCTTCATTCATGGCAGCCACTACCTTGAACTCTGTCATGCCATCATCATCAGCCGTAGAATCCATCAGGGTTAAAACTTCATAGGTATAGCTTGGATCTCCAAAGGCGTCACCGGACGCAACCACAACCCAGGCGGATGAATCTTCCAAAGCATCCATCCTTAAGACCGTATAGGACTGGTTCGTGGCTTCGGGATGATCAAACATGGACGATGAGAATTCCACGTAAACGCGACCTCCCTGATCTTCCGGCACGTCTGAAATAGATGTAATTTGCGGTTCTCCAGGGCAAAACTCAGACCAATTATAGGGCCAGTTTTCATTTGAAGAAAATGAATTATGAATTGCGCATTTATTTTGTTCGGACAATGCAGTATTATTGAACATATTATTCATGTGTTCTGCATGCGAAACATCCCAATTTGATAAATCCTGATCAAAGCTTTGGGCATTTTCAAACATTGAGGACATTCCAAGTAAATTGGAAATATCCCAATTAGATATATCTTGATTGAATGAAGTTGCATTTTCAAAAATACCAGTCATATCAATAGCGCTTGTTACATCCCAATCTGTTATGTTACTATTAAAATTCTCACATCCTATAAACATAAACTCCATGTATTCAACATTCGAAACATCCCAATTTGATAGGTCTTGATCAAAGCTTATGGCATTTCCAAACATACGACCTAGATATGTCACACTAGAGACATCCCATGAGGATATATCTTGATTAAAATTAGTGGCATTTTGAAACATTGCAGAAGCGTTGTTTACGTTTGAAATATCCCATGATAACAAGTTTTGATTGAATAATGAGGCATTGAAAAATAGTGCATCCATATTTGTCACATTGGATACATCCCAACTATTGATATCATCATTGAAGGTAGTTTTATCTCTGAAAAGTTCACTCATGTTTGTTATGTTCGATACATCCCAATAACTTATGTGACCATAGATAGCTTCTGTTGAATCAGGATTTAAACACCACGCATCTACCGCTTCTTGAATGTTGTCTTGAGTGATGGGTGTTAATTCATCTTCATCTTCATCTTCAATACACCTTATACATTTTCCAATAGTATTTATATAAGTCCTTCGATTTATCCCAGTATTACTCTTATCGATTTGACGGAAGATACCATTACCATTATATTCAGTTGAAGTCCATATAAATGCAGTATTATTCATGCCATAAAAACATCCTGGCCCCGACGTCTCGTAATAACCAGCAGGAACCGCACCAAAACCAGAGCTACCAAATTCATCATTATTTAATAACGCACCATCCTCCCAATAATTCTCTTCGCCAGCGAGCATAGATCCTTGAACAGTACCTCTGTAGGCTTCAAAGGTATTTAATTCATCAGGATCCATACCTAAATATAATTCTAATTCCATCCATTCTTCATCGCTTGGGACATGCCAATTCTCAGGACAAATATCTCGATCATCAGTGGCTGCATACCAATTATATAGATGACCATATTGGTCTGTTGGTTCAACAGCATCATTACCATGGCAATCAGTAGGGGGAACTGGCCAATATGCTGTATTACTACTACCTATTTCTTCACCATTATTAAAATGTGTGACGATTAAATTCCTGTCCATCCAAACCTGATCTCCTATTTCAACAGTTCCATAGATATTACCATCTATATCCACAACTTCATCTTCTTCTTCACAAGACCCAGACCAATCATAGGGCCAGGCATCATTTGAAGAAAATGATTCATGGATGTCACATTTGTTTGCATCTGAAAGTGCATTTGTACCTCCAAACATATTTGTCATATTCGTTACATTGGACACATCCCAGGTTGATAGGTCCTGATTTAAACTAGCAGCATCCTGAAACATATAATGCATTAGAGTTACACTAGATACGTCCCAAGTTGATAGATCTTGGTTGAAATCTTCTGCAAGTTGGAAACAATGAGCCATGCTGGTTACATTTGATACATCCCAAGAAGATATGTCCTGATTAAAGGGAGAACCATGGAACATAAAACTCATACTTGTATTACTGGCAAGGTCCCATTCCGATATATCTTGATTGAAGCTAGTATTGGCAAACATTTGGTCAGTACTAGTTATATTTGACACATCCCAGCTTGAAATATCTTGATTAAAAACTGTAGCACTAACGAACAAACCAAACATATTCGTCACGTTGGAAACATCCCAGTTTGTTATATCACTGTTAAATGAGGATGATTGCCAAAACATGTTTCGCATTGTAGATACACTAGTAACGTCCCAGGTTGATATGTTGCCATTGAAATTGTATGCTTCAGTAAACATTTCTTGCATATTGGTAACATTTGATACGTCCCAATTATTTAGATCTTGGTTAAAATTATTTGCTCTTCTAAACATGCGAAACATGTTAGTAACGTTTGATACATCCCAATTATTAATATAATCATTAAAATTGCTTTTTTCATAAAATAAGTTTGACATATTTGTGATTAGCGATACGTCCCAGGTGTTGATCTCACCATAAGTAGCTAAAGCTGTTGTATTATCGGAAACCCACAGGTTTACCGCCGTCTGCAGCTCTGCCGTAGTTTGGGGTTGGAATGCATTGTTTGGGCTCCCTTCCTGCTCGTACCAGGCGATGGTGTCATCACCCCTTGATGCAGAGAGCACATCCATGTCTCCATCACCATCAATATCGTCGGCATGTACCGCCCCAGGAAGGTTAGCTGAAGTTGTGATGACATGTGTCGTGAAATTTTCATTGCCATCATTCTCATACCAGGCAACCTTATTATCCCCTTCGGAAGCTGAAATGACATCAATATCACCATCATTATCTATATCCAATGACAATACAGAATATGCTACGTCCGCTGAACTTGTAATGATATGAGTAGTAAAATTTTGGTTACCATCATTTTCGTACCATGCAATCCTATCATCACCCCTTGATGAAGATAAAACATCCATATCTCCATCACCATCTACATCAGAAGAATGTACACTTGTAGCTGCAGTGATATTGGTAGTAATTGTATGAGTAGTAAAATTCTCGTTACCATCATTTTCAAGCCAGGCGACCTGATTACCTAAACCACAAGCTAACACATCCTGATCTCCATCGCTATCTAAATCAGTTGTAAATACATAAAATGCACCGTTTATGGTCGTTGCAATAATATGCCTAGTAAAATTCTCGCTACCATCATTTTCATACCAGTATACCTTGTTGTGGCCATACGATGGAGCAAAAACATCAACATCACCATCATCATCAATATCCGCAGCATGTACGGCATAGGTATTGCCACTAGCAACTGATATATCATAGGAATTGAAGCTTGTAGCATCTCCATTATTTTCATGCCATGAAACATTCCCATTTGCCGATGAAACCACATCGAGGTCACCATCATTATCCATGTCTATGGTAAGCACACTAAATGGGTGGTCATATGTCCCCGTATGGATTGTCTGTTTCTCACCAAAATTTCCGGTTCCATCGTTCTCATACCAGTCAAATGTTCCATCACCGGCGGATGCTGAAAGAACGTCTGTATCTCCATCACCATCCAGATCGCCTGAGTAAACATCCCGTGCACCGGTTACCGAACTGTTGATAATCTGCGCACTACTGAATGTCGTCTGTGCTAGCGGGAATGAGATGAATAAAAAGATTGATAATAATGAAAGAGTCCGTTTCATGTTTTTTCCTTGGTTTTAAGCTCTAGTAAGATGACGAAGTGTTAAATAATTAATACAATTAATTATTTCAAACAATATTATTTTTTTAATAATACCGATGAAATTTAATATTTTTTTTTATGAACACATATTTTTTTATTAATTAGCTGGATGATAAATGTAAATCAAACACACAAACAAAAAACCCCACGAATGTGGGGCTCTTGCTTAAATCCTTTGGGTGGGGGTTATTTACAACCACTTCTATATCAGATACGGTGAGGTTAGTACTTATTTCCGTCTCTATCTCAAAAACACTACTCAATCCATTTTTTTCTTGAATTAATCAGAGATTGTGATGTTGTGGTTTCACACAATGGTGAGAAGTCTATAACATCATCACGCAATGCAATAATATAAGGCACTGAAACAGGATCCCAATAATCACCATTGCATTGAAAAGCTGATGAATCCAAACCTGCAAAGGTATCAATCCAATACCAAAATAGAGAATCACCCTTTAGTTCCCAGCCAAACTCAAACTGAAGTGTAGTATCTGGTGATATAAACATATCTGTATGAAACATGTTATTCTTATACTCCATATCAAATGACCAAATAGCTGATTCATTCCAGCATTCGTCATCTTCCTTCCAAAAATATTCCTGATAAGTATTCATTGTGAGTTGAAAAAACCAGCTACTATCTTGATAAGAGTCATACGCATAGCATATGTCATTTGCTTGGTAAAGCACCATAATGGCTGTATATGTTCCAATGAGTGAAGTGGTGGTTTCTATATTACTAACAGATTGCAATCCAAAAACATCTTCGACAACAACTTGATAAAACCTTGTTTCACTCTCATCAATACCTGTAACTACATAGGTAGTATCCGTTCTTTCTTCAGTCTCATTTATCAATGTTTCATCACTCATATCTTCTGATAATGATTCATAAAGTTTATAGGAAGAAAAATCAGCATCATTATTCTTTGACCACAATAATGTAACTGTATCATCGCCATAGGATGCTCCTAAAGTTACTGCAGAAGGTGAAGCACCAGTATTATCAACTGTAAGAGTGATGGGGACACTGTCAGCAGTATTACCGCTTGTATCATAGGCTCTTATGACTATTACATGAGCAGTGCCATCTTGATAAGGGACAGTATTCCAATTAAGCTCAAAAGGCTCTGTATTATCAGTAATTCCTGTAAAATTTCCATCAACCCACAGTTCTACCTTTTCTACACCAGAGTCATCATTTACCATTACAGTAATTGGAACAAGCTCCGATACTATTCCAGCAAATGCACTGGTGATTGTTACTGTTGGTGGAGTTGTATCTACCTCTTCAGGTTGTTCATCTTCACAACCCCAATAAATCAAAAATAAAGGTAAAATAATCAGTTTTTTCAAAATAATCTCCTTTGGTTACCCAAATCTACAACCCCACCCAAAGTTTCTACAATGGGGACATTTAAGTATTTTTGGGTGTTTTCATTAAGTATTTTTGCCTGTTTCAATTAAGTAGTGGTGTTTTAACCCTATTTTTAAAAC
>Ga0233439_10004944_pt1 | contig 12632 bp, 12 predicted proteins | sample SI_123_September_6_FD_182713 | JGI IMG/M metagenome (GOLD analysis project Ga0233439, IMG submission 182713) | Seawater microbial communities from Saanich Inlet, British Columbia, Canada - SI_123_September2016_100_MG | ecosystem: Environmental > Aquatic > Marine > Inlet | place: Canada: British... | reverse complement strand
CCTCTTTTGCAAGTCCAGAAGCCACACCGACCATCAGCTGTTCACGAATTCCACAGTTGATAAATCGTCCCGGAAACTTGTCGAGTAGCCCGGCATCTCGGAATTGTGAAACGCCGATATCGGCAAGAACCACAACTGAATCAGGATCAGTTTCGAGCATCTTCTCGGTCGATTCGATGAACGCATCTCGCATTGTTGCTGGCATTACTTTGGCTCCACTTTGGCGACTACTACATGTGGCATGCCCGGATGACTCTGCGTTAATGCCGTTTTGATGTCTTCGTGATCACGTCCATCAACAACAGCTGATGACCAACCCTCATTTTCGAATCGGGTTTGAATTCCGTCTGGCCAACCGAGCGACGCTGAGCCGTTATCGATAACGATTACCGTTAGATTTTCCAATCCCATACGACCTGCCATGGCGATAGCTTCGTGATTACTGCCTTCGTCTAGCTCGGCATCTCCAAGCAAGCAAAACACACGTGGGTCATTCTGGTTCCGCAGCCTGAGCCCCATAAGCATTCCAACACCGATACCCAGGCCGTGACCTAGTGAACCAGTACCGATCTCAACGGCTGGAATCAACTCGCCGTCCGGGTGATAGCCAAGACGAGAATCGAATTTGCCCCAGTTCTTTAGCTCTTCAACGTCCAACAAACCCTTCGCAGCCAATACTGCGTAGTACGCCATTGGCCCATGACCCTTAGACAGAAGGAATCGGTCTCGATCTGGAGCCTGAGGATTTTCGGAGTCGATTTTCAGCACAGAATCGTAGAGAGTCCAAATCACATCGAGAGTCGACGTGGCACTGAACGAATGCTTTTCGTCGCCCGTCATCAAACTCATCAGCTTTCCGATGTCTTGGTAGGTGTATTCAGTTGCGGGGCTTTGAGTCATTCTCTACACAATCCTTTTGGGTTTGATTCTCTGTTCACTAGCAAGTAGCCTACAACTTCAAGTTAACTTGAAGTCAAGAGGGATTTTGTTCATGGTAGACATCTCGGTGCTTCTTACCATCGGTGAAGTATCAGACCGTACAGGTGTGGCGACTTCCGCGCTGAGATTCTATGAGACTAGCGGACTGATCGAGTCGCGGCGAACATCTGGGAATCAGCGACGGTATCAGCGGTCGACGATTCGCACTATCGCGGTGATCAAGGCCGCACAGCGAGCAGGAATTCCGCTGGACGAAATACGCGAGCGCTTGGCTCGGCTGCCGGCAGGACGAGCACCCAACCGAGAAGACTGGGAGGAGTTGTCGAAGGCTTGGTCTTCAAGTCTCGATACTCGCATTGCACAACTCATCAGGGTCAAAGAAGATTTGGCAGATTGCATCGGGTGCGGCTGCCTATCCATCGACAATTGCTCACTGATCAATCCCGGCGATGAGCTTTCGAGCACTCTGGCAGGAACGAGCAAGCTGGAACTAGTCACCGATTCCGGTTCCAAATAGCGTTTAGTGAACTGAGCCAAACAAGTACCACGTAATACACTTTCGCTTCATGCCACTGCCTGTCACCCCAGATACCGACAATACGACTACAAGATCGACTTCTCGTCGATCTGTGCTGCTGCTTGTGTTGATGATCCTGATCATCGTCGTAGTGCCGATGTCACTCGGACGCAGTCGCATACCCGTGCCGTTCGATCAGTCAGTGGCTGATTCGTTCGCCAGTTCAAACGCCGATGTGGTTTTTATCGGAAACTCACTTCTGGATAACCGAATTAATCCCGATTATTTGAGTGAACTAATCGCCCGCGACGCGACGTCTCTCGCCATCGAAGGTACTGCTCCCGGTATTTGGTTCCTGCAGCTATCGAACGTAGTGGCAGCAGCTGAGAACGCGCCTAAGCAGATATTCGTCTTCTTTCATGACGATTTACTCGCCAGGCCGATTTATTTCACAGGGGTCGAAGATCAACGACTAAGAGAGTCGTTGTCACATTCAAACATCAGTGGCTACGGGCTGCTGCCAGAACCAAAGGCATCGTTCGTCGATAGAGCGAGCGACGTATTCGAATCGCTGTACCCAATCGCCAGCTCTGGTTCATATCGTGACAGTGGTCCCATTTCTTCCATAGGTGCAGGAATCGTTGGGATGAACAATGACGAAGCAACCGAATCGGCTATAAACATATTCGGATTCGGCTTCAAGCGCGATCAAACGACAACCGTCCAGCAGCCTAAATATCACGGTAGCTTTCAATCAATGATTGGCAATTCGTTTTTGCCGTATATGCTCGAAATCGCCACTACGCTCGACACCGAAATAATCTTCGTGCGAGTAGCCGCCAGACCCAATGACGATGGCAGTCCGAACGAGCCTGAAACACTCGCGAACTACTCCACCGATATCGACACGTATCTCACTTCGAAAAACGTCGGCTACGTCGATATGACGGGCCACATCGATGAAGGTGCTATCGATGCCGCCATGTACAACGACGGCTATCACCTGAAGAGTCGATTCCGAGACCACTACACCGAATTTTTCGCCGAATGGATGTTGTCGAATACCGGAACGCTTAGCGATTCAGGTGGGCAGCAGTGACCTTTCAATCGCTCGAATATGCCGTGCTCCTAGCATTGGTCTTTGCCGTCTATTGGTTCATGTCGCGCCGTTACCAAAACTACCTGCTTCTCGGTGCTAGCTACGTCTTCTACTCGTACGCCGATGTCCGAATGGCTTTATTGCTTGGCGGGTACACGTTGGTGACCTATTTTTCGGCAAGACGAATCGAAGAAGATTCGGTGAACGCTCGGCGATATTTAGCAGTTGTTCTGATTGCTTCCTTGGGCGCTCTGGCGTTCTTCAAGTACGCAGGGTTCTTTGTCGAGAGCATTGCCGATGCATTGAATCTCGTCGGGCTGGCAAGTTTCGATTCAACATTAAAGATCATCCTTCCTGTCGGGATTTCCTTCTACACATTTCAGTCGATTGGTTACGTAATCGATGTGTACAAAAAACGAACTCATGCCATGCAAAATTTCGTCGATACCGCCCTATTCATCAGCTTCTTCCCTCAACTGGTGGCGGGTCCGATCGAGCGAGCATCGAAACTCTTTCCGCAATTAGAAACACGTCGTGCGTTCAATGTGGATCGAACTGCAAGCGGAATTACGCTACTAGCTTGGGGACTATTCAAAAAGCTAGTCATCGCCGACAACGTGGGCATGATTGTCGGCAACGTTTTCTCAGCCAGCCAGCCCGGAGGCACGATGCTGTGGGTCGGCGTTTTCGCATTCGGAATTCAAATCCTTGCCGATTTCTCTGGATACACAGATATCGCCCGCGGATCGGCTCGATTGCTAGGCATCGATCTATCTGTGAACTTCAAGCACCCGTGGCTAGCGTCCTCACCTGCAGATTTCTGGCGACGCTGGCACATCACTCTTTCCGAGTGGCTTCGTGATTACGTTTACATTCCACTTGGTGGCGACCGTAATGGCAAACGAAGAACTGCCATCAACGTCGTGATCACGTTTGCGCTCGGCGGGTTGTGGCACGGTGCGGCGTGGAATTTTGTTCTGTGGGGACTTTTTCATGCCGGATTTATTTTGGCTTGGCGAGTGCTGAAAGCAGCCGGGACGCCATCGAATCGAGCGGTTTCCACGCTTGCGACGTTCCTCGTCATTGGCGCAAGTTGGCTGCCGTTTCGAGAGAGCGATCTCACGTATATGGCCGACAACATTTTTGGTGCTCCACAAGAAGCACGACTGTCGGTGGCACTGGCGATTACCGCCCTGCTCTACTCGCTGCCGTTATGGCTTCACGCGATCGTAGATCGACCAGCGATTTCCAGCCTCTGGACGCGAAACGACGTGAGCAGGACGGCTGTATTCACCATTCTCACACTCACGTCGTTTGTAGCTATATTGGCTCTTAGAGCCGATACGACAGCAGAGTTTATCTACTTCCGTTTTTAGCAATCGCAGTCGATGAAACCACGAAAGCCTATTCCACAGGCATCAACCATTCGGCAACTTTTTCGCAGTTGGTTGAAGGGTCGAGCAAGTTACCTTCGTCACCCTCGCACATGAACACCACGTTTCCGACCACGGTGTAGTCGTTGTACGTAGGGAATCGAGTCGTGCATGTAGCAGGCAGTACATCATCCGAACCCTCGGATTCAGGTTCTAGATACGATGCTGAGAACGACTTCGATGGAAAGCCTGTGTTTGCCTTTACGGCGGAAGAACCGACAGGACGTCGGCACTGAATTCTGTCCGTAAAGTCGCCATCACGAGCCTGATTATCACCTTCGCGTCGGAAGGTCTGATCTTCTGCTGCTGCAACTCCAAGCGTCTTAGCCTCTTCGGCAGAAGCGTAAATCAGAACACCAACTTCAGTCTGATTCATGTAGCCCCACTTGAATGTTGTAGCTCCGGGGTAGTCAAGGACGAAATCCTTTTGTCCCTTCCAACCGATCGCCTTCACATCGGCCTCAGTGAAAATCTGAGTCGATTCAACCATTCGAATTCGCTGAGGTGTTGCATCGTCTCCACCAGATGCAACCAACGATTCGTCTTCAGCAGATCCACACGCAACCGCCACCGCTGCGATCAGCAATGCCGAAATCAGCAACAACTGAACTCTAGAAATAAGTAGAAATCGATTCATCAAAAATAGCCTTAAGTGCAACCGTGCGAATTAGGGGTTTAGAACGACGAACCATATGGTACTTGGAAACCTATCCAATAGCTGATGCATTTGTAAAAGGTGCTTAAACGAAATCAGGCCACCGAATAGTGACCTGATTCCTAAAATATTTCGTAGTACAAGAGAGTCGCTTAGCCGACTAGGAAGGGTTCAACCACTCAGCAACTTTCTCACAGTTGGTCGAAGGTTCGAGCAATCGACTTTCATCACCCTCACACATGAACACCACGTTTCCAATCACCGTGTAGTCGTTATACGTCGGATATCGGGTCGTGCATCCTCTAACCTGCGAGGCATCATCTGGACGATCAGAATTAGGCTCTAGGTAAGAGGCATAGAACGACTTCGATTTGAATCCAGTGTCCGCCTTTGTAGCCCTGGAACCAACGGCAAAGCGGCAGGAAATCCTGTCAGTAAAGTCGCCATCACGAGCTTGATTGTCACTCTCGCGCCGGAAAGTCTGATCGGCTGCTGCTGTGACTCCAAGCGTTTTGGCGTCTTCGGCAGAATCGTAAATCAGAATGCCGACTTCGGTCTGATTTAGGTATCCCCATTTGAACGTCGTTGCTCCGGGGTAATCAAGCACGAAATCCTTCTGAGCCTTCCAGCCAATCGCCTTTACATCGTCTTCGGTGAATATCTGAGTCGACTCGATCATTCGAATTCGCTGAGTTTCTTCTCCACCCGACGCAACCAACGAGGTGTCGTCAGACCCACAGGCGATAGCTACGAGAGCGATCACAATCGCAAACACTGCAAATAGCTGCGCCTTAGAAACGTTCTTCGCTCGAACCATAAATAACACCTCTAAATGTGTAGCGAACGCTAGCTAGCTACAACGTGAAAAATTTCTTGCGGTGAAGAGTATCGAACGTTCACATGTCTGGGTCACTTCTTAAAACAAATCAGGCCACCAAAATGGTGACCTGATTCTTCATAACTATTCACACCGCAAAGAACGGCTATTCAGCAGGAATGAGCCATTCCTCGATATTCTCACAGTTGGTGGAAGGTTCGGTCAGGTTGCGGTCGTCACTCTCGCACATGATCACGATGTTTCCGATAACGGTGTAATCGTTGTACGTTGGGAACCGGTTCGAACATGCCTGCCCAACACCCTGGATGTCGTCAGATTCGCCAAGTTCAGGATCAAGGTACGAAGCCGAGAATGACTTCGAGGTGAAACCTGTATTGGCCTTCACAGCCGATGCGCCAGCAGCGTCTCGGCATGAAATTCGGTCAATGAGGTTACCGTCTGGAGCTTGACCGTCTCCCTCGCGCCTGAAGGTCTGACCTTCGGCTGCGGTAACTCCGAGAGACTTTGCATCTTCTGCGCTGGCGTAGATAAGAACTCCGACTTCTTTCTGGTTCATGTAGCCCCACTTCGCAAGCGATGTGCCCGGGTACTCCAGAATGAAATCGCGCTGCCCCTTCCAGCCAACTGCTTTCATATCGGCTTCAGCAAATACTGTGGTCGATTCGATTGTCCGAATGCGTTTCGGCCAGTCGTCAGTACCACCCATTGCTACACCGTCGCCACCACCATCAGAGCCACAGGCTACTGCGACCATAGCGATCAGCAGTGCTGAAATCACAAGCAGTTGTGCTCGCGATACTTTTGTCATTCCATTCATCAACATTGACCTTTAGTTGGCGCGAATCGCGCAGATTCTTTATCAAGTTACGTTTAGTGCGAAAAGACTACCGCATCTCCAGCCTTCATGGGATTCGATCCTGCTACAGAACCGTGCTGCCAACACTGGTAGGCATTTCGATAGGACTTGGGTCTTCGGTATCGATCATCCATCCAGCTAGCAACGAACGCAACTCGGAGATCACATCAGCATTTTCAGGGAGATGGGCGACATTTTTGAGTTCCCACGGATCCTTTGTCAGATCGTAAAGTTCATCCACGTCACCCGGACCACCGTCAGAACCTGAGGTCAATGTGGCACCACGAGCCATCGGGTCGGTTACATACTTCCACTCTTTTGTCCGCACCATTTTGCGACGACCCTCAGCTTCACGCGCCCAAAGCGTATGGATCAGCGATTCGTAGCCGAGTGGTTTCGGCAAATCGTCCAACATATCCATCGTTACGAGCGGACCACCAGCGCCATATTCAGAGAAGGCTGCGTGACGAGCATCTGCAGAAGTTACCGTGGGTAATGGTCGACCCTGCATTCGTCGTGTTTCAGTTTCTGACAGCACCGTATCTTCATGGCCGCCGTTGCGAGCCCAACCGGTTCCGATTCCGTCGAACGAAGCCAATCCCTGTAGTTCAAGCAACGTAGGCAAAATGTCGATCGTGTTCGCCATCGAGTCGTCGGATACGCCCTGAGGCACTCCGCCAGCCGGCCATGAAACGATCAAAGGAACTTGTACAAGGGCGTCGTAGAACACTCCGCCCTTCACTGCCATTCCGTGCTCACCACCAAAATCGCCGTGGTCGGCAGTGAATACAACAATTGTGTTCTCACGAAGCCCCAGCTGTTCCAGCTTGTCGAGAACCCGACCGATCCCATCGTCAACAAATCGTGTCATCGCCTGATAGACACTCACCAACCCACGTCGATCTTCTTCAGAATCGTCGGTTTGTCGCAAGAGCTTCGCCAACATACGGTTTCGCTCTGGCGCAGTGCCATCGGTGTACTCATCGGTACGCTGCGGCGGCATGACGACGTCTTCTGGCGGGAACATGTCTACATATCGACGAGGCGCCTCGTACGGCTCGTGAGGATCAGGAAACGACACCCACAACGCGAACGGATCTGGTTCGCCCGAGTCGGTAGCTGCAAAATCTCCAGCAACGTACTTTTCTAGGAACGCTTCTGTTTGGCTGGCAATTACCGATGTTCCAAAATTTTCTTCGGGATTATCGGAAATTTTGTATGCGATTCGAGGGCTCTGACCGTTCTTGCGAAGAGCGGCACGATCTTCGTGGCCAGCATTGATATCAGCTTCAGGAACAACCCACTCCATACCGGTGTTTCCGACGTTCGCACCTTTGTAACGGTTATCTTTCGGCAGCCCGACGTGTGACACCTCGCAGCGAACATCGAACAAATCAAGATCGCTTTGTTCCACAAATGCGTGATTCTTGCCGATGAGGCCGGTAGTGAATCCGTTATCTTTCCAAATTCGAAATGCGTGCTGCTCGTTTTCAGGCATCAGCGTTTCGTTTCGACGACAGCCAGTCGAATGCGGGTACCGACCCGTCATCACCGATGTCCGAGCTGGAACGCAGAGCGGGTGCGGAGTTATCGCATGCTCAAAACGAACACCTTCATCAGCTAACCGTTCGAGAGTCGGAGTTTCGATCCCGATTTCTGAATACATACGAAGGATGGAAGATTTCATCTGATCGGCCATGATGAAAAGAACGTTAGGAGTCGAATTTTGGGACATAGGTTGTACTTTTGTTATCTATAAAACGAGTAAATGCTGGCTGCCGAACTACTGTCGATCTACCCAAGCCTGCGAGCGTGGAATATTGCCTTCCCACTCACTCAGCAAATCATTGTGCCAAACCCACGACTCGCCTAGGAACTCCTGGCCATCGAGTTCACCTCTACCGGTAGCCCAAAGGAGCGTGAGCCAGCCTGGTGTATCGAGCGGCGCCCAAGGGAACAGTCTTCCCAAAATTCGCTGACACAGCTCGTTGTCGGGGTCGAATTCGGCTTCAGTACCAACAACAGAGTCGTGACCGTGCATTAATATTTCGACACAGCCCATCGCCAGAAACGCCTCGGCATCCGCCATTCCTGTTGGATGAAAAGCGCGAACACCGGCAGGCGTTGATTCGGCAATTCTTGCTAGCGCAGCCGCACTGAAATCGATTTGCCCTGCCGCACCTTCTACAGTGCCTTCCTGATAGTGCAGACCTGCCGACTCCAAATGCTCCTGAACTCTCATAGCCAGATCGCCTGAGTAGAAATCGAGAGAGTCGGCTATGTGCGCCGCAGTTTTCGAACGTGTCCATTCGAGACCGTATGCGAGCTTGTTCCATAACTCAGTATCGAGTCTGCGCAACGAATCAACACACAATTCCGCGGCGGTCAGTAGATCGGCGCTTGTTACAGGATTTCGTTCGCTCATCTTCCACCACACAAATCGTAGGCGATTGCCAGCATGCTTCTCGTCCCGCTGATCAATGATGCTATTCCCACTGATTCATCGGTACCGTGCGCTCGTGAAAGCATCGGATCGTCATCCGGGTGTGACCCGGTAAAACCGTACGTAATGATTCCAAGATCACGAGTAAATCGTGAATCAGTAAAGCCGTTGCTTATAGCCGGGATCCATTGGATATCGTCTCGTCCAACCGCAGCTGCTTGAGCCTTACGTATTGAGTCGGTGAGTTCCGTTTCAAATTCCGATGAGTTCGGAACCGACATGTAGTCGATTTCGTATTCAAGCCCATCGATACCTTCGAATGCCTGATCAAGCTGTCGCCTGACATACGCTTCATCTTGGAACGGGAGGGTTCGGATATCGCAGGTGAGTTTGATTTCTTCAGGCACGCTGTTTGACTTGATGCCACCTGAAATCATCGTAGGCGTCAGCACCATCCTCGAAAGTGCCTTCAGGAGCGATCCGAGTCGTGGCGAGGTTTCGTTCATCTCGGCGACGATGCGATCGATGTTCATCGGAGAAGGTTTTTCTTCAACTCCGAACGAACCTACGTGATCAAATATTTCTAGCGATGTATCTAGTTCAGGTCGGTAACCCTCGATGGCCCCGAGTGCTCTAGAAAGCTTGTAGCTGGCGTTCACACCAGTCCACGGAACCGATGCGTGTGCACTTTCGCCACGAAGGGTGATGTGCAACTCCATGCGCCCCTTTTCACCGGTGCCAAGAAGATAGGTGAGAGTGTTGCCCATTTCGACAGGAGTTCCACCGCCCTCGTTAACAGCGAACTGAGCTTTTAACGATTCAGGATGATTATCGGCGAGCCAACCAAAGCCCCAGCGACCGCCGTGTTCTTCGTCGGCACCGCTAACCAATCGAAGACCATGGTCGAGCCGAACGCCCGATCGTTTCATAATCGCCATCGCCATCAGTTGGCACGTGAGCAACGCTTTGCAATCGGAAGCGCCGCGTCCGTAAACACGCCCCTCGGAAATCTCAGCTGCAAACGGATCCCAATTCCATTTGGTTTCATCTTCGACAGGGACAACGTCGGTGTGCGACATCAACATCAGACGCGTGTCATTGTCGGCACCGGGATAGACCGAAATGATGTTTCCGCGATCGGCGTCACGGGCGAGGATTTCGGATGAGAGACCGTCTTCGTCGAGCCAGTCACGAATGAATTCGGCTACCGCAGTTTCTCCGCCGGTTGGCATGAAGCCGGTGTTTACCGATGGAATTCTTACTAGCGACTGTTCGAGTTCAACAATTTCGTTCGTTGCCGACTCGACCTGATCGAGCAGGCTTTGGAGTGATGGCATTCGTTGTTCCTCGTAAGTTGTCCTGGTGAATAGCTTTCACTCTGGAAATTAGCATTCAGACAACGGACGGTCAACGTACAAGCATTCGAGAATCGTTTGAATAGAACGCACGATTCAGGCGGTCGTATTTTTTTTGGCAACAAAAAGGGATGGCACCGAAATACGATGTCATCCCTTTTCAAGAACATTTCTTACAACGAGTCGGAGTTTATTCTTCCTCGTTGTTGTTCAGGCCCAAGCGACCTCTCCAGTTACGGCGCCGAGTAGCGCTGCCAACCGGTTCTGCATCGGCAGGTTCAGGCTTTGAGGCCGGAGCCGGTTTTGATGCAGAGGCTGGTGCTGGCTTCGATTCAGCATTAGGTTCAGCCGCTGACGATTTCCTTAGTGGCGGAGGCTTTGGTGCAGATCGACCATTGCTGGTGCCGTTGCTTGTCGACGAACTCGTTCCACCAACGCGTCGGCGGGTTGGAGTGCGGCGAATCTTAGAATCGCTAGCGGAATCGTTCGCTGCATCATCCTGCTCAGGAGCTGCTGTTGCGCTAGATGACTTACGAACTGCTGGCTTGCGAGTTCGAGTAGTCGCAGTGCGTCGAGTCTTTGTTCCAGCTGCCGATGTTGCAGTCTTACGAGTGCTCGATCGACGTGAAGTAGCTGCCTTAGTAGCGGCTTTGTCTTCACCATTAGGCGAAGCAGCTTCGTCGGAAACTTCGGGTCGTGAAGAAGCGGCAGATCGTGATCGTGCCTGAGCACGAGTCATCCACAGGCCAGTAAAGAATGTCTTGTTGAACTTCTGCACAACGTCGGCAACTCGAGCCGATTCAGCAGAAAGGTTCATGTCGAACGCTGCCACTTCAATGTGCTTACCAACGTCCTTCGCAGCCTGCAATGCAGGGTAGAAGTCAGCGTCACCACTCACGACGATAGCCGTGTCGTAGTGATTGTTGTAAGCGTTTGTAACAACGTCGGTCGCCAACATTACGTCGACGCCCTTCTCAACCATGATGTCGCCACGCTGTTTCCAAATTCCGAGTCGAACTTCTACGTAAGGAGTGTCGTATAGGGAATCGAGGAATTTTGACTGTTCGACACCCACGTTCGGGTTCGTGTCAGATTCTTGGCGAATGTTGTAGTAGTAAATACGTTGCAGTTGTCGACCGTTTGCCAGTTTTTGGGCGAACTTGTCGAACTGCAAGTCGTGCCTGCCACACTGCTGCGAGAGCACGTGATACAGGTTGCTTCCGTCGATAAATACCATTACGCGATCTGTCTCGCGTTGGGTCGACACTTTAGAAGACTTCGAAGGCATCTCAGCCACCACCTAATAAGTCATCGCCAGTCGCGCGGCTCTTCGGCTCGCACAGTCGGCGGCTATTTTTTCACAGGTGAGTCAAGATGGGCGGAGGCGGGAGAATAATTCAAATAGTTGCGATCGCCCGTTTAGACTTCACTCTTTTATTCTAACTCCAATTTTTAGCAAACTACCGTGTAAACCATCCAAATTCGACTGGCGGTTACGCCAACATCAGTTCGGCACCGTAATATCGTTATCCCGCTTGACTCTCGGGCGCATCGGAAACATTATTGCGATTGCGGAAATAATACTTCGCACAACATCAGCCTCAGCGGCTACCTAATCTGTACAAGGACCTCAGTTAACCACCATGAAAACCGTCAAACAAATCGAAACGCCATGTGAGATGCCGAACGGTCTGCAATGGACTGACGAGGGTCTTTTTGTGATGGACCAGAAGACCGACAACGTTTATGTAGTCGACGAAACTGGCAAGGTTCTACGGACTATTCCGACCCCGACAGCGAATGGTTCAGGCATCACAGTTGGTGGCGGTTTTCTTTGGACAGCGTCGAACGGTAATTCGGTTTCTAGACCTTCGCGTTCAACCGATACAGGCCTTGGCTACATCTACAAGCTAGATATCCAAACTGGTGAAGCAATCGATCGATTCCGCACTCCAGACGGCGGGGGAATTCATGGGATCGAATGGGATGATGGCAAAATTTGGGTTACCGCCTTCCAGCCAACAGCTATCTACCTTATGGATACTGCCGACAACTACAAGATCGTCCATTCCTTCGAAGTTCCGACACCTCGACTCCACGGATTAGCTCGTGTTGACGATGGTCTGTGGTGTGCCCACACAACCGACAATGTGATCATCAAGTACGACGTCGATTCAGGTGCTGAGCTCGACCGAATCACCCTCGATGAAGGCGATGCGTTCGTTCACGGCATGTCGATAAAAGACGGCGATCTCTGGTACGGCGATGCGAACTTTGCCGGCAAGCACAACACTGCAATCGTTGGTAAGCCTGAAATCGGCATCATCAAGCGATAGATAATCAAAGCCAAAGGATTTCAACTTGAACACAATTCCAGTTGTAGATAGCCATCATCATTTTTGGGAGATCGACAAGTTCGATTACTCATGGATGCCTGATGGCAGCCCTTTGGCGACCGACTACGGCCCTGCCGATCTTGCGCCGCTAATCAAAGCTG
>Ga0233439_10004942_pt1 | contig 12636 bp, 13 predicted proteins | sample SI_123_September_6_FD_182713 | JGI IMG/M metagenome (GOLD analysis project Ga0233439, IMG submission 182713) | Seawater microbial communities from Saanich Inlet, British Columbia, Canada - SI_123_September2016_100_MG | ecosystem: Environmental > Aquatic > Marine > Inlet | place: Canada: British... | reverse complement strand
CAAAGCATTTTCCGGGTGTGGATAAAAAATCGATAGCCCACTGGGCCACACCATCTTTTGCAGGTAAGACAAATAAGAAACAAAAGCATTAACAATGCGCTCTTGCACTGGAAAAGCCTCAACAGATTTGACTGCGCCACCCAATTTTTGAACCATGAAAGTGGTAATGATAGAGCCTATAGTCAACACAAACAGAGGAATTTTTTCCTGAATCAAACGGGAGAAAGAAGCCTGGCTTCCAGTTTGCTCACCGTGCAAATTTTCTTTTTGGTTCTCGGGCTTCCAGCGGTTCAATGGCCAATAGTCCAACAAGAGAAGTACAAAAGGTAAAGTGACCAACATGGGCTTCGACATAAGGCCCAAGGCCAGAAACAGAGCCACCCAACCATATTTCCCGATAGTTGGCTTTTCAGTATATCGGATATAAGCCCATAGGGTTAGTAACCAAAAAAAAGTGCTCAGAACATTTTTTCGTTCTGATATCCATGCAATGGATTCGACATTCAAGGGATGCAATGCAAATAGTGCCGCTACAAAACCGCTTTGCCATAATGCTCCCGTCATTCGAAGAAAAACTATAAATAGTAAAAGCACGCTGGCAATATGTATCCCCAAATTAGTCAGCAGATGACCTTTAGGGGTTGACCCATAAAGCTGGTAATCCAACATATGCGAAAACCATGTTATCGGATGCCAATTAGCCGCATGATGTGAGGTGAAAGCCCAGGTAATACTCTCGGGGGTGAAACCTGCTTTTATATGCCAGTTCTGCGTTATATATTCAATGTCATCAAAATAAATAAACCCATGGTCTAGTATCTGCAAGTAAACAGCAAGCGTTGCTATTACCAAGGAAATACAGATAAAAATTTTCAGTGCTCTGTCCGATTCTTCTGTAAGTGGACGAACAAATTTCTTTTTCCGTAATCGGTTTCTCATTTTAAATTTCAGTTTATTTGCTAGGAAAACAAATTTTCAATGGTTTTTAGTGTCAAATGGAAAACACCGTTATATACTCCCCTTAGATAGGACATTATTTTTCAACCCCGCCTAACTTTTTAGCAGACTAAACTTCATTACAAGTTTGCACATTTTCGCAGTTATAGACGACGATCTGCTAAAAATTTCTAAAAGGCAAAACCAACCGCACCAAACTGATGAAGCAATTTCTGTCAGGATTACAAAAATTCTTCTTCCGCATTTTTTTTATATCGTTTCCTTCGCTGATCCTTCTGATTATTGTATTAGAACTGGGCATCAGGGCTTTCCTTCCTGTGAGTGATTTTCCAGACACAACCTTTCACCCTGCCCTAGGCAACCATTTCCTATCCAATCAACGGGGATTTTTCATTAAGGGAATGCATTCAGAAATACGAGGCAAATTCCGAATAAACCAGCAAGGATGGAATTCCCCTCATGATTATACTGCAAACACACCTCTAAAAACTTACAGGATAGCCGTTATCGGAGATTCCTACATCGAAGCCCTGCAAGTCGATTATGATAAATCCTACCCATACCTGCTAGAAAAATATATTAATGCTGAAGAAACCATGCTACAGGACGTGGAGGTCTACAGCTTTGGCCATTCAGGGGCCCAATTGGCACAGTATCTGAACGTGTTGCGCCACGTTACCCAGAAATACCAGCCCGATCTTGTGGTCTTCAATATCGTCTACAATGATTTCATAGAAAGTCTGCATGATCATAGTCGCAAGGACAACCTATCTTTGGAATATTCTGGAGAAAGCTTTTCTGAAATTATGCCTCGCCCCATGAACACACTGGGTCTAAAAAAGTTTTTAAGAAAATCAGCGCTGGCAAGATACCTGATCTTGAACATGGATATTGCTAATAGAATAAGACCGTTCACTCATTTTTTTTACGCAGACATTCCACAATATAATGCCAATGTGAATTCTACTTACCTTGATAAAGACCTGTCATTTCTGAAAAATATGATCGAGTACGTTTTTATTCAATCCTTGAACGCGCTCAAACCCATTGATGCCCGCCTGCTTTTAATTCTAGATGCCAATCGGGCTTCAATATATGAGAATGCTTCTCTTAATGACTCCAAGATTCATCTGTTTCAAGAAGCAACTAAAGCAACCGCCGAAAATCTTAATATCCCACTTTTAGAATTGGACCCTGTTTTTAGGGAAACCTGGAAATTGGAGAAAAAGAAGTTTGAGTTTAAATTCGATGGGCACTGGAATGGTTATGCTCACCGTATTATTTCGGAAACATTGAAGAGCCGGATAATTTTACATTTGGGAAACACAAATAAGAAGAGCAAGTAAAACTCCCAACATGGTCTGCAAGATCACATTTTATACTTTCCTGCACATCCCTAATTCACGTCTGTGGTACTTACTACTTCAAAAATGCAATCAACATAAAAAACTATTTTCCAAGTCTAATTCCCTTTAAACAGGGATGACTCAACATAAAAATTCTGACAACAGATTAAAGAAGTGCTCTAGCCGCTTCTACTCCAACGGTTAACACATGTTTAAAAGAAAAAAATTATCAATTAGAAATCCGTTTTCTTGTGCAATTGTAAATAGTATTTTTCCAAATCCTTCACCGAAAACATTCCCACGATTTTATTGTTCCTTATCACGGGGATATGGCGAATTTTTTTTGTTTCTATGATAGAACATGCCTCGGCAATAGTTTGATTTTCGTCAATAGTATTTGCAATTTTTGTCATCACCGATGATATTTTAACGGCTTTGGGATCGCACTCTCCTTTTAAAACCAGAAACATCCAATCCGTTTTTGTAATAATCCCAACGTATTCCCCACCTTCCTCGACTAATAGCGCGCTAACCTTGTTTTCATACATCTTGTCAACCGCTTCATAAGCATACTTATCAGGACTTGTTGAAAAAAGTTGGGTACTCATATATTGACCGACTTTATTCATCTCAAAACTCCTTCTACAAGTAATAAAATCTGTTCTTGATCAAATGCCCACCGGTGTGGGAAGCAAGGGGACATAGAATTATTTATCCAGTTATATCTCTGGGTTGGTTATTGCTCTTGAAGCCCATCATTGCCTTGGTTTGTCAATTTCAAAAACACTGCTTCCAGGTCACCATGCTGGTGTTCAGCCTGAGAGCGCAATTGTTCCACCGTTCCCAATGCTATCATTTTTCCTTTTTGAATAATTCCCACTCTGTGACACATTGCCTCGGCCACCCCTAAGGAGTGGGTGGACATAAAAATCGTCGTGCCATTTTCGCATAAATCCTGAAATAATTGTTTCACTTGGCGCGCACCCTTGGGGTCAAGTCCGACAAGCGGTTCATCAACAATGATTAACTTTGGGTTATGAAACAGTGCTCCGGCAATGATGAGCTTTTGCCTCATACCATGCGAATAGCCTTCGATTAATTCATCAGCGAAGTCTTGTAAATCAAAAAGGGTGAAATACTTTTCTGCCCTATCGCGAACAGCATTCAAATCCAGAGAGTACATGCCTGCCACAAATTCAAGATATTCCCACCCTGTCAGCTTGTTATAAAGAAAGGGCCGGTCAGGAATGTAGCCAATGATTTTTTTTACCCGAATCGGGTCCTGTTCCAAGTCTATCCCATCTATGCAAATAGTCCCACTGGAGGGTTTGAGGAGTCCGACTAAAAGTTTGATAGTTGTAGTTTTTCCCGCTCCGTTCGGGCCGATAAAGCCAAACAACTCCCCAGACGGGATTTCCAGATTGAGTTCGTCTACCGCCAGAACTGAATCATATTTTTTAACCAGTCGGTTAATTGATATCACAACGGAGAGCCTCCGTTAGCAAAATGCCATTTAAAATATTAGTAACGAACATCTTGGCGGCTAGCGGACGATCTCAAAAGTGTTTAAGCCTTGGGGAGGGACCCACTCTAAATCCAGAGCTGAAACCTGAGACGCGGGCGGGCCAATTCTGCACCAACTTATAAAATGCTCAAGTATTGCTTTTTCTCCTTCAGCATGTATTTCAACCGTGCCATCTGGACAGTTTTTTGCCCAACCGCATACCCCCAATTGCATTGCCCGCTCTTGAGTACCTCCTCGAAACCAAACTCCCTGGACCCGGCCACTGACAATTATATGAACGGCGGAACTCATCGGTATAACACTCTAATTTCAACAGAAACTACGGACTCTTCCGAAATGCGTCATCAAATAAATGCTGAATTTCCCGGTAGACTTGAAATTTGCTTCCGTCCCCGATTTTTTCTCCAAACTTGCCCAAGTCACGCATGATCCGTTGAAACTCCTGGGTCTGTCCCTTGAAATTATCAATGAGAGGACGAAAATACAATTGCTCGTCCTCATCCAATCGATCACAAATTTCACGGAGCCGGGTTTTTAAAGGTTCAAAGTTTCGTTCCATATTTTGATACTAGCCTTCAATGAATCAGATTGCAATTGGGATAAAAGATGGCGGGAAAATCTTGCTGAATTTTTAAATCGGGTTGGAAACCAATGTCTTATTTCATTCGTTCTTTCATGATTGATTTTAAGCGAACTACGGCGGGGCTGTTATCCGGGAGTGTTAGAAACTTTTCGCGGGTTAAAACAGCAACTTCACAATCTTCTAAAGCTATTACCGATGCAGAGCGCTCGCCAGCGGAAATCAAAGCCATTTCCCCAAACAAGTCATTCTCTTTCAGTTGAGCGAGTACTTTTTTGTTACCTTCGCTATCTTCCCGATAAACTTCCACCTTTCCCTTTTTAATCAGGAACGCACTCGTACCATGAGTGCCCTGGCGAACAATTTTTTTTCCCTTGCGATATTCCTTAGTGACAAACATGATGCTCTTTCGGCTCCATTACGCAAGCAAGTGGTATCGCTGATACTATAAAAAATTTTGCTCTGATTTTCAATCCCTCCCAATGTGGGACTACCTCTAACTCATTAAAAATCAATCCTTCCTCAAGAAAAATCATTTCCTTTTGAATCTTCAGTTACGCCTTTTACAATTCATCTAATTCTGGTGATCCATGGATATGGATGACGAAAGACCCTGATACTTTAAATTCAGAAACTTTAATTGTCGTTGTACTTTTCTCATTTGCGTGTGGTTTCTTTTTTGGGAATATAATTCCTGTGCTCTAAGCATATGCTTTATGGCATTCGGGCCATCCTTTAACAAGTCATAGGCTTTACTCAGATTATAATGCGCCACAGCATATTTGGGATTGAGCTTAATAGCTTCCTGATAGGCATCCACCTCATCTTCATGCCTTCCCAAGGCCAGGTAGGCCATTCCCAGATCAAAATAAGCCACCGCATCCAGGGGATCCTCCTGAATAATTTTCTTGTGCCTTAAAATCTCCGCTTTAGCTCCCTGAAGATAAGTTTTAAAATCAATAGCCAGTGTCTCTTTCACTTGGGCCGCTAAGATACCTGTTAATACCAACAATACGAATAGTCCTTTGGCTACAGAATAAATAATGGTATGACCTTTCCAGAAGGAAAGAAAAGTGCAAAGGCGTAAACAGGATATCATTCCCCAATGTATCATTAATTTTGAAAGGCAGGCATGAATTACCGGACATTTGGCGACATCAAGGTTTCAGAAATTGGCCTGGGTACCTGGCAACTTGGGGCAGATTGGGGGAATGTAGATGATTTAACTGCAGAACGGGTTCTGGCGACCGCTGTAGAAAATGGAGTTAATTTTTTTGATACCGCCGATTGCTATGGCGAGGGTCTTTCAGAAACCCGGTTAGGGAAGTTTGTTAAAACGTTATCGACTGAAGTGGTTATCGCCACCAAACTTGGACGATTTCCCCGACCCGGCTGGCCAGAAAATTTTTCCATGGAACAATTTCGCAAACATACGGAAAATTCTTTGAAAAGATTGCAAAGAGAAACTCTCGACCTGACTCAGGTGCATTGCCCCCCAACGGATCTACTGAAACAAGGTGAGGTGTTTGATTGGCTGAGAACCTTGAAGCAGGAAGGCAAAATTAAACAATTCGGATTCAGTGTGGAGTCAATAGAAGAAGCTCAAATATGCCTGCAAGAAGAAGGAGTGGCTTCATTACAAATAATTTTTAATATTTTTCGGCAAAAAGCTATTTTATCCATTTTCAAAGAAGCTCAGGAAAAGCAAGTGGCACTGATTATCCGCCTGCCACTGGCTTCGGGCCTTCTTTCCGGCCATTATAATCGAGACACATGTTTTTCTGAAAATGACCATCGCCATTTTAACCGAGATGGACAAAAATTTAATGTTGGCGAAACGTTTTCAGGACTGCCCTTTGAAAAAGGACTCGAATTGGTGGACACCCTCAAAAGTCTGGTGCCCGAAAACCAGACACTGTCTCAATTTGCCTTGAGATGGATTCTTGATTTTGAAGCAGTCCGTGTAGTGATCCCCGGCTCTAAAAATCCTCAACAGGTCATCAATAATTGCGCCGCAAGTTCTTTACCTCCCCTACCCACAGAGACTCATGCGGCCTTGAGTGATTTTTATTTTAAGGAAGTCGCTCCCCATATTCGCGGCTCCATATGAAGCCGGGATAAAACCACAAAAGTTTTAATGGACAAGATGAAATGGGTTGCCACTAAGCAACGAAAGACCTTGCAAGACAACAATCGCTATTTGGCACTGGCAACGGGCTGAAGAGTGGGAAAAAGCAAATTGTTTTCTTTATGAGGGAATTTAGCTTTACAAAGCTTTTTACCGAAATATTTACAGTCAAGTTGGTATCCATTTTTCAATCCTTTCAACACGAATTACTATTTAGAAACATTGATTTATAAGCAAATTAACAAATAAAAGATAAAAATATCTATTTATATTTAATACAAAGCTGGTATCATAAGATGTCATGGTTAAGAGACCTCGATTAATGATAATTACTGAAAATTTTTGAACCGCATTTTTAAAGAACCCATCTTATCTTTGAGTTAAAAAGAAAGACTAATCTCTCAATTAACCAAGGAAACTCCATGCAGGAAGCCCACTCCACAACTTTTTCCGTTGAAAATGTCGAACTAACCCCTAACCCTCGTTCGGTAAAATTTATTTTGAACCAGACAGTAATTGATTCGGGCTCTAAAACCATTGAAGAGGGAGGCTATTTAGAAACGGATGTCTTTGCCCGAAATCTATTCGCTCTGGATATTATAGATCTGGTTTATTTACGAGAGAATTTCGTATCCGTTACCCTGGTCTCTGCAGATCTTTGGGTGATTTTTAAGGATAAGGTCAAAAATATTATTGAAGCAGATTTGGAGAAGTATCCAGATGGAGAGGAAGAAGTCTCTGCCTCCATACTTGATGACTTTGATAAAGAAAAATACCCTCAACTTTCCGATGACGAAAAGGTTATCATTGTCGAAGCCATTCTCGACTCATCCATCCGTCCTGCTTTAGCAAATGATGGAGGGGGCCTGGAAGTGATCGAAGTGGAAGGATCTATTGTCCGGATTCGTTATCAGGGTGCTTGCGGAGGATGTCCCAGTTCCACAGGAGGCACCCTGCGAGCCATAGAAAATCATCTTCGATCCCAGCTAGATCCCGATATTAAAGTTCACACGTATTCCTAATTAAAGCCCGCATCGCAACAAACCCCGTAACATACTGATAAAACTGGGCTTAGATTAGCCCGTGTCACCCCCTGCATAAAATTTCAAGTTTTATGAAATTAAAACTAAAGTCCCTAAACTTTTTTTCGATAAGCCGGATAAGGACAGGCATATCATTTTCAAGGCTAATATCAATGAAATCATTGTTTTAGTGGATATTCTATGCCATAGTTTATAAATCTTGATAAGAAAGCTATGAAGCCTCCTAAACTCATTTTAATTATTTTGTTTCTGATGGTAGAAGCATTCTGGTCATCTCGTTTGGACCTTGCCTATGCCATCGAAAATAAAAGCCGAGTTATTTCCCCTTACTGGCAATCCGATTCCGGAAGCTACACATTCATAGCTGTTTCCCATTCTTCTTTATCGACAATTGCTACACAAATCGGTTTGGTTGTTAATGTCATTCAAAGCGATTTAACAGCTTTCGGCACCGCAGTCACTTTTACTATTTCTGGTGGAAGCACTGAACGAATTTTTATTGTGCGGACAAACTCAACGATCAATTCTACAAGCATCTCTTCCGCACAATTTGTTGTAGGGACCACTAATTTTAAGCACGGACATATTCTGATTGAACCTGTTGCAACAGATCCTTCTGCAGCGGTCGGCATCAATAATGGACGGAGGGATGTGACCATGCTCAATTTTTGGGGGGCGGTGATTGTTGAAACCAATACAACAGGGTTTGCCATGGAGTTTATCGGAGATATGCATGATAGTGCCGCCACACCCAGCATGGACGATTCTGCCCCAGTGAGTGGAGTCAATTAAATTTATTTTCATATGAATGAAATGAAAAATATTAGAAAAATTTTAAATTACAGGGTTTCAAATAAAGCTTGGGTTTTACCTGTGGGGATAGTGCTCACCTGGATTTTTATGCCTTATTTATTGTTTGCTCAGGTTGTGATCGTGCCTTCCACAGAAGATAAAGCAAGAATTGTATTGTCCCCATATGCTCAGTCTGTTCCCAATGACAGCTATACTTTTATGTCAATCAATCACCCCTCTCTCGATACAGCTTTAACCCAGGTGGGTGTCGCTCTGGAAGTTCGAGGCATGACCACGGTACCTGATAACGTAGCAGGTCGAGCGGCTATATTCACAGTGGACGCTGGAGAAACCCATAGAGTTTTTATTGTCAATGTTTCGAACTCAACCATCAATTCTTCCAACGCATCCTTTACCGACGCACGTACCCATCTGATCCTGACGCAAGATTCAGCCCAGTTTGGAAATATTAGAGCCGTTGCTGTCAACGAAGTTCCTCTCACCCCCACCACCGTTGGCACCACCCAGAAATATAATAATCTCGGTCAATTGAGTTTCTGGGGAGTAGTATTTGTTGAATCCAGTGGAACTGGTTTTTCCATGGAGTTCATTGGGGATGCTCACGATTCTACCATAGGGCGAAATTTCGGAGATAGCCAGCTTGATGGAGTTTCTGGAAGCTCAAGCGGAGTTGCCCGGGGAATCAATTAAACTCCCATTCTTTCTTTCCACTCACTTACAGGGAAATTTGTAAATAAATAAGCAAACCTGCCAACTGGCTAGGCTCTTTTTAAGCCACTCCGTACCCTTAAAGCCTTAAAGTTCATAGTTTAGGATAACAAGCATTTTTCCGATAAGGATAATTTCAGCCTTGCCAAAAATTGGCCACGAGCTAAATTTGAATTCATTGACCCAAACCACTTTGAACCTATAGGTTTCATGCCTGCTCTAACTTATTCCCTGTTGGCCATCATTCGCACCCAACATGTATTTAAACCGCTACATTTTACGTCCCCCTTCCAAAGGCTAATTCTATTACCACTTTTAATGACCATCAGCTTTATAGGAATATCCCATGCCCTTGAGGCAGATTCTTCCGAGAACCTTCCTCCTTATTTATTTATGGCGGCGGAAAATATCGATGGTATCCAAGCTCGACAAAGCCAGACTATTGTTCGTTCCCGTTTTGTAAATGTAGACTTCAGCCTTTTGCCTGATCCCGAAGAAAATTTTGATGCTGAACTTGGTGCAGAAATTAAATTGATCTTGAACTTTTTTCCTGAAATTGAGTTTACAGCCCTAATTCATAAAATAGAAAAGAACCGATCAGGAAGTTACTCCTGGTTTGGAAAATTGGAAGACATCCCAATGAGTCAAGTGGTTTTGGTCGTGCATAAAAACAAGGTAATTGGAAACGTGTCGAAACCAAACCTGACCTACCAGGTGCGCCACACCAAAGATGGAATTCATACGGTCTATGAGATTAATCCTTCCAATTTCCCTCCCGATGGTGAACCCGTTACCCCTAAAATACCTTCCTCAATCCCTTCCAATAAAGAGACAAAAGATACGGATGATGCCACTAGACTTTCTCCTTCAAACGAGGATACAAATTCAAATCAGGACCTTTTTCCAGAATCAGGAATAGGATATGGCGTCATGGGAGATGCACCGTTGTCAGGGGTTACAGCTTCACCTGATACTTTGGAGAATTCAGGGAGTTCCAATATCTCAAACCCTGAGACACAGGCTGATGATGGAACCGTAATCGATGTGTTGGTCGTTTACACTGCAGAAGCCCGCGCCGTGGAAGGTGGTACCAGTTCCATAGAAAGCTTAATAGACTTGTCCATCTCGGTAACCAATTCTATCTATTCAAACAGTGGTGTAGACCATGTTCTCCGCTTAGTAGGTCGGCAGGAGATCAACTTTTCAGAGGGTAGTTTTAGCTTTACTGGGTTTTTATCCTCAGCACAAAATGGTCTAATTCCGGGACTCCAAGCTTTAAGAGATTCTGTGGGAGCAGATGTGGTAGCAATTTTAGTGCAAGGAGATAATAGTTTATGCGGAATTGCCGGGCTAATGACAACCGTTTCGTCCGCTTTTGCGCCCTTTGCATATTCGGTAACTCAAACAAATTGCGCCGTGGGAAATCTGACAATGGCACATGAAATTGGACATAATATGGCCGCACGTCATGACCGGGCCAATGATAATATTAACGGGTTACCTTTTAGCTTCAACCATGGGTATGTTGACAACGTAAATAGTTTTAGGACCGTCATGGGAACAGGCAACAATACCCGAATCTCTAACTTTTCCAATCCAAATGTACTTTTTGGTGGTGCTGTAACAGGAATTGCGGAGGGGAGTCTCCTTGCGGCAGACAATCGCCTGACCTTTCAAAATACGGCTTTCACGGTTTCCAATTTCAGACAGTCGATCGACTCTCCGGCTAATCAGGCGTTCGCATCGATCGTTCCGTTTTCCAACGCCAATAGAGTGGCCTCCCCCTATTGGCAGTCAGATGGTACATCTTATTCATTTATTGCTGTCACCCACCCATCACTTTCAGGCATGGCTTCGCAGATCGGTGTCATCGTTCGAGCAATAAAAAATGATGGAACTTTATTTGGTACCGCCACCTCTTTTACGGTTAGCAATAGCGTTACAAGCAGAATATTCATAGTTAGGTCTTCGCACCCAACCATCAACAGCACATCTTTAACTGACGTTAAATTAGTTACCGGAAATTCCAGCTTTCAACATGGGTTTCTACATCTCAATCCTGTGGCGAGCAATCCTGAAATAAGCGCAAATGGATTTCGAGATATTACCCGATTAAACTTTTGGGGAGCTGTAGTAGTTGAAAATAGTACTTCCGGTTTTGCGATGGAATTTATTGGCGATGCCCATGATAGTGCCGCCACTCCCAGCATGGATGATTCTGCTCCGGTAACAGGTGTCAACTAATTTCAATTAGGTATTCTTACGATAAATAAAGACAGCATTTCCTTCTCTACTTAAAGAATTGCCCGGTCGGTGTGTTTAAAAACAAATCCAGCGGTATATCTTCCTGTTTTAAAAATCCTTGATGCGGCAGGCCTCCTTGTGAAACCAATTCAATGACTGCACTCACCGAAGCGGCAGTAGTCCAGGAAATTGCCTTCCATGTTCTGGCATGTATCTCTCTTGGAAAATAACTGCGTACAAATTCTTCCCGCACCAGTTTTTCTTCCTTCCACCCTTCTACCGCCACATGAATATAAACCACATCTTCTTTAACCGGAGGTTTGGCATTTACCAAAATTTCTCCAGCCTCTTTTCTGCGGTCTCTCATATACAACTCATTAAAGAAAAACCGCATCAACTCCCCATGCCCAGGATACCGAATGGTTTTATAGTTCAAGTGATTCACTTTTTCATCATAGGTTTCACACAAAGTGCCCAGTCCGCCAGACGTTGTGAACGCTTCCAGTTGAACACCATCAATCACGATGGTCTCCAGGCCTTCCATCGCAGGCACCCTGGCCCTCTGCCCATCCTGAATGACTTCGCAATCATTGAGATACTCGTTGACCACCCCTTCGGAAGACCAGTTAAAAGCATATCCAAGGAGTCCGCGCGGATGCTGGGGTAATGCCCCAACCCGGAGCTCAATACTGCGCAACCGCTCCAATTCTCCGGCAAGATGCGCTCCGCAAATCCCAACAAAACCGGGGGCCAGTCCACATTGGGGAGCCATGATTCCTTTTGCAGATCCCGACATCTCCCGGATAGCGGTAGTGGTGGGGACATCTTCCGTCAGGTCAAAATAATGTTTCCCCGCCTGATGCACTTTTTTAGCCACTCCCAGATTCAAATGGTAAGGCAGGCAAGTCAATATCGCATCATGTCCGGCGATAGCATTGTTCAACAAAGAATCATCTTCAACCGATCCTGAAATTATCTTAAAAGGATAATCTTCATCAGGGCTGGTATCAAATCCTGTAACCTGATATCCATTCGACTCCAATAAAATTGCCGCCAAGCTTCCTACCCGACCCAGGCCAACAACTAAAACAGATTTGATATTCCCTTCCATTTAGAACCCTTTCTATTTCTCAAATCAAATGGTTGAATAGTACGCTATACAAAACTTATTTCATTCTCTTTTATAGATTGAGCAATCATCGTCTGAGTTTCTTCTATAAGAAATTACTTAGGCATCGTGCGCCATCTTCCAGGTTAGATAAGATCCGGTCAGGTTTCGAACTCTAAAACCA
>Ga0233439_10004940_pt1 | contig 12638 bp, 10 predicted proteins | sample SI_123_September_6_FD_182713 | JGI IMG/M metagenome (GOLD analysis project Ga0233439, IMG submission 182713) | Seawater microbial communities from Saanich Inlet, British Columbia, Canada - SI_123_September2016_100_MG | ecosystem: Environmental > Aquatic > Marine > Inlet | place: Canada: British... | reverse complement strand
CATGGATAGATCACCTCAGCACCCTGACCCCCACCATCTATATAAACAATGGTGCTTGCCGGTATCGGCGGTAGGTGTTGCCAGCAGCTACGACAGACGACCGAAACAGCGAATTAAATCGTGTAATTGCAACAGTATTGCAACAATTAACAGAAAAGCCCCCGTATTTCTACGAGGGCTTTTCCAATTGAAAACCAGTTTGGTGGAGCTTGAGGGACTCGAACCCTCTACCTCCTGCTTGCAAAGTATGTGTGGGAAATACGCTGTGCGACACGAGTGGATGTACTAACGCTGTGCGACGAATTATGGTGTATCAACTCCCCCTGATCGAACGAGCGTGTTCACGGAGCATGTTTGCGTACTGCTTCGGGTCTGCCATGTGTTGCGCCCACGACTCCAGCGAGAACTTAGTGTCGGGGCCGACTTTCCAGTTATCTCGATGTAAGCGGTGTGCGACCTAGTTCCAGAGGCGTTTACCGATCACCGTAATTAGATCGTGTACCCGGAAACGACGATGGCCGTATACCAGCTGTAGGACGATCGTTGGCTCATCCGAGTTACTTCACAAGCGCGACTGCTGCGTCTTCAACCCCGAAGGTTCACGCACAAATGGTCGACTCTAATGACCGAGCTTTCAGCTTAAATACTCAGACGAATCTTGTATTCAGGTCGGCCTAATCATGGAGTGAGCGCTGAGTTATGACAGAGCCCTGTGAGTGCGGTTGCGACTAAGCGACCAATCGACTGCTGTGACTTTCTATTTGGTACGCCGTGTACATATTTTTCAGGAATCGACCGACGGTTTGGGAACCCATTTTGGTTCCCAGTGGCTGTGATGAGCGGCTAAGCTTCTTTTATCAAATCGCCCGCCGTTATCTCCATTGCTAACTCGCAGTTTTCGACTGCAACATAGTGGAGTGGAGAGACCTTCGTTGGCAAGGCGCCGCCGGGGTGCCTTGCCAACGAGAAAACGTTCCTATGCCTTATATGTTTCTCGCAACTCAGCGTATATCTCTTTCGTCTGCACCGTGCCAAGAACATGTGTGCTCGACACGTTCATCATCTGGTAACCCTCGCCGATCCAGCGTCGGCAGTCGTCAACATCACCGAACGTGGTCGCCAGATACTTGCCTGTGCCCTTGATGCGAGCTGCAACATCGATCATGATGTTCTCGACCTTTGAATTATGAATATCTCCACTGATTCCCAGAGAAGCCGAAAGGTCGGTCGGCCCAACAAGAAGAACCTCGTATCCAGGAACCGCGAGAATGTCATCGAGATTCTCATACGCCTCTACGCTCTCCATCTGAAGCATCAAAAGAGTCTCGTCGTTGGCGTTATCGATAATCTCCTGCTGAGTCAGGCCAAGGTAGCCGGCAAAAAACGGTGCAATTCCGCGCATGCCAGTCGGTGGATACTTCGCCCAGTTCACCGCGTCTCTAGCGTCGTCAGGTGTGTCGATCTGAGGCACCATCACGCCAACAGCGCCAACGTCGTACGCCTTCTTGATGTCGCCTTGGTTGTTGTAGGGAATGCGAATGACCGGCGCACTGCCGTTCTCTCGACCCTGGACACAAATGGTGCCTACCGACTCGAACCCGGCAGGAGAGTGCTCTTGATCGATCCACACCCAGTCGGCACCGGTCTGATAAATCGACTGGGCGACGAATGGCTCACGGGTGAACATACTAGTACCTAGAACAGGATTACCAGAGGCTAATTTTTGTCTAACATCACTTGGATACATCGTTATTTGAACCTGTAAGCTAAATTGTTTTGGCGACTCGCGTGGGCATAGTACACGGGTCCGTCCAACCGTGCGTGCGAGCGACTTCGCAATCCATTTTTCGATCCGATCGAAAATCTAGCCAGCGCTGGTTCTTCGGCTTTAGGATTGTGTGAGGTTAGGTCGTACACGGCTCGTTTCATCCCGAACTAGCCACGTCTGTCATCCTGAACACATGTACCACCGGACTCGTTCAGGTTCGTTCTCCACGGCGTCTTGCTGAGTTGGAGCTTAGGAAACTGCAGGCGGTACCGAATGTGGTCGGCTGTGAACGGATCCCGGTCGTAAAGGTTCTAATAAGGGCACTTTTTACTCAATGACGAAGCAGTCGATTTCGGCTCTAGGGAGCACCGTGACTAGTAGATCGATTTCTTCTCCGAGGTGAGTCGCTTCAAGTTCTCTGGATTCAAGCGAGCCTGCAACTCCGCCGGACAGCAATTCGATCTCTTCGATCACCAAGTCAGCCTCGCTCGAATACGCCTCCATTAGGTCGCTGAGCACCGAGCTATAGACGGCGCAGCGGTCCAGTGGTTTTTCTGATCTCAGGATTGAAATTAGGATCCCGGCACTGGTCTGAAACTTCAAAGCACGGGCGGTTACGATCTCCACAGAATCTGTAGCGCTTGATTCAGCCGTATTAAGATTTACAGTCTGTTGGATTGAATTTTCGAATTCGTTTTGAGCTTCTCGCACATCTGTGTAAGCTGGCCCAATCCGATCTCGATAATTATCTAACTGCTCCTGCTCGCTTTCGCTGGCGCAGCCACCAACTACTATCATCACTAGGCCGGTTAGCAAATATAAAGTGCGCCATGTTGATCTGATTCTATTCACTGCGGTTTACCTTTTTGCGTCTTGTATTCGTCTGGCCGAATTGCATTTGCTCAGATTCTTGAAGATCTTTCTCGATGCTAGAGCATTCTTCAGCCAATATAACGGCTCTTTCGAGATGTTCATGCGCTGAATGGCGATTTCGGAGAGTAGTTCCCGGATCCCTTTATCGACTTTCGATGCATTGAAATCCATGGGTCGATCTGGATGGGGGCGCATCATAAATTTTTCGTCCACGACTGGCAAGACTAGGAGCACGCTTGGCGGGCCCCACTACACAGCGTCAATGGACGCTGTTCTGAGATTGACACGACATATGGCGATGGAGGAAGCGCCACATGGCATCACAGTGAACGCCGTCTGCCCGGGTCTGATCAATACCGAGATGGTTCAACAGGGGATCGATGCTGATCGAATAAGAGATACACGGACAGCTTCCGGATTCAACGTCTCGGCGAACCTTCGGAGACTGCTGACTTGGTCTCCTTTCTCGCATCGGATCGGACTGCCTATATTACAGCGCAGGGATTCGACATCAGTGGCGGAGATTTGATGGTGTAGTTGCCAAGCGTTTTTATCGCTTGCGGTTCGAGTAACCCGTATATCGCATCTTCGGAGCGGTCCTCTCAGCAGGTATTAGTCGTTGGTCTAGGCATCGAGTTCTGACAGAACTGAGGGCTGATGCTCAAGTCGGGTCGCGCACGACGCGTCCGCATCGCGCCCTGCCGGCCAGAGCGGAGCCCAATTCGGCTCCGTGTCTGCCAAAGTCAAAAACAGCAGACGTCATCGTTTGGGCGAGGCTTTTCGCCGTACTGAAAAGCCTGACCTGTTATGCACTCCTGAAGTCGGGCTGGCGAATAGCCTCGATGTGGCATCAGCTACGGCGATTACGAATTCTTATCATAACCACTTTTTTCGGCGTGAACTAATCGTTTGTAAATGGTAATTGACAAACGATATCGTTCTGTTAGGTTGTCGTTTGTTACGGGCATGGGACATTTACACACATTTCAACACGCAGATATCTAATGATCTGTATGCAATTGTTTTCATGCAATCGTCAATCCCAAATAATTGAGGTATCCAGTGATGTTTCGAAGAATTCCCACATCAAGATTGTTGATTAGTTTCAGTCTTGTGATTGCAATGATGTTGGTGGCCGTCGCCTGTAGTAGCGACGACGATGGTCTTACCAAAGCAGAATTAGAAGCGGCACTTGCCGCTCAGAAACCAGCCGCTGCATCTGGGCCGACTGCCGCTGAGATCGCCTCACTGGTATCTAGTGCAGTTGCTGACGCAGTTGAAAACGCAGTACCCGAGGGTTTAAATTCCGCTGATGTAGCGGCGGCCGTCGAGGCAGCTGTAGCAGCGGGCAAATCCGAAGGGTTGACCGCAGCGGACATTGAATCTCTGGTTTCCAAAGCAGTTGAAGATGCTGTTTCTGCAGCACCGGATCCTCTGACACCGGCCCAAATCAAGGCCATTGTCGATGCGGGAATCTCGGCTATTCCAGCTGCAGCCCCCGTAGTAGCTGACGCTCCTGCCCTTGCTGGATCGCCGCACATTACGTCCGACCCTCAGGGTGGGAATATCTGGCCTAAGATCGTTTTGAACAACGTTCCATCTTCATTCCAGGAAGCTCCGATGCTGGCAGCGCTTGTTGCCTCAGGTGACCTTCCCCCTGTTGAAGACCGCCTGCCCTCGAACCCACTTGTGATCGAACCTGCTGATGGTATCGGCAAGTACGGTGGTACATGGTTCCGTGCGTTCACGGGTCCCGCAGATGGTCAGAACATGGAACGGCCGATGAAGGACCACCTGCTCTACTTTGACACCGGCATGACCGATGTTCAGCCAAACATCGCGGAAAGCTGGACGGTCAACGACGACGCAACAGTGTTTACTTTCACTCTGCGTACGGGTCTGAAGTGGTCAGACGGTAATGACTTCACTACCGAAGACATCATGTTCTGGTACAACCAGATGCTGTTGAACGAAGAGATCAACCCCACAACGCCCGCCTGGGCCGTACACGGTGGAGAGACTCTTCTTTACGAAAAGATAGACGATGTTACGTTCAGAGTGACAGCTGCCAAGCCTTATGGCCTCTTCATACCACTCATCGCATCCGTGATCGTCGCTGGTCCGCACACTAGGGGTGACAGTGGTGGCGGTGGATACGCTCCGTCCCACTACTTGCAGCAGTTCCATCCAGACTTTGTGGGTCTGGCAACAGCCAACGCCAACGCTGAAGCTGCTGGGTTCGACAATTGGTCCAACTACTTCCTGAACCGCAACCACGCCAACGCAAACCCGGACTCCCCGATGATGACGGCGTGGAGGGTGACTCAGAGCATCAACACGTCTGAGTGGGCGTTCGAACGCAACCCTTACTACTACGCGGTCGACACCGATGGGAACCAACTCCCGTACATGGATAAAGTAGTGTTGACTCTTGCGGAAAACCTGGAAGTACTGAACCTTCGTGCGATCGCCGGTGACTTCACCGTAATGGGTCGTCACATCGACATCGCCAAGCTGCCGGTCTTCCTAGAGAACGCAACTGCGGCCGATTACCGCGTTCAGTTCTGGAAACAGCCCCAGAGTGGAATCGCCAACGTCTCCTTCAACGAGTCGTGGGATGGTGATGCTGAACTGGCTACCTTCATACAGAATGTCGAATTCCGCCGAGCGCTCTCGATGGGTATCGAACGGGACCAGATAAACGAAGTGTTCTTCTTAGGGTTGGGATCGACAGCCGGTCTCTGTAAAGGATTCCCCGATCCGAACAACCCCGGCAAGTACTTTGGAGAGGACGCTGTCCAATTCAATGCTGGCTCGGCCAACGCAGCGCTTGACGCGCTTGGGTTGGACAAGAAAGACAGCAGTGGATTCCGTCTACTGCCAAGTGGCGAGCGCCTGACATTAAGCCTGCCAGGAGTCGTCGCTGCTTTCGAAGACTATGTCGGGATCAACGAAATGATCGCCCAGCAGTGGAAGAACAACCTTGGCATCCTCGCGGAGGTCCAGGGACTTGAGCGCAGCCTTCACACTGAACGAGCGGAAGGTAACGAGTTGATGCTGCAGGTCTGGGAGTCGTCAGGACGAGACTCCGTGTTGATAACCCCAACCCACCTCCTGCCTGTTGCCGGAGCTTTGTTCACCGACGTTCTTGGTGCACGATTCTTCGACGGTCGAACTCCTTCACGTGAGCCTGTCTCTGAGTTCATCAAACAGCAGCAGGTGCTTTATGCAGAGGGCATATCGACCAGTGATCCGGCGGTATACCTGGCGAACGCACAACGAGTAGTTGAAATCAACTGCGAGATGGTCAATCCGATTACGACGGTGATGAACAAGCCGACATACGTAGCGATTACCAAGAACAACGTGCGTAACATTCCGAACCCACTACCCTTCTCGTTCCATGCCCAGACTTCGGGTAATGGATTCCCGGAGACCTGGTGGTTAGACGAGTAAGAATCGACCGAGTACGTCGAATTGACTAAGTAACAACTTGATCGAAAGTCTGTGCCCCCCCCCCCGCCTGAAACTGGTCCAGGAGGGGGGGGGCACAGACTTTCTGACGATGGAATAAGACATCCAAAATGGGTGTCTGGAGAGGCACCGTAGATGCTCGGTTATCTGATACGCCGCCTGTTTTACGCGGCCTTCGCCGTGTGGGCCGTCTCTATAATCTCGTTTTTCGTAATCAACCTTCCGCCGGGCGATTACGTCAGTTCGTATATTGCTCAACTTGCCATTCAAGGCAACGTTATCGGAGCGGAGGAAGCCGAAAATCTCCGTGAGTACTACGGTCTCAACCAGCCGGCGTATGTCCAGTACTTCAAGTGGATGAATCAGATCCGTCAGGGTAATTTGGGCTTCTCCTTCGAGTTCGGGCTCCCTGTCAACGAAGTGATCGGTGATCGTCTGATACTGACAATGATTTTGGCTGCGGCCACGATCGTGTTCATCTGGTTGGTGGCAATACCGATCGGGATATTAAGCGCTGTGCGCCAGTACTCGATCTGGGATCACACCTTTACGTTCTTTGGCTTCGTCGGTCTGGCGGTGCCTGACTTTATGCTCGCGTTGGTAATGATGTATTTGTCATTTGTGCTGTTCGATTTCAGCGTCGGGGGGCTGTTTTCACCGGAGTACGTCACAGCTTCGTGGTCTTTCGCGAGAGTGCTTGATCTGGGCCAGCACATGATAATTCCGATAATAATTTTGGGAACTGCTGGCACGGCTTCGTTAATTCGGATCACCCGTGCCAATCTTTTGGATGAGCTGCGAAAACCGTACGTGGCCACCGCTCGCGCAAAAGGCATGTCGGAGTGGAGGTTGATCCTTAAGTATCCCGTACGCATGGCACTGAACCCTGCGATCAGCCTGACCGCGTACATCCTCCCGTTCCTAGTCTCAGGGAGCATTGTTGTCTCAGTGGTTCTTGGTTTGCCGACTGTGGGTCCGATATTACTCAAAGCGCTGGTGGCTCAGGACATGTTCCTCGCCGGAGGGATAATTTTGCTGATCGGGTGGATGACGGTCGTAGGTACATTCCTATCCGACCTGCTATTGGTGTGGGCCGACCCTCGGGTCAAATTCGAGGGACGCTAAAACATGGAATCGAACCCAGTCGAACAGGAACTGGCACCCGAGATAGAAGATATCGTCGAAGAGCGGATCAGCGTGGCGTCGCAGCGTCAGCTCATCTGGTGGCGGTTCAGGAAGCACAGGGTGGCGGTCGCTGCGACCATCATCATCGTTATTTTCTACACGACAGTGCTGTTCGCCGATTTTCTCGCAACGAGTAACCCGGCGGATTCGGAGGCTTTCCGGGGACTTATGCCCCCTCAGCCAGTCGTCTTCTTCGACGGCTGGAAGCCGAGCCCTCATGTCTGCGCTGTCTCAGGTGCCCGCAACCCCGTCACCTTCCAAAAGGATTATGTGCGTGATTGCGATGAAAAAATTCAGGTGCGATTATTCGGCCGTGGTTACGAATATAAGTTCCTTGGGGTCTTACCAACGGATAGGCACCTGATAGGCATGAGCGATGACACGCTCAGGGCGGAGGATCACATCTACCTGCTTGGTACCGATAAGCAAGGCCGGGATATGTATTCTCGACTACTTTTCGGTACACGAATATCGCTACTTATCGGTCTGTTCGGGGTTGGTCTGAGTCTTGTGCTCGGGATCGTTTTGGGTGCCATTTCCGGATTCTATGGCGGACTAATCGACAATCTGATTCAGCGTTTGGTCGAGATCGTCCGTTCCATACCGTCCATCCCGCTCTACATGGGCATGGCGGCAGCATTCCCACATGATTGGTCCATATTAAAGATTTATTTTGCGATTACGATAATCATCTCGCTTTTCGCATGGACTGATCTGGCGCGCGTTGTGCGCGGCCGGTTCCTGACAATGCGTGATGAAGACTTCGTGACAGCGGCCATGCTTTCGGGCGCAAGCCAGCGGCGCATCATTTTCAGGCACATGCTGCCGTCGTTCTACAGTCACATCATCGCCGCTGCCACACTTGCGCTGCCACTGATGATCATCGCCGAAACTACGCTCAGCTTTCTCGGCCTAGGGCTGCGTCCTCCGGCAATCAGCTGGGGTACCTTGCTGCAGGACGCACAAAACGTCCAGACTATTGCTCTCACACCATGGTTGATGATCCCGGCGCTCCCGGTGATCCTGGTTATCCTGGCATTGAACTTTATGGGCGATGGGCTGCGAGATGCCGCCGATCCGTATAGCAATTAGAAAACTATGAACACAGAACAACCCGAAACCGAAATAGTAGTACCCGAGCAAGATACCGGCACTCAGCCGCTTCTCTCGGTACAAGACATGCAGACGTACTTTTTCACCGACGAAGGCACGGTTAAGGCCGTTGATGGTGCCAGCTTTGAAGTTCATGCCGGAAAGACTCTGGGGATAGTGGGAGAGAGTGGGTGCGGCAAGAGCATCACCGCAAAATCGATCCTTCAAATCATCGATCGACCGGGTCGAATAGTAGGCGGGCAGGTGAAATTCAGCCCGAATGGTGTCGGCGGTCTGAATCTGTTGGACCTAGAACCGAACGGGAAGGAGATACGGTCGATACGGGGTGGCGAAATTTCCATGATTTTTCAGGAGCCGATGACATCATTCAGCCCCGTCCACACCTTCGGAAACCAGATTATCGAAGCGATAAGGCTGCACAGTTCTCTTGAAAAGAAAGAAGCGTACGACCTTGCCGTTGACTGGATGCGCCGTGTCGGGATCCCTAGCCCAGAACAGAGGATGTCAGAGTACGCATACCAGTTCAGTGGAGGGCAACGTCAGAGGGCGATGATCGCAATGGCTCTATGCACTGATCCAAGCATTCTGATCGCAGATGAGCCGACAACTGCCCTAGACGTCACTACGCAGGCGCAGATCCTCGACATTCTGCAAACTCTGCAAAAGCAGAACGATATGTCGATCATATTCATTACTCACGACCTTGGCGTGATCGCGGAAGTCGCCGATGTTGTGGCCGTAATGTACCTCGGGAAAGTAGTCGAGATGGGCCCTGTTGAAAGCATCTTCAGTTCGCCAAAACATCCTTATACGAAGGCTCTTCTATCTTCAATGCCAACGATCGACGCCGAGCCACGCGCAAGAATGCCCTCGATCACGGGATCGATCCCCCACCCGCAAAACCGCCCTGAAGGCTGCTCGTTCCATCCTCGATGCCCTTCGTATATGTCAGATATCTGCAGTCTCAAGGAACCAGAGCTAGTGTCAGTCGGCACGGATCAGCAAGCCAGTTGTTTTCTGTACGGGAGAGACTAAATGACCGAAGTATCGAACGTTGAAATCAAAAAACCACTTCTGGAAGTCAAGAATCTTAAGAAGTCCTTTCCGATAAAAAGAGGATTTCTACAGCGGACGGTGGGGCACGTCCGTGCGGTAGACGACGTGTCGCTCTCGATCGCCGAAGGTGAGACGTTGAGCCTGGTTGGCGAAAGCGGCTGCGGCAAAACCACTACCGTCAGGGCCATCATGCGAGCCATCAACCCTGACGAGGGGCAAGTTCTGTTCCGTACTGGTGAAGACGAAACGGTGGATCTCGCAAAGCTTCCGCTTTCGCAGATCCGACCGCTCCGCCGGAATATTCAGATGATCTTTCAGGATCCCTTCTCATCACTGAATCCGCGAATGAACATATTCCAGCTCATAAGCGAACCGCTGCTCGTCAACGGTATCGGCAACCATCAGGAACGTGAAGACCGGGTCTCCGAGTTGTTGCGTCAGGTAGGACTACGACCTGAATATATGCAGCGCTTCCCACACGCGTTTAGCGGAGGGCAGCGTCAGCGCATCGGTATCGCGAGAGCCCTGGCGCTCAATCCCCGGTTGATCGTGGCCGATGAGCCAGTCTCCGGGCTAGATGTCTCTGTTCAGGCTCAAGTGATGAACCTGATGATGGACCTGCAGGACGAGTTCGGTCTAACGTATCTGTTCGTCTCGCACGACCTGAGTGTGGTGAACCAGATTAGTGACCGGGTAGTAGTGATGTACGTTGGGCGGGTAGTAGAGGTGGGAACGCCGCAAGAGCTTTTCCGAAATCCAAAGCACCCATACACGTCCGCTCTAATATCGGCGTTACCCATCTCTGATCCGCGAAACCGAGGTGAGCGACCTGTGCTCGAGGGCGAAATAGCCAACCCGGCTTCCCCTCCCCCCGGGTGCTACTTCCACCCGCGCTGCCCCTTTGCAGTCGACAAGTGTAAGGTGGAGGCGCCACCAATGCAGGTAATATCAGGTCGACTCGTAGCATGCCACCGTGCTGAGGAGCTAGAACTTACGGGCGTAACCAAGCAGGGCGTAGCGGCTGGATAACCGTGAGAAACATGACAACACTGTCACTTAGCCCGCTACGTATTCAGGATAGCGCACTTCGTATCAGGCTCACAGCAAGCGTCGCACTGTACGGGGCCGCGCTCGGATCAGCTGCGATTCTCGTCTCAATTATCGCCCGTACAGGCCAATTCGACGTTGCCGAGCATCTGGCGTTTACACCGGGGCTCATCACAGCCCTGACGGGTGGCATAGCGGTTACTTTCGTCACCCCGCTAGCTATTTACCATCTGCGACACACCGCCGATGAATCGGGGAGCTTATTGTTGTGGCTGACCCTCGGGCTGGGATTCGGTGTGGCGTCAAGCTTTGTGGCCGGAGCACTATTCCCCCTGAATGTAGTGTTCATCACGTTTGTAGAGGGTGGGATCGCGTTTGGTGAAATGCCTTCATTGGTCGTTGAAGGGGCATTTCAAGGAATCAGGGCGTTCTTTATTGATGGCGCTCTGGCTATCTATACCTGGTTCCTCGCAGGCGCTCTATTTGGCATTGGCGGATGGATTATCGACAAATTCAACGCATCGCCTAACGCGGTCGCTTCGAAGTATGGCACCTGGGCTTTCGCTATATCAGCGGGGTTGATTCTTGTGACCTTTGCTGCGTTTGGTCCACCCGAGACCCTCAGAACTTTCGGATGATCATCAACGTTCACTCGATTCAAAACAGACTGGGGTACCTGGCGGTCAGTAAATATTTAAAGTTGGTAGGCAGGATCAACAAAAACTACTTAAAGGATTTGCGATACGGACAAAGCGATAGTCTCAACCTGCAGATGAGAGTCGGACCTGTAACTGTCTATAACTATTAGGAGAATTCTTGTGGAATCAGATCAAATACGCAATTGGCTTTGCGGACCCATGGTGGCCGTGGCCACGCCCTTTACCGAGGATTTTTCCCTCGACCTCGAGGCTCTACGCAACAACGTACGGTTTATGATCGACGGCGGAGTTCGCACCGGTCAAGGATCCTTGTTGGTAGGGGGAGCGGGTGGAGAACACCCGACGCTTAACGTAGAAGAACGAAAGCTCGTCATGAGCACAGTTCTTGAGGCGGCTAATGGTGAGGTCCCAGTGCTGTCGAGCATCCAGCACACCGATTCGCGGGTAATCGTCGAACTGGCACGCCACGCTTCTGAAATCGGGCTCGATGGTGCACAACTCGGACCGACCTACTACTACCAGCCCACCGAAGGAGATGTCCTTCGCCTGTTCGAGTTGGTTGCGAAGGAATCGGATGTCTCACTGATGATCTACCACACTTGGTGGGAAGGTCTCACGATGAGCATTGACCTACTCAAACGCCTGAGGGATATCGAGTCTGTGCGCTCATTGAAATGGTCGTCAGGCGACGCTGGTCACTACCGACAGGGGTTGTTGGAACTATCAGACTCGTTAGTAATGATCGACAACTCCGGTCAGCAAACGTCGAGTCATCTTCTAGGGGCTCGGGGATTTATCACTCATCTGAGCGGCTTCTGGCCTGCGTACCCACTTGAGATATGGCAGTTGCTCGAGAAACGTGACTACGCTGCGGCGACAGCCAGGCTAACTGAGTTCAAATGGAAGTGGAGCGCGTGGGTCGGCAAAGTTATTGAGTTTACGGGGGGAGAAGGACCGTTCATTAAGGCAGCCATGGAGGCAGTAGGCTTGACCGTTGGCCCTCCACGCCCCCCGTCCGTAAGAGCGCCCGAACACCTTCTGGATGAACTGCGAGAGCTTCTAGACTCGGCCAACGTTCCTAAAGCCTGAGCGGAATATGAACCGGGCAAATAACCTACCGGGTGGGTTCTGTCAGTTCTCAGGGCACCGCTATCTACGATGATGTCGATGGTGAGTTCTGACAGGACCTTATTGATAAACCAAAGAAGAAAAAGCCCTGCCCTCAGAATTTAGGGAGCAGGGCCTTCTTTTGTGTTCTTGGTGGAGACGGGGAAGGGTCGAACTCCACCAAGCGTAATGGCAAATCCGACTTCATCGAGATGTTGACCTAAAATTACGTCTGGTACTCAGCCTAAGAATTGCGCGTCAGGCGGTCGGTCATGGGCAAGCATGTGACTCGCAATTAAGTCATTTTCTATCTCCAACAGCTGGGTACGTTTAAGTTCACTCAGGTCTGCCCATTC
>Ga0233439_10004933_pt1 | contig 12645 bp, 8 predicted proteins | sample SI_123_September_6_FD_182713 | JGI IMG/M metagenome (GOLD analysis project Ga0233439, IMG submission 182713) | Seawater microbial communities from Saanich Inlet, British Columbia, Canada - SI_123_September2016_100_MG | ecosystem: Environmental > Aquatic > Marine > Inlet | place: Canada: British... | reverse complement strand
TGTACGTCTTTGACTTGACCGACATCTGGAACCAAGGTCGGAACCGAGACAGGCGATGCACCGTCAGCTCCGCCCAGTTGACCTGCGTCGTTACGGCCCCAACACATCACGTTGCCTGAATGCGTTCCAGCGCATGTGAAATCCTCATGCAAAGAGACGCCGCTTACAGAGCCTGCTTCCATGGTGACGATTCCCTTGTCAGGGAGGTTGCCACATTGGTCAAAATCGTTGAGCCCGTCGCAGAGCATGGCGCCGTTGGTCGTGATGACACAGGAATAATCGTCCCCGGCCTCCACCTGGTCGGCCCAACTCGCTTTTCCTGGTGGCCAGTCGGGAAGATCGTCAATGAGCGGGGTAAGACTCTCAAGCACGTTACTGTGCACGAATTGTCCGCTTTGATTGTCACCCCAGCAAGCGACCTCGCCTGTTGTAAGGGAGGCACAAGTGTGTCTCTTTCCTGCGGTGACGTGGGTGGCCTCCAGTCCCGAATGCAGCACCGCCTCTTGGCTATCATCGGTCGTGCCGTTGCCCAATTGGCCGAATGTATTATCTCCCCAGCAGGCGACGTCACCGTTCGCGAGAACGGCGCAAAGATGATGGGAGTTCACGTCAATCGCTGTGGGCACACTTGGTAGCACATCCACGTCAAGCGTCACGTCTTGCTCGTCGTTCGTTAGGGGATCGCGCAAGGAGCCGAGCATGGTCATGCTACCGTCGCTTCGCAGTAGGACGGTCGCGCTCTCACTGGCCGCTAGTCGAACAGGCTGTCGGGGAGCGCTTGGGGTCAAAGGCGTACTGCTGACTCCGGAAGGAGGTGTGTCGACGCAGTGGGCTTGTCCGTTCGCGGTTTGAGCACAGGCCTCAGAACCTCGGGCGGTAAGGGCGCGCCAGGGGCCATGGGGTTCGAGCGGAAAGTCATCGGATACGCCATTCGGTGCCTCCTCGCCCCAGCAAACGATTTCTCCGACAGTCGTCAAACGGCATCCATAACCATCACCGAGAACAACCTGGAGGGAATTCTCAGCGATTTTCAGTGGGAGCCAGGGATCCGGGGGATTCTTGATGTCGCTCAGGACGTAGGCTTCTTCCCCCCAGCACCAAAGCGAATGATCGGTCAAAATAGCGCACGTCAGACCGTCCGCCGTGGCTACACTTAGTGCGTTTAGAGCGAGGCTTTCGACCGTCTGTGGAACGTCGCTAAACCCTGCTTCATCCGAGCCCAACTGGTATTCGGCGCCATTGCCCACGCAGAGTACCTCGCCCAGTACATCGACGACGCAGGTGTGCAGTTTACCCGCTGCTAATTGACGTACTTGGCCGAAGCCGCTTGCCTTGAGGGGCGTGCTTGTCTTCGCAAGATCGGTCGGTTGGGCAAGCAGACCAAAACTGTTGAGTCCCCAGCACCAGACTTCAGCACTGGCTGAGACTGCGCAGCTATGATTTTCGCCGAGGGACAAGGAGGTAGCGGCGGGAAGGCCCATGACCTGCGTTGGATTGGAGAGCGCGTCGGAACCGTCGACACCGACCTGCAGATGCTGATTGCGACCCCAACACCATACGCTGCCGTTACCTAAGAGAGCGCAACTGTGATAGCCGCCTGCGGCCACTTCGACGACACCCTGGATGTTGACCTTTTCGGGTTCCGCGAATTCTCCCAGAAACGCGTTACCGACCTGGCCGTAGGTGTTGGAGCCCGAGCAGTACACCTCACCGTGGCTCATAAGCATGCAGCGATGGGTACGCCCCTGTGATATCCCTATTAAGCCATGTTCACCAAAGGTCTCTGTCGAACGTTCGACTGTATTGTTACTCACATTGCCTGAGGCATCCTGTGCGACCACATGGACGTAGTAACGCGTGGCCATGTCGAGTCCTTCCATCTCGGTTTCAAGGCTATCCACCACTCCAAGGCCTTCGCCGCCACCGCTGCAAAAGCCGGGGGTCACGCTGTGGCAGACCTTGTACGTGATAGGGTCGTTGGGTTTGAGGTTGTCCACGGCGGCTTTCCAGGCCACCTTAATGGATTGGTCAGAGGTGGCATGAACGGACAGTACACCTGCAAACTCGGGCGGCAGTGTATCCTTCGTGTACGAGGTTGGTCCGACGCAATCGCTCTGATTGTTGGCGAGGTCGTATGAGCGCACCCAGAACGCGTGCTCTTGGTTGAGTGCCAACGTACCCAGCGAGAACGCAAATTCGTCGTCTAGCACGGAAGCTGTGTCCACTTCATCCGAGCAAGACTCGTTGCTAAAGACCGTCACTGTGGAAGCCTCAAGTGCCACGCCGCTAAGGGATTGTGTCCCATCGTCAAGCGTGCTGATGGCGAGATCTACCACGTGCGGTGGGGGCGTGGAGTCTTGAACGAAGGTTAACGTTTCGGTGCAGGTACTTACGTTGGTGGCTTGATCCATCGCCTTGAAGCTAAATTCATTGGACGCTCCGAAGAGCAGGTCGAGCCGTACCTTCACGAGGGTGAGGTTTTCGGCGACATTCGCTTGAATCAATTCGTTCTCTGGGCTGCATCCAACCCCATTGAAAACAAGGGCGGTTGCGCCTTCTTCCACGGATAGGGAGACCTCCACTGCCGCCACGTTGGTGGGAGAGTTTGTGGATGTTGATTCGATCACCGGAGGAGCGGGAGCAACGTTGTCGTGAACAAAGACGAAGGGCTCTACTTGGCAGCCGGATGCGTTTCCAGCGGTGTCGATGGCCTTCGCAAAAAGAAGGTTTGCCTCGTTGGGTTGAAGCGTGACAGCGATGCCGTCCCCGCCTGAGTTGAAGTCGTTTCCAGTCCCACCCCCTACTTCTTCCCCATCGCAGGCTTCGGAGTGAATGGTGACCTGAAGGCCCTCTTCCTCTTCACCTGAGGTGCCGGTCACGTGAATTATCACTTTGCCGTTCTCATTTGGAGCGATATTCGATGGACTTGTCACGTCGGTAGCCGCGATGGTGGGTAGGGCGGGCGCGAGTGTGTCGTACGTGTAGGTGACCGTCTCCGAGCAAAGGGACGTGAGCCCCGCGCTGTTGATGACTCGACTCGACCACGTGGTCGTTTCTTCGTCGACGGTCAGCTGGAATGTTGCCTCTCCATTGCCGGTGGTTTCGAGGCTCTGCAACGGGTCCCCGCTACACTCCTCTCCGAGGAAAATCTCCACCGTTGACTGACCGATACTGAGTGCCGTGATGTCGACGTCGGGCTGGTTTCCGGGCGACGTGGTGAGCAATATCAGTGCTGGCGGTGCTGGCTGATCGCATGCATCGCCTCCGTTTTTTTGGTCGGTATCGAGTTGTCCGGGATTATATTCCTCGGGGCAATTGTCCGTCGTGTCGCCGTGGCCATCCTCGTCGAAATCACCCTCGCACGGTTGTTCGTTGCCAGAGGCCGAGCAGGTGCTTAGACCCTCGGGTGTGCAAGAGCGACTCCCCACGCAGTCTTTGTCTGCGTTGGTGTAGCACGCTGTTTGAGCCGACTTTTCGATGGCTTCGGCGCTGCACGTGCAGACTTCGGTGATCGGAATGCATACGCCGAGAGGTTCGTCGGGTGACGCAGCGGTTGTTTTGTTTCGGCACTCGTAGTCCGAGGGGCACTCGTCAGACGAGACGCAGGCGATGGTACAGAAAGAACCTTCTTGCGGGCTCATCCGTGCGCACAGGACCCCTTCGGTGGCGCCGCAGTCCTGACGTGAATAGCAGGGCTGGCAAAGTACCCCGTCCGGGCCGGGTGCTGGCGCGGCTTGAATATCAGGTTCGACCAGTGGCCTTTCCGGGACCTTCAGGCAGCCGCCTAAAAGAAGGGCTGATCCAATCCAGCAAGTCAGTAGCGTATGGTGCAAGGAGTTCACGGGTCGAAGGATACCCGAAGCCATCGTTCAGATGTAGAAAGTCACCATGAATTAACGATTCCCCACGCAAAGACCCATGACGAGCCGTTCCATCACGACCGAATGCTCGTACAAAGATGACTTCAGCTGCTTGTCGGCTTCGAAGAGACGTTCATACGAACGCTTCAGTTGATTGACCTTAAACCGTTGGGTTTGACGCCAGAATTTCTTGGCCTGGAAAGGGTGCAGCCTTAATTCACGTGTGGCGGCGTCGAGAGAGCCACCAGCTTCCTTCACCGCGCTAACCTGCCATAGAAGCCGGAAGTGTCGGATCAGCATGGCCAGAATACGCAGGGGCGGTTCGCGGTGAGCCAGCATGGCGTGAAGGTGGTCTAAGGCCGCAGCACGTCGCCCTTCGCCCACCGAGTCTACCAGTTCAAACACGCTGTGATTGCGTGTTGCACACAGACATTTTTCGACGGCAGCGACGTCGATGACTTTCTCCGGACCGACATAAAGACTTAATAGGTCGACCACCAAGGTCAGTTGCAGCAGGTCATTGCCTACGAGATCGGCCACAAGGTGCGCGGCGTCAATGTTGATGGTGTGCTTCAGGCGCCGTGCCTCGCTTTCTATCCAACTCGGAACTTCCCGGCTCTTAAGCCGATCAAATGTGAAGACGCAGCCAGCCTTCTTTAAGGTCTTAACAAGTTTCGTACTGGCTTTTAACTTGTCTGCGATCAGGATGAGCACTGCGTTCTTGTTCGGGTTTTGGACGTACTCTCCGAGTGCGTCCCTATCGTTGGACTTCTTGTCCAGTAGCTCTGCCGCGCGAAGGACGATGGCGGTTTGGGTCGTGAAAAGGCCGAGAGACTGGCAATGGCCCAGGATGACGCGGGAATCGCACCCGGACTCGGCCAGATCCAGCCGGGTGATGGCCATGGAGTCGTGCTCTTCACCGATCGCTGCATCGAGGAGTTTATTCACCGCCTTATCCACCATCAGTCGTTCCGACCCTTGGACTAGATAGACGGGTTGCGTCCCGTGTTGGTCCAAGGCCTTATGGAGATCCCCGAGATTATTTCCCATCGACGAGACTCCAGGAGACGCCGGCATCGGACAAGGCGTCCAAGATATGACGTGGGTTGAGTAGAGAGGCGACCGAGTACGCCCCTGACTGTCGTTGTTCTCCAGCCATGAACCGCGTTGCTCCTTCAGCTGCTAAACATGCGGTGATTCCATACGGGTCTTTTCCGATTACACAGACCTGTGTCTCAAGTCCAGCCTTCCGTGCGCGCGCGGCGACACGAAAGGACGTCTCTTTGGTATCCGGTCCACTGCTTGGTATTTTCCAGTCGACTACACGATCGACCACTCGTTGCAGTGGACCGATGCGAAGAAGCCTCGTAGCCGGTTGATAGCGTTTTAATCCGCGGATCATGTCCTCGTTCATCACAAGAAAGCTGCGGGCTTCTCGCACGTTTCCAAGATGGCGTGCATGCAGAGGCATGCCGCCACCGAAGGACACGGCCTGCCGGTAACGATCTTCCCCGTTGAAGGTGATTTCGCTGGTTGTGGATGCCATTTTCTCCGGAATGAGTCTCCCCGATTCCCAAGCAAGCATATCCGCGGTCATTGCGCGCATGATGGACTTGGCCGTGCCTCGCGACACGCCACCCTTTCCAGTCGAGTAAAACGTTTCTAGAAGGTCGATATCCCCTTCAAGTGCTTCGCACGCGATGGCGGCGGCACATTCGCCGAGGGCGTACTCGAAGGCAAGTGCGCAGCAGAGCACGGCGTTATGTTGCTGAGCAAGTGCGTGGAATCGGGTTTCCATCGCATAAATGAAAGACTGCTCTCCCGTCGTATCGATGTAATGAATACCGCGACTTAGGGCGGAACGGACGACCGTTTCTCCAAGGTCCGTAAACGGACCCACGGTATTGATCACCAGACCGATTCCCTCGAGCGCTGCATCGACGGTTGTTGGTTTGTCGGCGTGAGCCACGCGGATCTCAGGTCGCCTCGAAAGAGACTCGGAAAGCTCCACCAGTCGCTTTTCACTGCGGCCAGCCAGAATGTAGCTCGCACCGCGGCGATCCAATTCCTGCACGATCTGTCGGCCAGTGAAGCCCGTAGCTCCGAAGACTAGGATGTTTGCCATCGCGCTTTTCCTCCAAGCCTGGGGCTGTGAGCAGTATCCCTTGAGCGGGGAGTACAGCGCAAGGGGAAGCGTGCTTGAAAAAGATGTCTCTTTGAGATTTAACGCCAGTCTAACGGAGGTGCCGACATGTCATTAGAAGACGATTTTAAAGGGGCTTTGTCCTCATGGGCGAGCGGTGTGTCTGTAGTGACGACGAAAGCACGTGGACTGCTCTATGGCCTAACCGTGTCGAGCTTTAGCTCGGTATCGCTCGATCCGCCCTTGGTTCTTGTGTGTCTTTCCAACCGGAATCGACTTCCTTTGATGATTCAAGACTCGGATAAGTTCGGTGTCAGCATTCTTGCGGCAGATCAAGAGGAGGCGTCGGGATATTTCGCCACGCCTGGTCGTGAACCGACCGAGGGGTTTGAGGAAATCGAAGGTCAGTGGACTGACGCTGATATTCCCGTCGTTAAAAACGCAGCGGCCTACGTGGCATGCAAGTTTCATCAAGCGGTGGAGCAGGGCGACCACACCGTGATCATCGGCGAAGTCATCGAGGCTCATAGCCGCCCCGACGCCAAGCCTTTGATTTACTTCAAGCGCGGATACCGCGACATTGCGATCGATTAGTGCCGTCGACTGGCGATGTCGCGCTTGGCGCGACGGTCGTTAGCGGTGCCGGAGGCCTCTGTGCGTAAGGACGAGCAAGATCAAAACGGTCTTCTGAAGGTCGACGAACACGATCGCGTCGTTGTCGTAACGCTCCGTTCGCCCGGGAGCCGTTTTTCATTGGCGTTGTTGGAGCGTCTTGAGTCCTTGGCGAGGACATGGAAGTCCCGCCGTGAGCTTGGTGCGCTTCTTTTACGCGCCGAGGGAGCTGATTTCAGCCACGGAGCGGACCTGAAAGATCCTGGGATGGCTTCGCTTGTGCTTGGGGACGAGCAATCGCGGCGACGTTTGGCGCACTTGGGCCAATCGTTGGTTGAGACCTGGATGACCCTTCCGTTTCCAACCGTTGCAAGTTGCCAGGGACGGGTTGTGGGAGCAGGTGCATGCGTGATGATGGCTTCGTCCTTTCGATTCGTCACACCCGAAACAACATGCCGTTTCCCCGAGGTCGATCTAGGGATGTCGCTTAGCTGGGGGATTTTGCCACGACTGGTTTCTGAGCTTGGACCGGCGTGGACGCGACGTTTGGTGTTGGCCGGTGAAAGTGTCCAGGTGGCTTCCATGAAACCAGGCGCGTGGAGTGTTCATTCGTCCGACGACCTGGATCGCGAAGCACGAAACTTTGCCCACGCGCTTGCGCTCAAACCATCTGGTTCTGTGCGCCATACGCTGGAAACCATGCATGCTTTGGAGTCCGCGCAGCAGGGATTGGCGGCTGACGATGCGAAACGATTTGCGCTGACGGCTGGTGGACATGAGTTTAAGGAGGCGGTTATGCGTTTCCTGGGGATGACAAAGTGAAGCGTTCAACCAAGGCAACACTTGCCCTATTGATTGTGACGGTGTCTTGGGGCTGGACGTTCGTTTGGATGGACGATGCGTTAATGGCGGGCAAGGCCGTCTCCCCCGAAGGACTGTGGCCGATTATTGCCCTCTTTATGGTCATTCGCTTTTCCCTTGCCGTGGTGACGGTTCCTTTTTTCGTGAAGGGGTCCATCAGACGGTTTAGTTCCAGCGAACTCCGAGGCGGGTTTGTCTTGGCGCTCCTTCTTGTCTTGGGCTTTCTACTGCAACTTTGGGGGCTCGACCGGGTGACAGCTCCGGTGTCGGCGTTCCTCACAAGCCTTTACGTGATCTTTACGCTCCTCATGACAACCATTGCAGCACGCCGAGCTCCGCGCAAAGGGCTTATGGTCGGAGCGTTGTTGGCGACCTTTGGGGCAGGATTTATTTCGGGTCCTCCACACGTTAACTTTGCTTTGGGAGAAGGTCTTTCCGTCGGCTGTGCGTTTGTCTTCGCCGTACATATCCTTGCCACCGATTACTACACGAAGAGAGAGGATCCAGCGGCACTGACCTTTCTCTCCTTCTTGGGAACGGCCGTGCTAACACTTGTGGTCCTGGTCATCGCGACAACCACGAATGACGCGGTCGACACGGACACTCTCATCGCCATCGCAAGCGACGAGGCCTTCCTTTGGCCGACCGTTCTTTCGTCGGTTTTTGCGACCTCGTTGGCGCTGACTTTGATGAACTTCTTCCAGAGGGATTTACCACCGGTACGCGCCGCGATTCTGTACGCACTCGAGCCGATATGGGCGTCTATGGTGGCATTGTCCATCGGACAAACGGAGCCAACCCTATGGCTTTATATCGGAGGCGGAGCCTTACTTCTTGGAAACCTCGTGGCTGAGTTGCTCAATCCGGATAAGAGGGTCGAAGATCTGAGCGTAGCGTCCTAAGGTTTATCCTCGATTTGAGCTTGGAGCCTGCGTGCTTCGGCCTCCCAGCCAGCGTGCTCTGTGGCTTGCACATGGGCAAGTTGAGGCGGAGCTGCCTTGAGGGCTTGTGTGATCAATTGGAGCCAGACTTTCGGGGTGTTTGGCAGTCTCGGCACCTTCAAGATAGCCATGACAGCTACCTGCAAGTCGGGATCGTTAAGGGATTCGATGAACCGCTTGGCATCGTCCGCTTTTCCGGCCTGTACTAATGCGAGGATCGACCGAGCACTCAATTCTGCTCTCGGATGGAGGTAGCCCGTTTCACCCAATCCCAAGGGACGCGATCCCCTTGGGTAACTCATGAAGACACCGCGGGCGGTGATCGGATCCGAAGCTTTCAGCCCCTCCATGGCGGCCTCGAGATGGAAGGCTGCGTCTGCGTGGCGGTTCCAGTGAGCCTCGCACCGGGCTTTGCCGTGCTGTGCTGCCACGTCCGATGGAAAGCGGCTGACGACTTCAGAGAATAGCTCGTGGGCCAGCCGCCTGCTTCCGCCTTCCTCGTGGAGATGCCCCAGAAACATGAGAATGGAGCGATAACCCGCAGGAGCCGTTGTCACTTCTTCCTCGCGAAGGCTGCGGTTTACCCCATCGAGCGCGCCGATAAGGTGAGGGAAACGTGTTTCCCAGCGATGATTTGCTTGAGCATGGGCCTGTGCCGCTTGCGCCATGAAGCGCCGTCGATCAGGCAGGGCGAGAAACTTCTTGATGGTCGTCGCGAGATCCGAGCCTTGGGTGTAGGTCGGGACCATGTCCTCTGGGAAATAGTGACGAAGGTCGGGGCTCTCTTGGACGATCTGAAAGCCACCGACCATGGCGACTTCAAGAAGGCGGTACTTCACCATGGGTACTCGAACGTCTTCCCAGTCGCCTGTCGTAATCACCACACCCGCGGAGGCGTATACGGCGTTCATGGCTTCCCGCTCCAGTGGACCGTGTAGGGTTAGGCCCTCCGGTGTATCACCGACGCCAGACCACCCGTGGCCAAACACGCTGACTGGCACGTCTTGCTTTAGAAGCTCTTCGACCAGTGCCAGCCGCTTGTCGTAGGGGCGTCCGACGATCACCGCCGTGTGTTCCAGGGTTTCAGCCGGTGGTGCACCCGTCGATCCAATCTCAAAGGGTCGTGGACTCGTTGCGAAGGGAATCTGGCAGGCCCTTTTCATCCCGTGAGCATGAAGGCGCTGCACGGCCTCTTCGCTGGTTGAAGCATAGAGGTCAAAGGACTGGTTAATGTCCTGACTCCACTGTGCAAAGTCCCCCTTCGTCTCCAGGTGGTTGAAGAAAAGTGGATCATCAAATCCGTAGGCAACCAAGCGTGTCCCGACTTTCTGAGCGGCCTTTACGGTTCCCTCGATGAGGTAGTCGTAAGGTGGATGCACCATGAACATATGCGGCTTCCAGTAGCGAATAATGCTGCGCAAGAAGGCGTTGTAGGCTTCGATGCCTAAGTGGTGAATTAACTCTTGGGTGGGAATACGCAGGACGTCCCAACCTAGAGATTCAACGTCCGGGCTGCACCATCGGTACATGGCGCCATCGGGATCCATGGTTTCCGTTAAAAGAAGACGATTCATTGCGCCCCTCCCTGTCATTCTCCGAAGAGCACACCTGCGAGTTCAGGATGATACTTGGCGAGGGCCTTGCGCGGGTTCTTAAAACGGTATGGATTCTGAGGGTAGACGACGAATTGCTCGCCTTTCTTAAGGTAGTAGTCCGGTTCCAATCTAAACGGACGCACTGTCCAAGTGCTCTTGTCGTCGGGATTCCAATAGACGGAAGCGATACGGACTTTGTTGATGTCCATGTTTCGCCGTAGGACTTCTTTCAGCGTGTTCACGACGTCGCTGGCCATCCGTCCACTGCGAAAGACTGTGTCGACAATTAAGATCTCGTCGTCGTGATTCACCCGGTCGACGAGGTAGTCCATTCCTAAAATGTCGGTTCTGTAGGAAAGATGCGTGCTGGTCGTATTGATGGCGATGTGGTCAGGACTGGCCCCCGCATCGCCGTCCTTTTTCGCGAAGTACTTAAACACCTCGTGGATGCAAAGTCCGCCTGGTACGCCCCCGGGCCATAGGGCCACAAGGTAATCCGGTTTGTAGCCAGACCGCGCGATATTGACGCCAAGTCGCATGCAGTCCAGAAGCAAGTCGTTGCCCGACACGTAGAGGGGTTCTGATGTGTCTTCTAACTCCTGCACCGGAAAACCGTCCGAATGGAGGATTTCATGAATTTCGGGGGACTTTTCCATGATCAGCGGATCGGTCGGATCGTTGGGGTCGACCAAGTCTGCCAATTCGTGGGGGTAGTCGATCCACACGTCCTCTGGGATGTCTTTCAGGCTAATGACCGGTAAGCCTTTGTATTGGTCCGGCTTGTTCTTGTTGTGGACGACGGCCACTCGAATGTCTCTGGGACAATTCCGCCGTGCTGATTGGCGTAGGATCTGGACGACCTTCTCGATCGTACGACCCGTTTCGTACACATCGTCGATGATAAGTAGGCCATCCTCTGGACAGACAGATCGGGTGAGGTGTTCCAAACCCTTGACCACCACGTCTCCCTGTTCGCCGATTCCTTGATAGGAACTGGTCGCAATGGCGGTGTGGTGCATCCTGAGACCTTGAAACCGGAAATAGGCGTCCACGCCCTGACCAATGGGAGTGCCTCCGCGCCAAATCGAGATGGCGTGCTTGGGCCGAAAGCCGGATTCGTAGACTTTTTTTCCGAGCCGAAATGCATCGACCAAGAGTTCGTCCGAGTCGATGTGCATGATCTCAACCATCAGTGCCTCCTGAAGCCAAGGCGGAGCTTAACCGGGGCAGCATCAAGGTGGCAACAGCAACCTTGAGATCGGTGCTATTGGTGTTGTGTGGCCCGAATAGTCTGTTTTTGTGTGCACTGGAATTATTTTTAGATCGTTCTGACATGGCGTCCGTATCAACTCCTATTCCGAGGGGCCGAAGTGTCCTCAGCCAGGGAGATACGTGATGATAAAACTAGTTGTAACCAGTGTTCTTGCGCTTTCCATGATGATCGTACCGACGGAGCAGGCCGAGGCTTGCGGTCCCTACGGCATGATACGAAACGTGGATCGAGACATTCAATCGCGCGACCGCGCCCTCTTGGTGAAGGCGGAGAAGGCACTCCGACAAGGGCGCTATCACAAAGCGTTTCGACTGGCTGGTAAGACAACGTACGGCCCCGTGCTTCGGATGACCAACCGACGAAGTAAGAACATCATGCGGATGAAACGACGGTCTCCCGCATGGGCTAGGCTGGGGGAGCGAACGCTACGCATCATGTCACTGGCCACAGTCCGCCTCAATGGCAAGAGTCGATTGAACGGCCGTCTTCCAGCAACCAGAAAGCAGCGGGTTGCTAATTTGACTTGGGCCGTCGATGTCTTACGAAACGCGTCAAAAACGCGTCCTAAAGACATCCGCCGGAAGGCGCACCCTGGCGAAGCCCCGTTTCAGGTAGAAAGGACACCGAAGGATGTCACTTTTGACATTCAAGGCTCTGGAGAAGTAGGGCCGGTTGGGAGACGCGTATCGCTACGCGGCATACGACTCGGTGCTTCGGGCCACCGGCGATAGAGCCGGGCAAAAACGGACCCTTAAGGGATGATGTTCCCTGACGGACCAGAGGACATTATCCCAATCCCCCTTAAAGGTCGCTGCTGCCGTTCCCTAGCAGACGCAGCTTCCCTTGCAGGCTAGCAGCGACCAAGCGGCGAACCGTCAGTCCCTACTGACGGTTCGCCGTTCTTTATTGGGCGAAGGTTTAGGCGTGACAAGAGGCGTCTAAGGCCCGCCGACGGTCATCAGCAGGAGCTTTTGCTTCAGAAGATTTCCCGGGAGGGATTCCCACCAGGCGATGTAAAGCCACCCCTCGACCAGGTTGGCGCGCATTCGATGATCGATGAGCGTGGAATTCATCGTTTTCGGTACCGGGTTGGCTAAGCCCCAGGTTTCGCCCTCGTCTGGGCTCGACATGTACAACGTGTCGCCTTGACCTAAGATCGACTCGACCGATGAGACATGTAGATCGCTTCCGCGCCCCCGAACCAGACCCACATTGACTTTGGTTTCTGGAATTAGGGTTGGAGCCGTCCACGAAAGCCCATCCTGGCTCGTCGTTAGGTAGGCCACGCCTGTTGCTCCAGGGAGCGGCTTATGCCAGGCCAGTTTCAGGTTTCCAGTCATTGTTTGAATCATGCTCGGAA
>Ga0233439_10004930_pt1 | contig 12648 bp, 27 predicted proteins | sample SI_123_September_6_FD_182713 | JGI IMG/M metagenome (GOLD analysis project Ga0233439, IMG submission 182713) | Seawater microbial communities from Saanich Inlet, British Columbia, Canada - SI_123_September2016_100_MG | ecosystem: Environmental > Aquatic > Marine > Inlet | place: Canada: British... | reverse complement strand
AGTTTAATGTGAAAAGCATCGCGCTCTTCTCCCCTAAAGGTAGTCTTTGCAGGATCCACGCCGGCTTCTTTTCTTATCTTCTCAAGTTCGTCATAGGTTACTGCCGATAATTGCTTGTTCATATAAAACTCGTTTTCTTTCTCTTCTGTGGGTATTATTTTAAGTGGGATGCCGTGAGATTGCGCGAACTCGCTTACCTCTTTTAGATCTCGGAGATCTGGATACCTAATGCTCTGGTTGGGGATGTATTCGTATTTCGTCATTTTCCCGGCACCGATGGCATCAATCATGCTATCCGCATCAGTCGCCCTTCCTTTGAAGATGGGGAGATAGACAACAATCTCTTTAATGTAGTCAGAGGCGTTCTCTATCCACGCTTCATCTGTTACTATCCGGTCTTCCATCTCAGACTTGCCACCGCTAGTCCTATCCCTCCAGTAATCAAGTGGGGTGCCGGCATACTTCTGACCCAGTTTCCTGCCGTCCAAAGTAAATCGCACCTTCCCATCCTTGGTTAGGGGATACCCTTCCTTGAAGGCGAGCGGGGATCTGGCTGTGGAGAGGAAGTAGAACTTCCCCTTGTTTCCAATTTCGTCTGAATCACTACCAAACGTGCCAGAGGTCATAATACGATTGGTCTTGGCAATGTCCGCCATCCTGCCCAGACTGGTACCGTGATAAACAATGTTGCTTATGCCTTCGGCCATATATCTTCGCCATCTTTCTGTCGCGCTCTTCTTCATGGTAGTAAATAGTTCCTATCGTGCCCTATTCCTCATCAAGAGGTTCGTAATCTATCATCACACTACCCTGCTCTGTGGCATATGATCTTACCGACATGTATCCCATGTACTCAACAACCTTGCCGACTATATCTTTCATGAGTGAACTCTTGCCAGTGATTATCTGCACGGGCATTCTATTCTTGTCAATGCTCTTGTAGAGAAATTTCGAGATAATCTCTGGCGCCTCTTCATGTTGAGTATTGTGAAGGTCTAGTATTCTTTTCTTATGCTTTCTTTGATTCTTCTTTTTAATCGATTTCATATCTTCTACTTTCTTATGTTAATATCTGGGGGAGATTCCCGCAAACTTACCGTCTTGCTTGAATGTGCACATAATGGTCGGATCGTGGCATGATCCCGTAAGTATCTCAATTTGAAGTCTGCCACCCTCATTCTTGGTTATATATGAGGTGTTTGACCTATCGAGCATGCTTTTCATCGCTTCAAAATCGTTTTGTGACAAATCTTTCTTCATTATAGTAACTATGCTCCTCCAAGACAAAAGTGTCGTTTTGCGAGGTAGAAAGTGAATTTTACGGAATTCTGCCCCACCAACAAACAGCAAATGCTATCGTGAGCATCCCCACGAACACTAGTGCGTCATTTTGGTTCATTTCCCCTCCGCCCTCTTCTTAACCTTGCAAATCTTTACATCTCTCTCGCGGAAACGCCTTAACCCACCGTGTGTCTTGGCGTAGGCAGTGTTCTTCCAAGAATATCTCTCCGTATCCCGTATTACGTGTCCTTTATACCACCTGCCCCCCTTGCAGGGGTCTATGGTATCAGACACAGACGTAATCAAATACATCGCACTAGCATGCTCGTAGTTTCCTGCTCTCCCCTCAACAATGTCGCCCACCACAAACCTTGGTGCTTTTTTCACCTCTGGCAACCACCTTTGAAAGTATGTATTCTCTATCATCCTATCGTAGAGGCTTCGCGGAGGGATATATCCTTCTGGATCCTCAGTATAGCTGCGGATTGCTCTCGTGTAATACCCCGCTTCAGCGAAATAACGAGTAGCAAGAGAAAACAACTCCTTCTTTTTTGGAGATTTTCTATATGTGTCGCTCCATTTCTCCGAATCAGATAACCACTCTTCCCAACGCTTAAGCGTTTCAATTTGCGGCCGCGTGAGTCCGTTACCGCTGTCGTTTTGCTGAAGGAAGGAATCTGCCATATTGGATTTATATGTGTCTGCAAAGACATCCTTCTCAAATGCCTCTTGGCACTTCTTGATCCTCTCTTGAAAAGTTTTATCACTAATCCTTTCGGTTCGGGAGGTTGCTACCCTTCTTTTGTTTCGGTATTCACAATATGAGTCATATTTCCAGTGTTTGCTCTTGGGCATGAGAGTTTCCTTTTTTCTAATCGTGTCTTCTGCGAAGCAGGATAGTAATAAACGCTGTCGCTTCAGGGAGTCGTGGGTGATCTTTGTTTTCTATCCGAAGATTTCTGCTTAGCCATCGCACATTCGATGGTCGGCTAATATCTTTCCTTTCTTCTGGGACGTTCATGGTATCTAGGATCTCAAGGAAAATGTCTTGGTTCATCTTAGAATTCTGCCTCTCTTAATGGCGATGGCGCCGAGTGTTGTCGTGACTGTGGCGGCGAGGCCGGGAGCAATAATCTCAATCCAGGAAATTGTTGCGGTGGATACTCCCAACGACACTGCGACCTTGATTGCAACCATCGCCAGGAAAGTAATCCACAAAAGAGTATCCAGCGACACCAACAGGAGCATGCTGCCGCTAAGAGCGCCTATCCTTTTATAAAAGGTATTCAATCTTTGTTTCAAATTCATTTTCTTGTTATCCCTTCTGGAGGCAATCGCCCCCAAGTTGTAAGCATCTGCCACAGAGACCCACATCCGCGCAGGGATGTTTCTCCTTGATGGCATCCGCCTTTTCTAACTCATCCGCTGCCCACCAAGAAGGTCCAGTATTGGGCCATCCTGATACCCAATGAACACCGTAGGTGGGCAAATATCCATTATCATACACCGATAAGACAACACCATAAAGTTTTGCTCCATCCAACTCTCTTTTGCTTCGAATCAAATCGCCTGGATTATACATTACCCTATCAGTCCTTCAAGTTCTTCTTGGTCTACCTCAATCCTCTTCCAGTTTTCTGGAATGTCGGCAAGATACGAATTGATGTGTCTGACTGTCGTTCGAGTTCGGATCCTTTTGCCCTTCTCGTTTGCTCCGTTGGTGATATATACCACTGGGCGCTTTATGGTTGCTCCAGCAGCAAAATGAGTGGTTACTACCACCGCTGTTTCGTAACTATAGAGTGTTGTGGCCTCCTCTGTGACAATTTCGGTTTGATTGTTTCCAAGTTTAGTAAGTTTTACGCCCATTATGGGATCCTTTCGTTTTGGTGATTGCTATAATCACAGATCATTATAACATAGACAGATCACTATGTCAAGCATAATCAACATGCAGATCTGCTTTTTTTTCGCTATAAATATTGGCGCCTTATGGGATAGGGAAGGAGGATAAAACTTTCCCCAACGATATCAATGGGTTAGGGAACCTCATTTTCCTCAGCAATATCAGTACCTTGGAGATAGGTGTTTGGTGGTCCCTCTCCGATCCTAGTAACCCACCTTTCAGAAATGATCTCGGTTATGCCGGATCCTGCCCAGTGGATCTTCAGGATTTGATATGATGGACCAGGAAGACACCCAACCACCACACCGACATTGAAACCATCCCGGTGGAAGGTGCGACCCAAGCAAACCAGTTCTCCTACTTTATAGATTCTTTTTTTTTCGACTGGAGGGTGACACTCCATCAAAAAACTCCCTCATTGGTTCCACGCGGGCCTTTTCGGGCGGAGATACAAACGGAAATATCGCATGGATCGCCTGGAACAAGGATGCGCAGAAGCATCTGAATGAAATCCCCATAGCAACCACAAAGTGTTGCCAGTATGTCTCTCCCGCGCTTTTGGGGTGTTCCGTGAATAAATTTCTCAGCACCCGTGATCTCTCCTATATTCTGACTCTGCCAAATGCTTCACGCTGTCAATGTGAAACCTCTCTCTCCAGCGGCCGCCGACAACCAAGACGTGCTCGTCTGCCGCCTCCAATATGATTCCAACACTAGGAACCCCTCTCAGATCCACTATAACCATGTCTCCAACTTTAGGCACCCAATCATTCATTTTCCGATCCTTTTCTTGATAACCTGTGATAGGCGAGCTATATTCAGATAGACTGCCCACATGTTTATCACCAACAAGGATGACACAACAACCACATTGAATGTGCTAGATGCCCCGTGCTCAAAAAGAACGGACAAAATTCCCATGGTCATAAACACGCAAAACGCACTGATCGCCAAAGCGAATGTGGCAATTGCTAGATCGTATCGTTTCGCAATCTTTTTTAAAGCTTTATACATATTATTTCTCCTTCCCTATAAAGAACACTAAGTAGAGTTCAGATCTCCCTTCCTTCTGAAATGTTTCTCGCTCGTATGGGGCACGGATAGATCATGCGTGTCTCAACAAACTCCCTGAGAAGGAAGAGGTCTTCCCTTTCCTCAAAGAGTTCCTGATTCTGCTCGAATCGCAACTTCTTATCCAATTCGTAAATGTCTTCTGCTATCTCCTCCAAGATCTTATGGGAGTCAACAGTTATAAAATTATACACTTACCTTACACCTCCCCAAGTCTGGATTTCTCGCATCTCGCGCAAAAGTTCATTATATTTGTCTATGCTAAACTTCTCTTCTGTGTCATATACCACAGCATAATGACCATCTGTGTACAGGTCACATAAACCTCGATAAAAGACTAGCGCATCATTGTATTTTTCAAATTCTCGCTGCATAATAACGCTGCTTAGTTCGCAATAGCGGGGATGCTCTAGGACAACCGTAATCTGGTGGTTCATCATCATTGCTGGCCGTCTCCATTTCCGGCAGTCGCCAATAGCTCTTTTGATTTCGATATTAATTCTCCCAACCCTTCGCAGGGGAGAACCACCCTATCGAAATTGCGCTCCTTCCTCGTGGAGCGGAGAAAGCAATGCTCCAGCATCTCGCGCTCAGAAGAGAGAGGTCCAGCAACAATCTCCCCCCCACCAACATACGCCACCATCTCTTTAATCTTCTTCGCCATTGCCATCTCCTCCCAAAGTCTTAAGCAGCAGTGCTACGCCTGTTGCCAAAATTGCTGCATAACAATATGCCGCAACAAAAACCTTCTTTGTTTTTTTGAGTACCATTCCAGTCTCTATACTTCGTTAGAAGATTTCCAGTTGACCTCTATCCATCGATTCATGCTGCTGTTTTGGACGCGAATAAATACGCCCGGTAGGTACGCTCTCAGAGCGCGGACAGTAGGAGCGAGATACATGCGGTCAAGTCTATTCATATCATAAACAAACTTCCACTCGCCTGTCTCTGCTGCTAGATATACCCACTCCAGTATGTTATATGCTACCTCGTGCGCTTTTGCCTCAATTTGAGATACGAGTTCGGGAGATACCTCCTCCTCCTCTATTCTCTTTTCCTCTATTGCTCTGCGCGTAATGAGGTCAAGTTTATCTCTATCCAAAGAGGCGATATCGTCCAAATAATCGTTATCATGGCCACGGTTGATCTCTTTGGGGCGTTCTTTCTCTTCTGGTTCAAAGTGTATATCGAGTTCTGTATAGTTTTCCATCTCTTTTGATTCCTCTATCCTTTATTGGATATTCTTTGTTATAAAAACCGCTCTTCTGGCGACTACCTCAAATAAATAATCCGTGAAGTGATATTCCTCGCTTCCTTCGCTCTTGGGTCGCGACTGCCACATCACCCACGCATCCATATAGTCCTGAAGGATGGTAGATGCTTCTGTGAAGGGTCGCACTTCCTCTTCCGATTCCATTTGCGATATTATTTCTGCTAGAGACCCCATCGCCGCAAAGTCAAACGAACCCGTAGCATCATCATTGTCATCCATAGTTTTTCTCCCTCAAAGTAAATAGTATCAACGAAGAACCAAAACCCTCTCCTTTGTCTTGAAGTACGGGTTTGTGGCGCCTGCCTTGTCGGTGAGCCACGCTCTCTGGCACTTAGATGCCTTCGGTTTCGGGGCGTACATGTCAGTAAGAATAATATGCCCATCAAATCCATGCTTGTTAACGTAGTCTGTGGGTGCGTCAAAGTTGGTGCCACCGCGAAATACCCTATTGTGTTTTCTTTTCTCTCCTTTCTTCCAAGTAAAGATCTCTGACTCAAAAACCTCATCATCAAACGGTATCACAACAAAATCTGCTATCTTGGCCAGCACTTCCAACTCCTGAAAGAATGCAGATAGCATTGCATCACTAACAGATCCAGATTGGTCAATGCTAATTGCAATCTTTGCTTGTCGATCTGATTTCTTGCCAGCATGAATATAGGGGTAACGTCGGTTGATGGTCTTTATTGATGACTTCTTTGATGACACTTGAGAGGTTCTCACAAAGTATCTAAGCAACTTTCTCCAGTCTAGGGTCTTCCCTATAAGGTTTTCTTTAATACGCTCCCTGATTTGATGTGAGACACTCCCCCAGGAAGATCCCTTGTCGCACTCATCAGATGCTTTCTTTGCGATCTCCTTCAATCTTTCCTTGGCGATCTCCTTCGTCTGTGCGTCTTGCTCTCCCCAAGAGTCATGACTGTCGAATTGACCGTCGCCCTCTTGGGGTTCGCCTCCCTTCCCGTCGCCTTTGTCGCCCTTCTTTTGCTGCGGGTTGTTCCTCTTAAGCATCTCAAAGTAACTCTCTGCCGTCAATCCCTCTGGGAAGGTGGCGAAGTCGCCCTCGCCCGGAACACAGCATCCTGGTGGGAGATCGGAGCGGATGAACCCGTTGATAGCTAGGTCGGTCGCGATGTTCCAAAGGACACTCATGCCGTCCGATGGGAGTCTGTCTGTTACGTGCTCAAAAACGAGATGATAGAACTCGTGCTTCAGAACCCCAGCCTTTTGCTTGTCCGAGATGGTTTCAAAATACTCAGGGTTATAATATAACTCAAAATGTCCCGAGTGCCTATTGATCCCCACGCCTGCGGTTGGCACTGTACGGGTCATCCTCTTGTCAATTTGGCGAGACAGCGCGGCGAAGAATGGTTCATCCTGCAATAATCTGTAAATATGCTTGTTTAGATCAAATGACATGTCTTTCTCTTTTCTTTCTTTTGCTTAAAGTTCTTATTCTTTTGTCTGTTGGACTTACCAAACTTTCCTTGTATCCTCGCGAGCCATCCAACCACCACACTCTGAAATATGATTTGATTCGACCTGTGCTACTATCACCCCACCAACCACATACCAACCCAATGAATCTGGTTTCGACGTGCTCAACGAGATCCCCCATCTCTATTCTACGCCGGGGCATCCCACTCTCTCTCGGATGCCCAGTCAATATATGACATGATGCACTTAGCGGCACAGTTCTCATACGCTCTTTCGTCTAGTTTTATCCCCAATCCCTTGGCGAGTTCTTTGCCATTCTTCCACGCTTGCATCTCTTCATCTAGGAGTTGGACCCTGTAGGCGTATGACTTAATGGGTTTGCCTGTGATGTCCGACTTTGCTAGCAGTTGATATTTCCCATAGCGATATGCCCCGTTGGAACCGTCTTCGCGGTTCATGGCGTGACCAACCTCATGCAAGAGGGTGAACAATTGGTTCTCATCACCCTGAGACTCGTTAATGATAATTAATCTGTCTTCTGGCATGTACCTATCACACTGACCCGTGGTAAAGACAACGGTGATTTGCTTGACTTCTTTCGCCCACTTCACAACCGTGGACATGTGCTTGCTGTACTTACTTCTATAAGGCATTCTGTGACCCTTTCTATTTGTTTTCTTCTGGAATGCTAGAAACAAGAGAAACAACGTGGTCGCCTATTCTCTTGCCCCCTATTTCGGTACCGTGAAAATTGAGAATGTTTTCCTTCAATTGTGATTTCCCCACAATACCAAACAGTTTCATTGCCATCTCGCCGGGCAATGAAACAAAATACATTGCTAAATTACCCAATTGCTCCTTAGACAAAAGAGTGCTCTCAAAAATATTGGACGCATCCATCTTTTCAATAAGCGCACCGTGCTGATTAATACTAAAATCAGATGTGGCGGCAATATTCCCCTCCGTGAGGATGTCTTCCACTGTAACCAATTTCTCGTAGTTGGTTACAAAATCTCGAAAAGAAATGGCCGCCTCGAAACCAACAAACCCCTGTGCCAACGTAAAAAGCAGAGATGCATCCGCCTTGCGCGGATCTCCAGCGGCGCACAGTGTCTCGCTAAACCTCGCCCAAGAGCGACGACTGGGATATACCTTGCCCGGCTCAAAGTTTCCGTCGGAATGCTCCAAGTGATTTCTGCTTTGGTTTATGAAGTCCCACACCACTGGGGTGACCACATCTTTTGACCACTCCAACCAATCCTCTATCGTTGGTTCAACATCAAAAACAGTGTAGCGATCCAGTTCGGCAGGATCCATCTCCCCAACTTGATATTCTGAGGAGTTCTCTCCGCCATTAACTGCGGCAACAATAACAGTATCCTCGTGAAGGGTATGTCCGTTTAATTTGCGAGAGTCTGTGAGTTCAAAGATGCCCTGTCTGACTTCTGGAGTCGCTCTATCAATCTCATCCAAAAACAAGAGGACGCCAGAATCACACGCTTCCTTGAACCAGTCTGGTGGGTTCCACTTTGTCACTGATGTGGTCCCTTTCCGTTCACTGACGGATGGAAGACCCATAAGATCGCCTTCTGTCATTTGGGAGGCGCGGCGTTCGATAACGCCATTAGTGTAGGATAGTTCCCTCTCTATTTGATATACGATTTCAGACTTGCCTATGCCGTGTCTGCCTCTTAGGATGATGGGGTACCGCGCCTCCAGGATGTAAGGTGCCGCTGTAAGAAATGTTTTGAAGTCAACTGATGCCATTTTCTTTTCCTTCGTTTAGAAGTTAAGTTTTCGTTTTTCATGTCCCGCGTATCTCGTTAGGGTATTGATTTACATTCTCTCTCTCCTCCTGCCTTTGTCATATCTGAAAAGTGATCTTTCACCCCGTACCATCCCTGCATGAAGTCAAGGGGGCGATTCTTTAATAGTTGCGAATATGAAACGCGAACGGGCGATGCCAATCGCCAGAACCCACCGTACCTTGGGCCCGACATCTCAAGCATCTCAGATTCCGTAATCTCCTTGAGTCTCTCTTGATACATGAGTTTTGAATTCTCTGAGGACCACTCTTTCTGGAGTTCGTGGTGCGGCAATCGAATATAAGCACTGCTGCCTCCATACAAATATGCTCCCCCGATAACCTGCGACCTGTCTAGGATGTGTGTCTTGATCCAGCGCATGCCTGGTCGCCTAAAGAACAGATCCTTCCACACGAATTCAGTCACTATTCCCAGCGCTGTCGCCTTTTTCTTACCATGCACCACTTGGATGTATTCCACGAGTGCGCCGGGTCCGATGCCTTTTTGCTCTATGTCATCTTGAACAAGATACAAGTATTTGCTGTTTAATTTCGCGAACTTTGCGCTGTGCAACAACAAAATGTTGCACTTCCTTCTGTCGTGTCCCGGCTCTCGACAATATGAGCATCGGCGCACCTTCTTGTGGTTCATTTTTGTCCTGCTCGTCACTTTCTATGCCTTCCCTATGATGTGGTCAAGCGATGGGGTGCCAGAATCAGCATGAAGGGCATCAAAGAATGATGCAAGCCGTATCCATCGCGAACCGGTGTCCGACATTTGCGAATAAGACACTACAACCATATACTTATCTGGATCATAGGCGGACATGGTGTCAAATATCGATCCCCGATCTCCCTCATCAATCTCAAATTCTTCCGAGAAGTTTGGCAGCGAAACTGATGCGTAGAGACTGCTATCTACAGTCTCTTTTTCATAAATCTTAACAAGAATCACTATTTATCTCCTTTTGATCTGTTCCGCTATCCATTATCGCACAGATCAGATCATATGTCAAGTTCTTTCTCGTGTTTTTTATAAGCCACCGGTTTTGGGGCACTTTTTTGGAGATCTCCTGTGGATCCGCCTATGTCGTTGTTTTTGCTTGTCTTTTTATAAACCTTTGTTTTCTTTGGGGTTTTCTTCTCTTTTTTCGCCAACTCCAGTAAGTCCCTGGTTTCATTGAGTTTTATAGATTTCTCCTTTAATTCCAGTGTGATAGAGCGATTCTCGCTTTCGAGTGCTGAAATGCGATCCCGATGATATGAGATCAAATCTTTTAACTCACCGACTTCCTTCTTTGTTTTGGAAATCTCTTTCGATATCGCCTGGATGTGATCCCCCATTTCTTCGATAACTTTCGCTGGGTTGTTCTTTATTTGCTGTGCACTTCTGTTGTTCAGTCCATCTGCTAACTTCTGTGCGCCCGATGATATGTCTTTCTGTGGTGACATCTATTTCTCTCCTGTTTGTTTTTTCTGTATCGGCATCTTCATGTGCTTCTCGCAAACGAATTTGCCATTGGCAGTTTGCCACTCTTGCTTATCGAAGCAATACTCACACTTATTCTCGAAATCAACATCCACTCCCTTAAGGAGAGTGAGTGCCAATCGCTTCCGTATGTTGGTCAACATGCTATAACCCCGGGCTGACTTGGGTGGCATAATATAGGAACGCCGATGCGTATAGTATAATAGCAACCCACTCTGCCTTAATGCCCTTAAAGATAAGACCATAACTTCGGACTGCACACATCCACAGTAGCGAATACTTTATGGCGATGGGATTCATGAGGACCAGCGATGCAATAAGCATCACAAAAGAAAAGAAGGTCACCACAGAATAAGTGCCGCTCGCCTTGTCCTCTAGTGTCGCATCTTCAATAACTTCATTTTTGTTTTCTTCAGACATATTTTCTTTCTCCTAGATATAGTCATCTTGTTTGGTGGCACTTCTTGCCTTCTTTCTTTTACGCTTCTTGGGTGGTGGTCCCTCGGCATGTGTCCAGTGCCACGGCTCGCCATCTACATCATTATAGAAACCGAACCTTTTACCGTTTCTAACCAACCACCAATATAATATCGTCCTGTATTTTTTTCCCTTGATTGTTCGGGTTGTGCCGCATAGATCAATTGATTCTCCTTTCTGGTGGGTGCTCCATCCGGGTCTCGCCGCAAGGTGACCTCTCTCTCTTTTTAGTTTCCTCTGTTTCCAGTGCCCGCGATAAGCGGATGAAACTTTCAAATAAAAACCATCGCGGGCGGCCGCGGCAGTCATATCCCTAAAATTCTCTGCTGCTTCCACCGAAAGCACAAGGGGGTTACCTTGAGAATCTTTCTGGTGGATTGTTGAGACAAGAAGGGCAAAAGGTCTTCCTTTGTCGTACCCCGTTGCTGTGCCTCGGAGATTTTCATCTGCTCCCCCGTTAGTGATCGCAGACAAAACAAACAAAACATTAGCAACTATCACTCCCCATTCCTTTCTTGTAGCAATATAATATCATGCCTATCCATCCACATCTTTTTATTTTTGTGCGCCCACAGGACGCACACTTTTGAAAGCCATGCCGGACCACTCCGATCAATGAAGCATGTGATCCCAAGATCACGCAGATCACATATATCGAAACTCCCGAATTCTGTTGACAAAACAATGCCCACGCCCGCCTCTAAGGCAGAATCATCTTTCAAGTATACCACATCTCCTATGTGGATGTCAAGCTTTTTCTTTGGGTTTCTAGTTTTGGTCGTATTAGCGGTTGCCATCATACCAATAAATAGTCTAGTTTGAAGAGAGTGCCCCTGCATCGGCATCATTAGTGAGACAAATGTTTGTAAAAATATCTCTGAGCACTTCAGTGTATCTACTTCCGTTTGCAGGAATAATCTCATAATACCTATCTGTATCCCCGTAGACAATCTCATGAAACCCGAAGAAGTATCCTGTCTTACCTATGATAAACGTCTCTACTGAGTCTCCTGTTTCGCAAGAACCTAATTGGCAATTGAAAGCATTCCAATATACTGATGATGCCTGAAGTTGTGACCAACTCTGTGCACCCTCATCAGTGATCATGATTATATATGGGTAGGCATCCTCCCGCCACCCGATTCCGGCCGGATCATCAGGACTCACCAGATCGTACATTACATCTATGGACGGCTCATACCCTCCGCCTTGGGCGCCTATTATGGATGTCAGTGCGGCAAGGAAGGTATTTACATCAACCAGAGGTGGTGCCGTTTCAACAATGTAGGGCATGCCATTTCCGCCTACGCCATCTGGGTAGTCCGGGAACGAAACAAGCGCAAAGCGATGCTCTGTGTTTTCGAGTTCTGCTACATAGTTCGAGATACCCTCGGCGAGGGCGAAAATATATGGTCCCATGGAACCGGAGATATCAATGGCGAAAACCATATCTACCTTATCGTGTATGTTTAAGTCTTCGTCAATCTCACCATCGCAATCGTTATCCAACTCGTCGCAAACTTCTTCCACGGGTCCAATCTCGCCGATGCACTCTCCCCATTCTCCTGCGGTACAGACAGCAACTCCGGCGCGGCACTCTCCAACCCCTAGAGTTTCCTCGGGTTGGACACCGCAAACCGCTTCCATTCCATCTATAATATTATCGCAGTCGTCATCCCAATTGTTGCACACCTCTTCCGCAGGTCCGAACCAGAAGCATTCTCCCCACACTCCAAGACTGTCGCAGACCTGGATACCGGTGCCACAAGTCATCCAGGCGCCGGTGTATTGATCCATCATAGGATCTTCTTGGCATGCTTGAGCATCTCCCTCTATGCAGGGGCAGTTTTCGTCTACTTCACCATCACAATCATTATCGACACCATCACAAAGTTCAATCCCAGGTGACG
>Ga0233439_10004929_pt1 | contig 12648 bp, 8 predicted proteins | sample SI_123_September_6_FD_182713 | JGI IMG/M metagenome (GOLD analysis project Ga0233439, IMG submission 182713) | Seawater microbial communities from Saanich Inlet, British Columbia, Canada - SI_123_September2016_100_MG | ecosystem: Environmental > Aquatic > Marine > Inlet | place: Canada: British... | reverse complement strand
GTTATGGATTTACCCGGTGATTGATGACGATATCGACATTGAGATTCAGGAGAAAGACGTTCGTGTTGATACCTACCGGGCGTCTGGTGCGGGGGGGCAGCACGTCAATAAAACCGATAGTGCGGTACGCATGACCCACATTCCGACAGGTATTGTTGTGCAATGTCAAAATGATCGGTCTCAGCACAAAAATAGGGCCGCTGCGAACTCAATGTTAAAAGCGCGTCTTTATGAATTGGAACTGCAAAGGCGCGAAGATGACGCACAGGCCGAACACGACGCGAAGACCGACATCGGTTGGGGGCATCAAATCCGCTCCTACGTCTTGCAGCCCTACCAAATGGTCAAGGACCTACGCACCAACGTCGAAACCAGCAATACCCAAGGGGTCTTGGACGGCGACCTAGATGACTTCATGGCGGCGGCCTTGGCCGCACGGGTCAAGGGCTCCACGGAAGATGGTGCCAATACGCCCTAGTCTACTGCAAAATAAACTGCTTAAAAATCACGCTTTCAATCCGGTGAGGTTTAATCATTTCATTGGTGATGTTGGCGAGTTCTCGGCGCAACATTTCGGCTCCCTTCGCGCCCGATAAATCCTCACGTCGCTGATCGCGCAGAAAGACTTGGTACGCATCCATGAGTTTCGGCTCGAGTTCTCGTATCTCGTTGGCATAATCTTCGCTCACCTCAAGCGTAAGTTGATACTGTAAAAAGGGTGCGCGACACGTGCCTGTCTTTAGGTCGGCCTTCTTTTTTTGCAATTCGTAGAGGACGGGTGGCGCAGGTGGGGGCGGCAGTTCAACCTCAGCGTTTGTTGACGGTCGGCCCAACAGGGAGTCCATATAGCCCATAAAGAATGCGGCCGATCCACCAAGAATTAGAAGAGCGACAACGCCTCCAAAGATAAAAATAATCTTTCGACTTTTGTTTCCAGATGATTCTTCGTCTTCATCATCAAAGTCGTCACTTTCATCGTTCTCATCCGCCATTTTAGTCTCCTGATTTTATTTGGCCCATATTTATTTGGCTCGCTGGGGCTTCAATAAGTGCCGTGAAAATTTGTTGCACGGCACCGGCCCTGATCGAAATTTTATCCAGCAATGATGTGAAATTATCAACTTGAGCCAGTGTGGCCAAGTCTTCCTGTAAACCTTTTGGAATATCGTGATCCAAGTTCTCGGGGATATTTTCTTCCATGGTTAGACGAAACAGCCCCTGAACACCCTGCCAGAGTTCCAATGCATCGATTAAGTTATGACCGTCTTTGCTGTTCAGCAGGCCATATTTTATAAGGCTTTCTAAGGCTTTGTGGGTGTTCGGCGAAAGAATTTCCGGATGCTCGTGCGCATGTCTGAGTTGTAGGTATTGGCTGATGAATTCGATATCGACCAAGCCACCCCGCAAATGTTTTATGGCGAGGGGGTTCTCAGTGTGGTGTTCGTCATCCATGCGAGACCGCATGCTGGCGACATCGGCTAAGAGTTTAGAGCCGTCGCGCGGTCGGGTGAGAACTTCGGCGATCACGCTTTCGACTTCGCGGCGTAAATCGGGAGGACCAGCAATAACCCTAGCCCGGGTCATGGCCATATGTTCCCAAGTCCAAGAAAGATCATTGTGATACTGCACGAACGCTTGCAGGCTGGAGGCAATTGGCCCGGCGTTTCCAGACGGCCGGAGCCGCATATCGACTTCAAACAGACGGCCTTCAGAGGTTTGAGCCGTTATTGAATTGATCACCCGTTGGCTAAGACGGGCAAAATATTGGGTAAGGACGAGCGGTTTAGGTCCGTCTGAACTTTTTGCGTCGGCGGGAGCCTTATAGACAAAAATCATATCCAGATCAGATGTTGAGGTCATTTCGCGCCCGCCAAGTTTGCCAAGCGCCAGAACAACCATTTCCGAGCCCGGGACGACCCCATGACGGTGGGTGAATTCCTTCGCCATCGCCGAATTCAATAAATCGACCGAACATTCGGCAATGTCACTAAGGGCTTCGGCGGTGGTCTGTGGGTGTTGATGACCTCTGAGGGATTGGACACCGATTTGGAACCAACGATCGTTAGCCCAGCGGCGGGTCGCGTCTAACGTATCTTCCACAAACTCCGTCTGATGTAAAATGGCTTCTAGCTCTTTGTGTAACTCATCCGGGTTGGGTGGTGCATCGAAGAAACCTGGGTCTAATACGCTGTCCAAGACAGACGGCTTGTGGCTGAGGTGGCGTGCAAGTTTTGGTGCTTCCCCCATGATTTCCGCAACCAAATTCAATAGATGGGGATTTGAATGAAACATGGAAAAAAGCTGGATGCCAGCCGGAAGGCCAGCCAAAAACTCGTTGAACCGTAGGAAGGCTTGATCTGGATTTGCCGTATCGGCGAGTGATTTTAACAGCACCGGCATTAGTTCTGTCAGCAGCTGGCGCGCGCGGGTGTTGTGGGTGGAACGGTAACGCCCGTGATGCCAGACACGCACCATTGAATCGACAGCCTGCGGATTTTCGAAGCCCAGGTTTTCCAGTGTGCTCAGTGTTTCTGGGTCCGTGTCGGCACCGGTAAAGACAAGGTTTCCACGGACATCTCCTTGGATGCTGAGAGGCTCAGACTCTTCAAACAAAGCGGCGTAGTGCGTCTCAACATTACGCAAATGACGGAGGAGGTCTTCACCAAACATCTCGGTATTCTCATAACCCAAGAAAATAGCGATTTTATTGAGCCCCTCGTGGTCTGCCGGAAGGGTGTGGGTTTGGGCATCATTGACCATTTGCAATCTATGTTCAACGCGCCGCAGAAAGCGATAGGACGTCGTCATTTCGGTTGCGACCGAAGGATCAATTCGTTCGTGTTCAGCCAGAGTTGCCAATGCGTCCACGGTTTTTATTTTTCGCAGCTCTTGGGTTCGTCCGCCCCAGATAAGTTGCTGAGTTTGAGTGAAAAATTCTATTTCTCGAATGCCGCCGCGTCCGAGTTTAATGTTATGACCCGCCAGTGCGATGGTATTGCCGCCCCGGTGTGCGTTGATTTGGCGCTTGATGGAATGAATATCTCGGATCGCTTCGAAGTCGAGGTTCTTCCGCCAGACAAAAGACGTCAGCCAATCGATGAGTGCCGTCCCTGCTTTGAGATCGCCAGCAACGGGGCGGGCCTTAATCATGGCGGCGCGCTCCCAATTTTGCCCCAGGCTTTCGTAGTAAACTTCCGCTGCTTGGACAGATACGGCGATTGGTGTTGCACTGGGGTCGGGGCGAAGTCTGAGATCAGTTCGAAAGACATACCCGTCAGCCGTGCGCTCATCCATTACCTTCACGAGATTACGGGTAATGCGAACAAATTGGCGCTGCAGGTCGGCGGGCTTTTCGCTTTGGATCACTTCCGGATCGAATAAAATGATCAAATCAATGTCGCTTGAGTAATTTAATTCGCCCGCACCGAGTTTCCCCATGCCTAAGATGATGTACCCGGAGTCGCGTTCGGGATCATCTTCATAGGCAAGTGTGATGGCTCCCGAGTCTGCCGCTTTTCGAAGGGCGTAAGATGCCGCGCAAGAGAGTGTTTTGTCGGCAAAATCAGAAAGTGCATGGGTAATCTGTTCGACAGACCAAATATTGGTGATATCAGCAATTGCGACAGCTAGGGAAAGATCGCGTTTGGCTTGTCTGAGGTCGCACATCACGCGCACCTCGTCCGCATTAAGATCACTCCTGAGATGTGTGAGGCGGTCCTGTATGTCAGCGCAGGCCCATTCTGGACCCTGGTTTATTACTTCAAGGATAAATTTTGGATTGGAAATCGCGCACTGGGTCAAATAGGGACTGTTGCCGAAAAGGGCATCAAGTAATGTGCTGACGGAAGGATTTTCAGGGGTTCCTTGCGCAAAGGCTTGGCAATCGCTATCTCCTGTTGAATGAAGCGCCTCGATCCATCGTTCGTGGCCGCGTGCGCATAAATCCAGGTCCGCCGGTGCGGGAAGGCCTTTAGTTTCCAACGAATAATCCAAATGGTTCATTTCAAATTTACTATTTCTAGCCCACACTGTACGAAATTGCAGTGTGGCGTGACAATGCGTCTGCTCCAAAGGGAAATTTTGTGTTAAAAAGGACCTTTAGAGGCATATTACATATTTTGGGCGGACTGGTCGCCGGTTTGGTGATCGTCGTCGTTCTATTGTCGTGGCGATTGTCCGCGGGGCCGGTATCCCTGGCCTTCCTCTCCCCCCACATTGAATCCGCGTTTCGAAGTTTTCAAGCCGTCGTCGATGTGCGCCTGGACGACACGGTCCTGACGTGGGCTGGGTGGGACCGGACACTGGACATCCGCGTGGTTAATGTGCGCGCTTTGGGGGGCGATGGAAAGGTGATCGCCAGTGTGCCTGAAGTCTCGCTATCGTTAAGCGTGAAGGCGATGTTGAAAGGTAAGGTGGCACCGCGAAGTATTGAACTGTTCCGCCCAAACATTCATTTGGTTCGCAATAAGGATAGAACATTCAGTGTCGGGTTTGCTGACGGTTCGAAAACCAAGATGCGATCCTTACAAAATCTTCTCGATGAGTTTGGCGGAGATTCAGATAAATCAGACGTCATGGCCTATCTGTCTCGGATCAGCATTGTAGACGCGGGTCTGACGATTGTTGATGAGACTCTCGGAACCTCCTGGTCGGCACCTGCGACACAGGTGCAGCTAAATAGAGTAGGTCAAGATATCAAAGGCGCGATGGAGCTGAACCTCAATATTGATGGTCAGCAGGCGCAATTTAACATCGAAGGCGAATATCAGGCAGTTAAAAAACGCATTGAAATTGGACTCAGCTTTAATGAAATTCGCCCGGCTTTGTTTTCAAATCTGTCGGAAAAAGTCGCGGTCCTGAAGTCGGTTAATATGCCCCTTCAGGGGACAATAACCATGAGCATGCTGGCCAGTGGTACCGTGCTCGCCATGGGTTTTGATATCAACGGTGGTATCGGTCATGTGGTTGTCCCGCCGCCGTTTGATCAGTATCTCGGTGTTCGAAAACTTGAGATAAGGGGACAGTTCGACGGGACAGCGCAGGAAATTAATATCGACAATCTGTTCGTCGATTTTGGTCACGGGCAGACGGTTTTTTTGCCAGCCCCCATCAGCCATGAAATGCCGATCGCCTCGGTGCGGGCCAAGGGCCACTATACAGCCGAGCGAAGACGGCTGAACCTCTCGTCCCTAAAGTTTGATTTGGATGGTCCCAAGGTCAATCTGACCTCTTTGATTGATGGCATCGGAGGGGAAACCATTGTGATGTCCAGGGGTATTGTCCATAACTTAAAAATTGATGATTTTCGTCGATATTGGCCGAGAGCGATGGGGACCGTACCCTGGAAATGGACGACGACCCATCTTTCCAAAGGGATCGTGAAAGAAACTTTGGCAGATGTTGTCCTGCGTATTTCGAAAGCCGGGAAGGTGAAAGTCGAATCACTCACCGGGGATATGCAACTCAAAAATATCGACGTCCGCTATATGGAAGGCATGCCGCTCGTGAAAGCGGTGAGTGGCACGGCAAAGTTCAACCGCGAACGGTTTGATATATTTGTTGAGAAAGGCAAGACCGAAGGGCTGCGCATTACCAAGGGCGTTATCCTGATGAGCGGTCTGGATGAACCTGATCAACGTGCGGATATTGATCTCTCCATCGAAGGGGGACTGCAGAATCACTTGCGACTGATTGATCATCAGCCGTTGGGCTTTTCCACGCAGCAGGGGATCAATCCGGAAAAAACCAGCGGTGATGCAACGACCCACCTTAAGCTCACATTCCCCATGGAAGAAACTCTAAAGAGAGACGATATCGATGTACTGGTGACGGCAAAGCTGCGCGAGGTTGCTCTGCCTGGTGGGTCCCGCGGAGATATTTCAGAGGGGCAGCTTGATCTGAAGTTGGATAAGACCGGGATGGACGTCGTCGGGTTGGTAAAATATGGGGTGATACCAGCAACGTTGAATTGGCGTTCCAATTTTAAAGACAAGTCGTCGTTCCGCCAAAAGTTTGCGCTTAAAGGTCGGGTAGACGATCATCATCGCACCGGTCAACTGCGGCTTAATTTCGCACCTTTCACCAACGAATACCTTAACGGCCCGATCGATACAGAAGTCAACCTGACGGACTTCATCGATGGCACCAGTGTGGTGGAAATTTCTGCAGATCTGACCCGAACCACGTTTGCCGTGGCACCGTTGGGCTGGGAGAAAGCGGGCGGTGATCCTGGCACCGGTCGTGTCTTCATGGTTCTCAAGGATGGAGAGCTTGCAAAAATTTCCAAGTTTACCGTTGGGGCTGGCGACTTAGCCGTTGATGGAACGGTTGAATTTAAAGCACCTGGCGGTGATTTGAAGCATATTGTCTTTAGCAAGGTGAAGGTCGGTAAAACCGACATGACGGGTATTATGAAGCCTCTTCCACGAGGCGCTTGGGCGGCGAGCTTCGGTGGTAAAAGCTTCGACCTATCCTCTCATTGGGAAAATAGAAACAAGACGGATACCGAAGAAGAAAAAGAAAAAGCGAAGGACGGCCCCAAAATTCAGCTCTCCGCAAATTTTGAGCGCGTGTGGTTGGATGATGAACGGTCGCTTCCAGATGTGAAGAGTAATTTTACTCGGGAAGGGGATATATGGACCCGCGCCAATCTAACCAGTAAAATTGGCACACCAGGCAAGAACGCATTTAGTCTTGATATCCGCCCAGGCAAAAACGGCAACCGACGATTGGTTATTAAAGCAGACGATGCGGGGTCAACCCTTAAGCTATTCGATTATTATGAAAATATGCTCAATGGGTCCTTAGACCTTAAAGCTGAGTACAATGACTCATTACCGTCTCGTCCTCTAAAGGGCCGACTCTATATTGAGAATTATCGAATTGTAAAAGCCCCCGTGCTGGCGAAATTGGCCAGTGTGGCTTCCATTGTAGGAATACTCGAGAATTTGAGTGGCAAGGGCCTGCGATTTTTATCCTTGGAGCTTCCGTTCAAGTTGAACGAAGGTCTGCTGACACTAAAAGATGCCAGCGCCAAGAGCATATCATTGGGCCTGACCGCGTCAGGCAATATTTCAATGAAGACGGACAAAGTAAATATTGAAGGCACTTTCGTGCCGATGTACATCGTCAACAGCTTCTTCTCAAATATACCCGTCCTCGGAAAACTTCTTTCGGGCGGTGAAAAAGACGGGGGAGTCTTTGCTGTAAGTTATACATTGAAGGGGCCGGTAAAAGAACCAGACGTTGGTATCAATCCTTTGACGGTCTTCGCTCCAGGGTTTTTCAGGAACATTTTTAAAATTTTCAAACCCGGCGCACGCCTGCCTGATGTGCTGGGGAATCCTGACGATGACCCCTCGGAAAAACCGGATAGCTTGTAATTCTTTAATGCTTAAACCGCACGTACCAGCACGTGACGCTTTTTCCCCGCTGATAACTTTATAACGCCGTCATCCGTCATGTCGCTATTGCCGACAATCTGCTTTTCATTCTCAAATGCCTTGTCGTTGACGCGACCTCCGCCGCCCTTAATCAGGCGCCTGGCTTCGCCGTTGCTATTGGCGAGGCCGGCTCGACACAAGATTTCAAAAGCCGGAATACCAGCGTCGAGGTCACCTTTGGCAAGCTCAATGACCGGAAGCTGATCGCCGACCTTGCCTTGCTCAAATGTCTTGGCAGCGGTTTCCGCTGCGGCCAATGCAGCTTCTTCACCATGGCAAAGCTTGGTTGCTTCGTTGGCGAGGATTTTTTTGGCTTCGTTGATATCTGAATCTTGCAATTGTTCCAGTCTGGCGATTTCATCCAGGGGCAAGTCGGTAAATAATTTTAGGAACCGGGCCACGTCTGCATCTTCGGTGTTGCGCCAGTACTGCCAGTAATCGTACGCCGATAATTTATCTGCATTGAGCCAAACAGCGCCTTCCGCCGTCTTGCCCATTTTCGCACCAGATGCGGTGGTCAACAGCGGTGTGGTCAATCCGAACAGCGCCGTCCCATCGATCCGCCGACCCAGTTCGACACCATTTACGATGTTGCCCCATTGGTCGGAACCGCCCATCTGCAATTCACAGGTGTGCCGCCTGGATAATTCCAGGAAGTCGTAGGCCTGGAGAATCATATAATTGAATTCCAGAAATGACAGATGATGCTCGCGACCCAAGCGCAATTTCACGCTGTCAAATGCGAGCATTCGGTTAATCGAAAAATGCTGCCCATAGTCACGTAGAAATTCGATGTATTCCAAGCCTTTCAGCCAGTCGGCATTGTTGACCATGACGGCATCCGTTGGGCCGTCGCCAAAGGTTAGGAACTTGGAGAATATTTGTTTTATGCCCGCCATATTCTGATTGATGGTTTCCTCAGTCAGCAATTGGCGGCTTTCATCTTTACCGGACGGGTCGCCCACCATCGACGTACCCCCGCCCATCAGGACGATTGGCTTATGGCCGTTTTGTTGCAGGATGCGCAGCAGCATGATTGGCACCAAGCTGCCGGCATGCAGGCTTGGGGCTGTGCAGTCAAAACCGATATAGGCGGTAAGGGTCTTTTCCGTTGCTAAGGTGTCGAGCGCGTCGGCATCTGTGCACTGGTGCAGATAGCCGCGTTCGACGACGGTACGGATGAAATCAGATTGGTACGTTGTCATGCCTAAATTCGGTCCCATTGGGTGTATTCAACTTAATTCCGCGAAGCCTTGCAGGAAGGGCGATGTCTTATCACAATCGTGCACGTTGCGACAACGCTCAGTTAGGTAAACCCACAATGGCGCTGGATCAGAAAGTACGAACGGCGATTGGCTTGATGAGCGGGACATCCATGGATGGGATTGATGCGGCATTAATCCGAACTGACGGTCAAACCATCAAAGAATTCGGCCCCTGCCTGAGCTTCGACTATGATGAGGCGTTTAGAGACCGCCTTCGCAGCGTTCTACGATGCGATGCTTCCGACCCGCGCCTCATTGATATTGAACTTGATCTCACGGATTTGCATGCCCGCGTGGTCGAACGTTTGATAATGGAAAACGAGATCGCGACCGATACAATTGATCTCATCGGCTTTCATGGCCAGACCCTTGACCACCGACCCAATGAAGGCATTACGCTCCAAATTGGTGACGGTGCGCGGCTGGCCTTGGAAACGGGCATCCCCGTGGTGAATGACTTCCGCTCTAATGATGTTGCCCGTGGCGGCGAAGGTGCTCCTTTCGCATCGCTGTACCATCAGGCTTTGGCACATGAGTTGGATAAACCGACTGTTATTCTCAACCTCGGGGGGGTTGCGAACGTGACTTGGGTTGGTGGGGGGATTGGTGCAGGCGAGGACATTCTCGCTTTCGATACCGGCCCCGCCAGCGCCTTGATTGATGATTGGGTCGCCCAAAAACTAGGCCAATCCATGGATGTCGATGGAAAGCTGGCAGCATCGGGAACTGTCGACCATGCGGTCCTATCTAAAATGTTGGATCAGTCTTACTTTGCTAAAAAGCCGCCAAAATCTTTGGATCGAGGAGACTTTAATCTAGACCGAGTAAGACCTTTAAATGCAGCTGATGGGGCCGCAACGTTAACCGCTTTTACCGCCAAGTCCGTGGCCGCGGCCCGGGCTCATTTCCCCCAGCCTGCCAAGCAATGGGTGGTCACTGGGGGTGGACGAAAGAATCCGACAATGATGAAACTCATCGCCGATGAAGTGGGTGTGTCCGTCGAACCTGTAGAGCAGGTTGGTTGGGATGGCGATAACCTAGAAGCTCAGGCCTTTGCTTTCCTCGGCGTCCGCTCTGTAGCTGGTCTTCCTCTTAGTGTGCCGACAACGACCGGGGTGGCGCGTCCGGCAACGGGTGGCAGATTACATCTCCCGCCAGGGCACATAGGTGAATTCTAATTTTCAAACCGAGTTGTTTATAATTAAGGGCGCGCTTTTTTAAGTCAGGAGATTTGATATTGCCTCAGCCGAAAGTCTCATTTGCAATGATTTGCTATCAACAGGAAAGTTATGTTCGGGAGGCCATTCTTGCGGCCTTCGCGCAAGAATACGAACCGCTCGAAATTATACTTTCAGACGATTGCTCAACAGATTCCACTTTCTCAATAATCGAAGAGGAAAGCGTAAAATACTCAGGCCCACATAAAGTTATTACCAATCGAAATTCTACCAACCTCGGCATCGAACATTTAAACAAAGTTATGTCGCTGGCGAGTGGGGACTTCGTCATAATTGCACATGGCGATGATGTGTCCTTGCCAAACAGAACCTCCAGAATGGTTGAAACATGGATTGATAAGAAGGTGTCTCTGGTGTCCTCCAACGCCATTATTGTTGATTCGAAATCCCAACCCCTCGGTAAATTGAGTAAGGAAGATACAGACAGAGAGGTTCCCCTGAAGAAAGTTATTTATATAACTTGGGATAATACACGGCTTGGTGCGACGTTTGGGTGGGATAGAAATGTATTTTCTCAGTTCGATGCGATTGATGGGAAAAGAATCACCGGCGCGGATGATCACATCTTGCCATTCCGCGCCGCATTGCTTGAAGGTATATATTATTTGGAGGAGCCCTTAATTCAGTGGCGTAAACATGAAAATAACGGCACGGATCGGGTGGCCGATAAAACAGGCTCAGAGCTGATGTTCTCTGAAACCAGCATCGCCTATGACGTCGGAGCACTTATTTATATGGCCGAGGAATTTGCTCAGTTTAGAAAAGGGCAAAATGATTCTAAGCAAATGGGCCTGATAAACCGCGATCTGGAAACGGCAATTATGGAGCTAACTCTACGATGGACACGGTGCCGGGTATCACTGGATTTGGCAGGTTTTTCCCCAACATGGATCGATAAACAAGAACGCGAGAAAAAAGAACTTAATGAGTCTCTTCGCGTCCAACCAGACGTTCCGCTTGGCAAGCCGAAAATAAGTTGAGCCCGCGAGCTTAAGCCGCAGGCTTTCCTGTTTTACCCAGCTCGTTCAGTAGAATCTTCTGGGGCATTGATCTGCCGATCTGGGATAATAGAATTGCGACCAAGATAAATGTAGTATTCATCATCACTGGCGCGGCAGATTTCCCGCAATTTCCACAAGGCTTGACCGAAAACGGTTTCATTGAAAAGCCAGTTTTCCACGCGGAGACTGGCACCGTATCCCGGCTGTGCCGTGATCGCCTCTGTGTAGTATGCCTTCAAATCTTCGTACGCGAGCTTTAAGACCCGGCCTTTAGCCAAGTCGTCCCGTGGCGCGGGCGCCTGCTGGTTTTCGATAAATGCCGCGAAGAACTTAGCGGCATCCTCAATTTCCAAACCACTTGGCCCAATGGTTGTCCGCCCACGTTTCCGAACCGCGAGGTCATACCAGGGTGCCAGACTGTTGATTTCTCTTGTTAGGGACTGGCTGAGCTCATTCATTAATGCGCCGGCACCTTCCACTTTGGGAAGGCTAATCGGACAAACCATGCCGGTCATTGCCTCCTCATCAGTTTCCGGATCGCCTTCTGGGGCTTCTTCCAAATAATCGGTTAATAATGGGCCAGAATCTGCGTCCAAAAGTTCAAACGCGGCCGTGAGAACGCGGGTTTGAAAGGCGGCGTCATTGGGGACACCGAGGGGACGCCCCAACTCAAAGGGAACCCATAGAGCGCGTGGTGGATTTGTTTTTTCAGTATGGAGGCGAATTAAGCTGATCTGGGTGGTCGCCAACCCTTCTTCTTCAAAAATTGTTGCCAGCCCGCCCACGGCGCGCGTGCATTTTGGTCAGATGGGAACAAGCAAGACGGTATCAACTGCATCCGCCTTCATTGTCTGAGCTATGGCGTGTGCGGAGTCTTCCAATTCAAGCGGGTGCGCCGCACCGGATACGGTAAAATGAAAATTCGCGACCGAACCAATGATGCCATCGCCGGCCATTTCGTGCAGGCGTTCAATTGGAAAACAGATGTTAATATCTTGCTGAAAACCAGTCCGATCAAAATTCACCGAAACATGGCTCATGACGACGTCGCCCGGATCGACATCTCCGGGAATGACGCGGAAGTCCGTGGCACCGCGCTGATAGACTGCATCATCTCTCAAGTTCAACGCAGCTGTGGAGAGAATCGAAATCCGTCGGTCTTTCAAAGGCTTGGGCGCAATAAAGGGCCGTCGGTTTTCGAACCCCGAGCAGTCGAGTTCGATCATCATCTTTTTTTCGCCGCCTGGTATGGAGTCTAAACGCGCCATTCAATGCCTCGAAACTGGTTTGCGACTAACTCATTTGCCTCAATAGTTTTGACGGTCGGTCAACGAAATTGGAACTATCAGCTCATGAAACCAGATTATCAAGAATAAGCACTGTACCGATCACGATCAGTCAAAGGTGTCATCCCAAATTCTGATTGTTGATAATTACTGTTTTAAACGGTGCGCCCTAAGCCGCAGATTTCAGCGCCTTATCGAGATAATCTTCCACGTGTTCACTCAACACATCAATGTGTTCAGCAAAGAAATGATCACCGCCATCGATGACACGGTAATCGATTTTGATGTTTTTCTGGGCTGAGACTTTTTGTGCCAGCTTATCAACCGATTCAATGGGGATAATATCATCGGTCGAACCGTGGATAATCATGCCAGACGACGGGCACGGTGCCAGAAATGAAAAATCGTGCAAGCTT
>Ga0233439_10004919_pt1 | contig 12662 bp, 9 predicted proteins | sample SI_123_September_6_FD_182713 | JGI IMG/M metagenome (GOLD analysis project Ga0233439, IMG submission 182713) | Seawater microbial communities from Saanich Inlet, British Columbia, Canada - SI_123_September2016_100_MG | ecosystem: Environmental > Aquatic > Marine > Inlet | place: Canada: British... | reverse complement strand
CGATCATCGTTTCGCCGATGGCTCGTGACACACCGAGGATGAACGAAGCAACGATGCCTGATAGCGCAGCCGGTATAACGACCTTGGTCGATACTTCAAATCGAGTAGCACCAAGCGCATAGGCGGCGTCTCGTAGCGATCGTGGCACGGCGACCATCGCATCTTCGCTCAATGTCGAGACCATCGGCATAATCATCAGCCCCATAACGAGACCTGCCGAAAGTGCGTTGAAAACAATCACCTGATCGTGTCCAAAAATGTTCTGGAGAATCGGTGTAATGAATGTGAGGGCGAAGTATCCGTAAACAACCGTTGGAATACCGGCGAGTACTTCGAGAATCGGCTTCAGAACTCTTCGCAGTCGTTCAGGTGCGTACTCGGAAAGGAAAATCGCAGCACCGAGTCCAAGTGTTAGCGAGACTATGCCCGCAATCACAGCAACCAGTAGCGTGCCGCCAACAAGAGACAACACACCGAACTTCTGAGGCGAGAAGAGCGGAGCCCATTCGGTTCCGGTCAGGAATTCCCAGGGTGAGACTTCGGCAAAGAATCCCGCGCTCTGTGCAACGAGAATGATGACGATGCCGACGGTGGTGAGAACCGAAATCAGTGCGGCGGCGCGAAGCAACCAAGCGAAGACCGTTTGTTCAACGTGCTGTCGTCGTCGTCGACGAGCCACGCGCTCTAACAAATCAGAATTTGATTGGATTTCGGAGGTTGTCGCCATCTAGTCAGATGTATTCCACAGGGGTTGCTGAATTCGTGTGAATCCAAGCTTCGACACCAAAATTTCGAATCTCTGGAATCTTCCAAAAAAAGAGTCATGGCAAGCGTAAAACTCACCATGACTCCAGATTGCAGGTCAAATATTAACCCAGCGTTATTGATCGTCTCGAATTGTCGAGCGAAGCAGGGTTCAGTACTTAGTTAAGACCTTCGAGTTGCGACTGGTAATCGGCATCTGAAAGCCCAACATATCCAACCTCTTCGGCAAGTTCAGCGGCGTTGTTCATGTAGAACTCTATGAAGTCACGAACTTCAGTTCGAGCGAGCGAGGCATTGTTCACGTAGATGAACATCTCACGTGAAAGCGGGCTGTAGCTGCCATCGTTGATAGTTGAGACACTCGGAGTTACGCAACCATCACCGCCATCAACTCCAATAACGTTCAATATCTCAGAGTTCTCGGTGTAGTAAGCGAAGCCAAAGTAGCCCATAGCACCTTGATCGCCAGAGACTCCCTGAACTAGCACGTTGTCGTCAGACGATGCAGTGTAGTCAGATCGGCTCGCATCCTCTTCCTCGTTGATCTCAGCAGTGAAGTAGTCAAAAGTTCCCGAGTCGGTATCTGGGCCATACAGTCGTAGACGCTTGTCTGGGAAGCCACTACGTACTTCGTTCCAGTTGTCGACCGAAGATCCGGGTTCCCAGATCTTCTTAAGTTCGGCAGTGGTCAGGCAATCAGCGAAGTCGTTCGCATTATTGATGACTATCGAAAGTCCATCGTAGGCGATAACAAATTCGGTGTATTCAATTCCATTCGCAGTGGCTTGTTCGCTTTCGGATTCCTTGATTGGACGAGATGCGTCAGCGATGTCGATCTCGCCTTCTACAAATCGCTTGAATCCACCACCCGTACCTGAAATTCCTACTGGAATCTGAACTTCGGGTCGATCTACTCGGAACTCTTCGGCGACTGCCTGGGAGATTGGAAACACTGTCGATGAACCGTCGATAAGAATCTCACTCGAATCGGCTCCGGAACCACTACCGCCACAGGCGGCGATGATTCCAACAATTATCAGAGAAGTAAAAATAAGGGCTGTTTTTGAAAATTTCTTGAATTCGTTCTTGATCACGTTGTTCAGAGCTCCTTGGCTCTAGTGCATACGTTTTCGATCTATATGTAGTAGGACTAGTGGAAATTCCATCTAGTGATTACAGACTCAACCTCCACCATTAAGCCGAGGTTAACTACGGGAATCTAGTCGTTAACAGCCGGTTAAATGCCACGCAGCAGCCAGTTGAACGAAAGTGAAAGCGGCGGACATCGAACCGGTAAGCTAGTCAGCCAGTCGATAGGGAACCGAGAACAGCATTGGGTGCTCTAGGTCGGTACCGTGAAGGCGAACTCACTACCTTCACCAACCGAGCTCGTTGCCGACATCACTCCACCATGAGCATCGACGATGTGGCGGGCGATCGACAGCCCTAATCCGGTACCCGGCTGCGAGCGCGCCGCATCAGTCTTGAAGAATCGCTCGAATATATGCGGAAGGTGTTCAGGCTCGATTCCCAACCCTGTGTCGGCGATGCTGAACCAAACAGTCCCATCATCGACCCATCCCTTCACTGTTATCGTGTCTCCCGGCCTGCTCCACTTAACGGCGTTGCTAATCAGATTCGTGAATACGTGATCGATCCTTTTTGCATCGACCAATACTGTTGGAAGACCTTCGGCCAAATTTGTTTCGAGCTTCAATTCCGAATCAATTGCGATCGCAGAAAACTGCTTGATAGCTGTTTCTACTAGTGAATGCGCATCGATCAGCTTTAGATCAAGAGGTGATTCACCAGACTCAAGCCGCGAAAGTTCAAGCATCTCGGCGATCAATTGATCCATCCGATCAACGTCCTCACGAATCATCCGAAGAAACTGCTCACGTCCTTCCGGGTCATCGATCGCCCCACGTTGCAAAGTCTCGGCCGAAGCCCGAATTCCCGCCAGGGGCGTTCGTAATTCGTGCGAAGCGTTCGAGACGAACTCTCGGCGCGTAGTATCGAACCGTCGAACATCTGTAAGGTCAGTAAGCAGTAATAACGCTCGAATCAGATCAGAGTCAGGGCGCGGAAACGGAGCCGACATCGCCATTATTGTGCGGTGGTTATCGAACAACTCGATTTCAGCTGTGATCGTTTTATTGCTCACCATGGATTTCGTCACAACTTTGATGACATCCGGGTGGCTCGTAAGCGAAGAGAGTTGCATGCCGGGTTGGACATCGCCCAATGAACTGAGCAGTTCAATCGAAGCCGGGTTAGCCGATTCGATCACACCCTGATCGTCGACCACCACCACACCCTCACGCATTGAATCGAGAATCGAAGCAAGCCTTACTCGTTCTGCCGATTCTTCCGAAACATCATCCGCAACTCGGTCAACCAATCGATTTACCGCCCGCGCCAAACGCGTTAGCTCGGCAGGGCCGGTCGGATCAAGCCGATGGGAACGATCGATCGATGTAGTACGAATGACATCTTCAGTTATTTCCGAGAATTGCCGATGAAGCCTCTTCGAAAGAAACACAACCGCAATGATTGCGAGAATCGCAGCCAGTATCGTGCCGATTACGCCGAAAGTTAGTGATCCAACTGCGACGAGCGCCACCAGCAAGCTTGTTTCAACAAGCATTCGCCAGCGCAGTGACACATTACTCAACTAGAACTCCTATTTTCGACAATTAAGCGCTTTCTCTCGTACAAAACCGAACTCACACACTTATTCGATACCCGACTCCACGAACTGTTCCGAGCAACGTCGGCTTAGAAGGATCTTTTTCGATCTTCAATCGCAGCCACCTTACATGCACATCGACTGTCCGGGTGTCGCCCGAATACTCGAAGCCCCACACGTCCTGTAACAATTGATCGCGTGTGTAAACTCTGCCCGGATTCGCAGCCAAATGAGCCAGCAAATCGAACTCTCTTGGGCGTAGATCTAACTGTTTACCTTCGAGAGTCACCAAACGAGACCCTCGGTTAATCACCAGATCACCAAGATCAATTATCTGGTCAACAGAACTCTGAGAGACTGATTTCAGCATGTCCATACGGCGAATCTGAGCGCCAACTCTCGCGATAAGCTCACGCATGCTGAACGGCTTCGTTACATAATCATCTGCACCCGATTCAAGACCACCAATTCGATCCATTTCAGCGTCTCGCGCAGTGAGCATTATCACCGGTACAACTGAGCCATCTCGCCGCAATGCCTTGCAAACCTCGATACCGCTCAATGTTGGCAGCATCAAATCGAGAATGATTACGTCGGGATCGTCCTGCCGGGCGGCGATCAGCCCTTCGCTCCCATCATCGGCAACGACTACGTCAAAGCCATCGGCGACAAGGTTGTAGCGCAACGCCTCACGAAGGGTGCGATCATCTTCGACGACGAGAATTTTGAATTTGCGATCGGCTGACGATTTGGCATCCACGCGGCTGGGCTCCTGAACGAGCATTCATGCCGAACAATCAATTGATTGCCACTCGGCAAAGTACACGTTTGTGCCAAAGAATATCTGACTAGCCGAATAAACGCGCCAGACAACTGCTATGCAGCGAGCGAATTTTCGACCCTAGCAGCGACTTCAGAGTCAGATTCGTACTCACGAGGTATTCGGACAGTCATCGTAGTTCCCGATCCAACCTCGCTCTCGGCGCTAATTTCGCCGTGGTGGTGATCGAGAATCATGCGGCAAAAGTACAGACCAATACCGGTACCCGACTGCGCCCGAGTTCCTTCATTATCGGCTCGGAAAAATGCTCCGAACACGCTTGGTAAATCACCGGAATCAATTCCGATTCCCTGATCCGTAACTTTGACAATCACATCGTCGTTGTCGGATTCGACACGAATGCTCACTTCGGTATCTTCATCTGAATATTTGGAAGCATTCGTTAGGAGATTTGAAACAACCTGTGTAAGCCGAATTTGATCTGCAAACATCTCGATTGACGAATCTTCCATCGTTACGCTCAGTTTCTGGTTCTTCTCTTGAAGAATTGGTCCAAATGAGTCGGCAACATCGGTGAGCATTTCCTCAACATCGAAACGCAAAGGCTTCAACTCAAACTGACCTCGTTCGATGCTAGTCAAGCCCAGTAGGTCGTCTATCAGCACCGCCAAACGCCGACCACTTCGCTGAATAATCTCTAAATGCCGTTCCTGCTTACCGAGCAAATTACCGGTGGAGTTTCGAGTCAGCAAATCAGCGAAAGCCAGAATACTGGTGAGTGGTGTGCGTAGTTCGTGCGAAACAGTAGTCAAAAAATCTGACTTGGCTGCGCTCACGCGCTCCAACTCGCGTCGTTCGGCTTCCGCCTGTTCCCATTCGAGCCGTGTAGCAGCAAGCTCCATCGACTGGGCGTGCATTTCGGCTGCAGCAATGGCTCCAGCGATATTCGAAGCAACAGTGTTCAATAAAGACAAATGGTGGCGTGTGTACTGTTGCCTAGGTTTCCCAACGACAGTCAGAGTGCCGACAGTTGCTCCACCGACCTTCATATCAGAAGTCAATGTGAGCTGTAGAGGTGAACCGCTGGCAATAGGAGTCACACCGAATGACCATCGGTCCTCGATGTCGTCATTGACTCCCGTTGCCAGCGATATTGACACACCATGGGCTGGAACAATTTTCCAGAGATCATGCGCAAAATTTGGCATTGAACTCTCGATATCCAGCGATGAGCTAATCGTTTTTGCAAGAGCGGAAATCGTCTCGCGTTCAACTAACTCACGTAGCAATCGCTTGTGCAAACGTAGGTTAGCGAACGAACCGGCGACTGCGTCAGCCAGCATCTGTGCGGTGTGAACGTTTGCCATGTCATACGACCCCGGCAATCTTGATGCCACGGTCAACACGCCAATTACAGTGCCATCAGCGATGATCGGGGCATTGATCATCGACCGAAGTCCTGCTTTGTACATCCACCAGGCCGGCGACTTCCCTTTATGGGCTGCCTGCTCAACCTCGCACATTGCTGCTGATTTGGTTGAAAACACCTCTGGCTGGGGCACAGCGTCGAGGCTAATCGACCATGAATCGGACATTCCACCGATCCGAACTCCGCATTGAAGTAAGTTATCGACAGTCCATTCAGTGTGGTCTACCTGAGCAAGGCTGATGTAATCGAAAGCGATCACCTTCGCAACGTGCTCTACAAACTTGCCTGAGTGGTTTGGTGACTCGAAGTTATCTCCGAGTATTTGTCCTGTTTCCAGTAGAAGTTTTGATTGACCATCTCGACCTGAACACATTTCCGAAACCTTTGAAAGCCAGCTTTTCAGCCGACCGGTTTGGACTTGGTCAGAGGGGTATGTCGAATTGGCTGTTGCCATTGGGGCTGGTCAAATCCATACGTCTACTGAGAAAACACCAGTGCTGCTGCACCGGCATAACCTCAGTATTCAGCCCTATCTGCAGTCGCGCCTATGACCAGTCGGATTCACCCAGTAGCCCTTGTGGCTCAACTGGCTCAGACGTGAGCCCACAGGCTCATTGCGGTTTGCGCGTGAGTGTTTGCACGCACCAAGCGCAGAGCCTCGCTACACGGTTGCGGATTGGCCTGATTCGGCGGAACGGTATGCTGCATCGATCATCTCAACAGCTCGCATACCTGCCCAACCCGGCGCCCAGTTCACTGCACTTTTGCCGCTCACAATGTCAGCGAAGTTGGCTGTAGGCCCGCCACCAAAATACTCGCCAGCATCGGGTTGAAGATCCATGTTGAAGTTATTGCCGTCGTGGCGAAGAACTTCAAGTCGAGCTCGATCGCAATCGACCGTCATGACACCTTCGGAACCGAATATGCGAACGTCCAATTGGAACTGTTGATTGTCCGGCAACGCTCCCGCACCACTAAATGACCCTATCGCACCGCCAGCGAACCTAACGGCGAACGAGTCGTACAATTCGACCTTGCTTGTTGGTGCCGAAGTAAGGGCAGAAACCATTTCGGCGCGAAGTCCGGTGAGCCAGTAAGCCAACCCAGCGGAATGCGACATCTGAGCCAGAGCGTACCCTCCGCCAGCCATTTCAGGGTCGGCCCAAGTATCGGCGGCAGGAGCAAACATGTTGTCTCCAGCTCCACCCCCAGTAGACATGAACTCTTTGCCCTCAAGCAGCGCCCTAACTGGCGACGCCATGTGGCACATCACGTATTCAATATCCCCTACCGCACCTTCGTCCATCCGACGTTTTGCTTCTTGAATGAACTCACCGTAGTGCCATCCGTAAGGAACCATAAGCTCAACGCCCTGACGATCTGCCTCTTCGACTAGTTCACGAGCTTCTTCGGCCTTCGTCGTCAGAGGTTTTTCGCAAAGTACGTGTAATCCACGTTTCAAAGCGGCGAGTGCGTGCTCGTAGTGCAGTGTGTGCGGTGACGCGACCACAACGCCTTTGAGACCAGGGGTGTCTAAAAGCTCTTCGTAATTCTCAGTGGCGTGAGTAAATCCAAACTTGGATTTAACTTGCTGAAGTTCATCAGCACCGAGCCTGCACACGCTGGCAAGCTCGATATCTTCTCGCTCAACTAAAACGGGCAAGTGGTTCGCAGTCGCCCACCACCCAGCACCAATAAGCCCAATTTTCGATTTGCCCGAAACTGTCATTCAAATTTCCTTATCGTCCCGATTTCGATACATGGCCACTATCATTCTGAGCTCGATTCAGAATCACGTTCGAATCGGCAAATCTTCCGAAACTGAGTAAATAACCCCGACCGCTCACTCGTCTTTACCAGCAAGCCCAAGCATGTCCATCACATCGCTAATTGCCGACTCCGAGACCTGCTTTTTCGATCCTTTGCCCCGCTGCGACTTGGGCTTCCTCTTCTTTTTCACCTTCGGACGCGCTGCCTCAAGCCGACGCGCCTGACACGTTGTACACGTGCACGTCTTCGGGTGCTTGCTATCCGTCCTATGGTGCCGTTCTTTCATACTGCGATTCTAGTCGAACAACACAAGCAGCGAAGCGATGCGAGCATCTTTGTGACACATATAGCAGTAAGACCATCCGATTCGCGTAAAATCCTCTGATGATCATTCACCTTGTTCGACACGGTTTACCGAAAATAGGAAGCGATGGACTCTACCTGCCAAACGCAGGCCTGACCGAGCTCGGACATCGCCAAGCATCTCTCGCAGCTGGCAAAGTCGTACGACTGAAACCAGACGCCTCATTCACGAGCGATGTGCCTAGAGCTATTGAATCTGCTGCGCACTTTGAACAAGCGACCAATCAAAACGTTCGACAAATCCCGAATCTTGCCGAGTTAAAGACAGGCGACATCTGGGCGGCACCCGATTCGATCATAAAGCGAATCTCCCAAGGCGACTATCACGTCGAGTTCAAAAGCATGGGCGGCGAAACCATCACAGAGTTCAGTCATCGAGCAATCGAAGGATTCTCCGAGTTACTGCACATTGCTTCGACTTCTCGACTCAACAGGATCGCCGCGTTCCTCCACGAAGGCGTGATCGGCACGATCATCGACCACCTCGAAGGTCGAAGCATTTTCGACCCAAAACGCCGCATCACGATGCCATACGGCGCGCTAATCACTGTCGATACCGAAACCAATGCTCCGCACTTCCCCGGCTATTGGGAAACCGATCACCTCGACTAGTTGACCAGCTAAACCCTACTTATGGAACGCCGGGTGATGACCGCCAGCGTCGTGTTCGATCATCTCGTTTACATCAGAAATCGTCAGCGGGTTTTGGGGCCAATCTTCTGGTGCAACATGCGAGAGTCTCAACAGCAATCGAGCCAGTTGACCTGCATATTCCTTAAGTTCCCTAACGTTCAGTTTGTTCGCGGCGTCACCAACCTCATGGTGGAAATTGGCATCTTCATGCCGACCCCAGAAACGCCAACGCCACGTGATCGAGGCATCGATAGCTTCTTCAACGAACGGGAAGTGATCTGAATGAGCGTCCATGTGCGATAAAACGTGACATTTCAGACCGTCGTCCATCGTGTCGAGTTGCGACTGCATGAACTGTCGTAAATGAGGGAATGCAAGAACAATCCCCTTCATGTGCCCCGTCGAAAGCTCGTCCAAATTAATATTCAAAAGCGGTTTTTCTTCACGACTCTCCGAGCTCTCGGAGTAGTGCCGTGCTACATACGAACGTGCACCCTGTAGGTGCTGTTCCTCACCGCTCCACGTCGCAAATCGAATCGACATCCCCGGTCGAACGCCCATCTCTTTCACAAGAGCGGCCATCACACGAGCAGTCTCCATGACCCCAATAGTTCCCGACGTGTTGTCGTTTCCGCCGGGCGATTTGAGTACCGTGTCGTGGTGTCCAGCCAAAATCAGGTGTCGCTCAGGGTGCGTTGATCCTGTTATCTCGGCGACCGTGTTGTGAGCCTCGGCATCAAAATATTCAGCATCGACCGAAACATGAACTCTAGGCGAGCCACCAGCGATTCGCCTCAGATAAGCTCCGTCTTCCGAGCTGGTCTTCACCACAGCTATAGCGTCTTTTTGCGGTCCGACATTTAGCCACTCGTCAGAGTTGGCGTATTCCATCCGACCACCCGTTTTGGGTTCGATGGCGATGATGCAAGCTGCACCGGCTTCGGCGAGTCGTACTATCCTGGCTGTAAACGGCTCGGGGGCAGTGAACGGCTCGGGTGCGATCGTTGCCAGCACTACCGAACCTTTGATGCGGTCGCCCAGTGCCTCCACTTGATGCGGAGAGCCATGACCGGCGTCAACCAGTGGCGTGGTTAGGTCAATTGCTTTGCAGCGCAGGAACGGCAATGCGGCGATCTGGCGATTATTGTCACCAGGTAGTGAAATCGAAACGTCGCCATGATTCCATGTTTCTAGAGTGAACGGTTCGACTTCAGCCCGATCAACCCCGGCCGCTTCCATCTGATCTCGAATGTAAGCGGCGGCACATCGATCTTCGGCTGAGCCTCCCCAACGAGGACCTATGACGTCGGCAAGCTCAGTCAGATGCTGCTTTATCTGTGAGCCTGACCACGCTTCACCCATCAAGAAGCGGTCGATTTCATGCCAGTTCAAATTCAATTCGTTCACCCGTTAACGCCATAGTCCGTGTCAAACATTCGACATATCAAAAGATCGCTCCAAGCAATCAAGATCAATGCCGCAGTATGTTACGCATTTCCACACCTAAATTGGGCATGATTTATTCACCGATACACCATGCAAATAAACCGAAGTTAGACGGCGCGTTTGGTAGTCTGAACTCAGTTCAACTGGAGCTCAGATTTAAGTGTCGGAAATGACACTGATCCGAAATGAGGCGTGTGATGATTGTTACTACTACCCAAGACATTCCTAGTCGAGAGATAACCGAAATTCTTGGTCTGGCGCGCGGTAACTCAGTTAGGGCTCGCCATGCCGGACGCGACATCATGGCAGGGCTCCGCAATCTCGTCGGTGGCGAAATTTCCGAATACGCAAAGCTTCAAGCCGAAACCCGCGAAATGGCAACACGACGAATGATCGAATTCGCCGACTCGATGGGTGCCGATGCTGTAGTTAGTGTTCGATACACAACTTCGATGATCGCATCGGGTGCGTCCGAGATTCTCGCCTACGGCACCGCCGTAAAACTCAGCTAATCGAGCAGAGCTATCCGTTGTACGTCGTTTCGACGTAACTTTCGACCATGTCGATGAAGTCGGTTGCAATATTCGGACCCGACAGGAACTTCACGCGCTGCCCATCTACGAAGACTGGCGCTCGTGGATCTTCCCCGGCTCCCGGAAGTGAAATACCGATGTTCGCTGCTCTTGACTCGCCCGGTCCGTTCACGACGCAGCCCATCACAGCCACCTGAAGCGCCTCAGAACCAGCGTGGCGGGATTGCCACTCTGGCAGCTTAGCGTCGATGTGAGTCTGAATATCCTGAGCCAGTTCACGGAACAACGTCGAAGTCGTTCGTCCGCAGCCCGGGCACGCCGTTACTGCGGGTCGGAATCGACGCAGCCCAACGGCCTGCAAAATATCCTGACAGAGTCGAACTTCTTTCGAACGATCCCCACCGACTTCTGGCGTAAGTGAAGCACGAATCGTGTCGCCGACGCCCTGTTCAAGCAGAGTGCTCAGAGCAGCCGTCGTAGCAACAACACCCTTCTGACCCATTCCAGCTTCGGTAAGACCCAAGTGCAATGCGAAATTAGATTTCAAAGACAGTTCTCGATAAACGGCAACCATCTGAGGAAGCCTTGATACCTTGCAAGAAATGATGATCTGGTTCTCTGTAAGACCAATATCAAGCGCCGCTTCCGCGCTTGAAAGCGCACTTTCTACAAGCGCTTTATTCTCGACTTGCTCCGAGTTCAACGGTTCAGCCAAACGTGAGTTCTCGTCCATCTTGTCGGCCATCACGTCTGGATCAAGACTTCCGGCATTCACACCGATTCGAACTGGAGTTCCAAGCTCACGAGCGATCTCAATGAACTGGGTGAAGTTCTCGTCATGTCGAACACCACGTCCGACGTTTCCGGGGTTGATGCGGAACTTGGCGAGAGTGCTGGCGAGTTCGGGGTAATCACGAAGCAACCGATGCCCAATGAAGTGGAAATCGCCTACGAGCGGAACATTGCAACCGAGGTCGGCGAGCCGCTTGCTAACTTCAGGAACTGCCTCAGCCGCCGCGGCATTGTTAACCGTGATTCGGACGATCTCGCTACCGGCATCGGCGAGAAGTTTAACTTGGGCGACAGTCGCTGCAATATCAGCGGTGTCGGTATCAGTCATCGATTGAACAACGACCTGGTTTCCCCCACCAATCATCACGCCGCCAACGCTAACCGGGTGGGTATTGTCTCGTGCCGCCAGTTCAATCGCTCCAATAAATAAGTTCGAATTAATTCGTACTAAACGATTTTACCGGTGAATACGCGCAACATTCACTCATTCGCGCTCGAATCGGCGATCCGAAACGTCAAGAACTCAGCGTGTCAGTAAGTTTGCGGACGATCACACGACAACAACCAAACCGCTCTAGAAGAACGATTCGCCTTTGATGATGCGCGTAACGTCCTGCACCGAGATCACAGCTATCAGACCAATCAGCAGCGCAAAGCCGACGAGGTGAACAAGTCCCTCTCGTTCGGGCGATATGCGCTTGCCACGTCGAGCGATCTCGACAAAGACGAAGAATATTCGTCCTCCGTCCAATGCAGGAATGGGCAAGATGTTAAGAATCGCAAGCGAAAGACTCAACGTCGCCGCCAGAGTAGCGAATGTGATGATCTTTGCGCCAAGTCCAGCATCGGCAACAGCGATCTCACCAGTGAGCTGACCGATACCGATCGGACCAACCGTAGATGGACCCTCAAACTGCGGATTCGAGCTACCGATTATCGTTGTCGTCAGCGCGTTTCGTGTCAAAACCGCGGTGTCGATAGCATGTCGCCAGCCAAGTGGGAACGCTTCGAACAGGCTTAAACCTTTGTTTTCGATTCTGCTGTTTTCAGTCGAAATCTGAACGCCTGTCGCACCCTCTTGCACCGTCGTCTTTATGCCAAGACCGTTATCGTGCAATCGTGCGTCTGAAAGAGATATCTGCTCGCCAGCGTCTTCAGCTTCAGCGACCACTTGCAGGATGTCGCCCAGTGAAGCCGGGGGATCGAGCTTCGCAGCATCTTCGTTAGAAATCTCATGAAGCGTGTCGCTCGGCTCATCAACAACCCTGAGCACCGTGTTTAGTCCCACGGAAACGTCGAACACACGGGCACGCGCCAGCGACATCTCGGTTTCGGGGTCGGTTACCTGAGCAACGACTAGAAGACTCGGCGGCTTCCATCGAGGTATCAACGTGACTTTCTCGATATCACCCGAGTACTGGTACTGAGGTTCTGCAGGTCGAGCAAAAATATTTGGAACAC
>Ga0233439_10004916_pt1 | contig 12670 bp, 7 predicted proteins | sample SI_123_September_6_FD_182713 | JGI IMG/M metagenome (GOLD analysis project Ga0233439, IMG submission 182713) | Seawater microbial communities from Saanich Inlet, British Columbia, Canada - SI_123_September2016_100_MG | ecosystem: Environmental > Aquatic > Marine > Inlet | place: Canada: British... | reverse complement strand
AATGCAAAGCTTGTCAACGTGGTCAAGATAATATTTGTCCAAGTCGTCAGATCATTTCGATGCAACCCCGACAAGGCGCGTTTGCAGAACTTGTAGCCATCCCTCATGTCAATTTGGTTGCAGTCCCTGATCAAATTGATCTAAATCAGGCTGCTTTGGCAGAACCCATCGCTTGTGGCTGGCACGCTGCAAAATTAAGCCAAAGAAGTATTTCAATCAATTTGGGTTCAGCGAACGCGCTTGTAATTGGAGGCGGATCAATCGGAGTCAGTAGCGCCTTGAGTCTAAAAGCAATTGGAATTGCAGATGTTGTAGTTTGTGAGCCCAATGAGATTCGCAGAAATTATCTCACTGAAAAATGTGGACTTCAGATGGTTCCTTCAGATGAGCTGGATGTAAATACATATTTTGACGTGGTCATTGACGCAGCGGGCTTCGAGTCAAGCCGTGAACTTGCATCAGCGAAAGTCCAACCAGGTGGGACTATCGTTCACATTGGTTTAGGATCAGCCAAGGGAGGATTAGATATTCGCCGACTAACGCTTCAAGAAATCACTTTCATTGGCAGTTACACCTACACCCACCAAGACTTCAGAGAGGCCGCTCAAGCAATGTTTGGTGGCAGGCTGGGCTCTCTGAATTGGGCTATCCAACGTCCTCTTTGTGAGGGGCAGCAGGCTTTTGAAGAAATTCGATCCGGGGGCATTGCTGCTCCAAAAACCATTTTAAAACCTAACTAAAAAGGAGTAATCCGTGGCTGAAATTCCACATTTGTTGGTGCATAACCGCAGAGACAATGTTGGTGTGGTTGTAGTTGAGAACTTGGAAGCCAATACCAACATGCTTTGTTGCATTACAGAAGATAATTCCACCTTTCGCTTGACCTCTAAGATGGACGTCCCAATTGGCCATAAAATCGCGCTCTTGGATCTGAAGAGTGGTGAAACTGCAACTAAATATGGAGAAGATATCGGTAAAATCGTGACTGACGTTGCTCAAGGCGACCATGTTCACACGCACAATTGCAAAACCAAGCGCTGGTAGGGAGAATTGAACATGTCATTAGGTTATGAAGGCAGAAAAATAATCGGCTATCGCCGCGAAGACGGCAGGGTTGGCGTCAGAAACCATGTGCTTATTCTTCCTTTGGATGATATTTCCAACGCAGCTTGTGAGGCCGTTGCAAATAACATCAAGGGGACAATAGCGATACCTCATGCATATGGTCGACTCCAGTTCGGAGAAGATCTTGAGCTACACTTCAAAACAATCATTGGAACTGGATCAAACCCTAACATTGCTGCTTGTGTAGTCATTGGGATTGAGCCAGGTTGGACTCAAAGAGTGGTAGATGGAATTGCCGCAACAGGAAAACCAGTAGAAGGGTTCTCAATAGAGCAAAATGGTGATTTGAAAACTATTATGAATGCAAGCCGTGCTGCTAAAGAAATGGTTCATTATGCTACAGAAATTCAACGGGAGGAATGTGATATTTCTGAGTTGTGGATCTCAACAAAATGTGGCGAAAGCGACACGACAACTGGGTTGGGTGCTAATCCCACTGTAGGGAACATGTATGACAAACTCCTACCTGTTGGAATAACTGGTTGCTTCGGTGAAACTTCTGAGATTACCGGAGCTGAGCACATCTGCCGGCGGCGTGCGGTCAATGAAGAAGTTGGAGATCGCTGGTATAAGATGTGGAAAACATACCAAGACGAAGTGATCTTTGCACATCAAACCGATGATCTTTCTGATAGCCAGCCAACTAAAGGCAATATCGCAGGTGGTCTCACTACGATTGAAGAAAAAGCTCTAGGAAATCTTGAGAAAATTGGACGTACTTCAATGTATAAGGAAATTCTTGGACCTGCTGAGACACCAAACTCAGGTGAGGGGCTTTACTTTATGGATTCTTCATCTGCTGCCGCTGAGTGTGTGACGATCATGGCGGCTGGTGGATTTGTGATCCACACCTTCCCAACTGGGCAAGGTAACGTGATTGGCCACCCAATAGTGCCTGTGATCAAAATTACAGCGAATCCGAGAACTATCCGGACAATGAGTGAACACATTGATGTCGATGTTTCAGGAATTCTAAGAAGGGAAATGACAATTGATCAGGCGGGTGACGTCTTGATCGAAATGATCTGCCGAACTGCAAATGGTAGAAACACCGCAGCAGAAGCACTTGGACATCGAGAATTTTCAATGACAAAGCTTTATCGAAGCGCGTAAATGATGATTGGGTGATCAATCAATATTACGTGTTGATCACCCCAACCAAAAGATAGCTCACTAGCCCAACTGTTGAAGCAGCAAAGCAACCAACTGCGAAAGGTTTTAAACCTAACTCTTTAAGATTTGCAAATCTGGTATTTAATCCAATTGCAGCCAAGGCAATAACTAATACCTGAACTGTAAACAACTTAAGAATCCCGCCAAATCCCTTCCAATCTTCTTTAGAAACTACTCCAACAACTTTCTCAGTAGATTCTAAACTAAAATCTCCTAGTGACCTAACAGTTGCCATCAATAAAAACCAAATTATAAATAGAGGGAAATACCTTTGAAGTTTGAGTTTCGGTTGTGATTCGATTGTATATTCATTCTCAAAATTATCTCCATAAATTGAAGAGAAATACGCAATTAAAGGTAAGACAAGAATCATGCATATATTTCTCAATAATTTTGTGATGACAGCAATTTCTAAAGTTAGAGGTTGATTAAAAAGATCCGCATAAAGTAAGGCTGAACCCGTCACTTGTGATGTGTCATGAACAGCTGTACCCAAGAAGTAACCAACTTTCGTGGGATCATTTTCAAAAAGATGATTTGCTAAATACGGATACCCAATAGTGGCTAATATCCCAAAGACTGTAATCACCGAAACAGCATAAGCAATCTCTTCCTTCTTGGCCCGAATGATTGGACCAGTTGCCACAATCGCTGTAACTCCGCAGATTGAAGTACCTACTGCTATCAAAATCCCCAGATTCTTTGGAAGACCAAGCATCCTAGATAGAAAAATCGTAAAAATGATCCCGGTGATAATGCAGCCTAAAACAACTGGGATAGCCTCTAAGCCAGAATCAAAGATATTAGAAAGACTCAATTGAAATCCAAGAAGGACAATCCCAAAACTTAACACTTTTTTTCCAGAAAAAATCAACCCTGAATCACATGATTTTGGAATTGAGATTAGATTGCTGACTAAAATTCCAATGATGATAGCAAGCATTACTGGAGAGATGGGTGATTTCTCAAAACTCAAAATATCTTCACCAATTATTTCACTGAGAAGGAAACTGAAGTAACCAACTAAAACAGCAAGGAGAAAACCTGGTAAAATTTCTTTTAATTCTTTAATTTTTGAGTCTGCATATTTTATTGTTACCACTTTCACAAGTCCTTTAATAAAATAGAAAAAAGCTAGATTTAAAGCCTAATTTTTAAAGTAAAAAACAAAATATTCAAGGAGAATAGAAAATAGTTTCTGAGGTTTTCTTTAAATCTAGAAAGGACTGGAGGATTTGATTACTGGAGGGGAACTGGTACCGAGAAAACTAGAATTTGAGGAATTAATTTAGGGGAAGTTTGCCTAAGTCAATCAGATTTACTAGGGCAAAATTTACGGGTTAGTATTCAACTGCAAACAACTGAGGTTGGAAAATCAGCACATCATTTTGTCATTTTCTCGATCACTGCTTTTCCCTCAGGGCAACTTGCGGACATTGGGAACTGGAAGCAGAATGCGTTTTGTTCCTGAATGGCTGCTCTGCCGTCTGGCCAGGTCACTGATGATGGAAATTCTGCGCAAAAGGTATGCTGCTTAGCGATTGCATTTTTTCCATCTGGACAACTTGCTGACAAAGGAAACTGTTTGCAAAAATCATCTAATGACGTCTGCCCAGGTTTAGCGGCCTGTTGTGTACAACCAACAATGGACATTACCTTGCTGAACACAACACCGCCGTAGAGAAGTTTTTTCATCATTGGGGTGCTCCAAAGTGATTATCGGATCATCAATTTTTTTCAAAAAAAGTTGATACTCTTGAAATACAGTAGCCCAGATCATATTTCAACTTTCTAACAAAACTTTAACAATTCAGTATTTTCCCCATGTAGAAGGCTATTTCAAAATTCAGCTTGAGGAAATACTTGCAGAGGTAAGCTAAAGATTTGAAACTGTTGGGAATGAAATTTTATTTTCCCTTCAATACCCACCAAAAAGCACCTGATGTCCGAAGAGCCAAACAGCAATTTAAATTCTGAACATAGTAATAAAATAAATGACATGATTCGGGTAACCGGTGCTTGTGAACACAATCTGAAGAATCTGAGTCTTGATATTCCAAAAGACACTTTGACCGTTTTTACGGGTGTGAGTGGTTCTGGTAAATCATCACTTGCTTTTGACACAATTTTTCAAGAAGGACAAAGAAGATTTGTTGAATCGCTATCAGCCTATGCTCGACAATTTCTGGGCCAGTTGGAAAAACCCAAGGTTGAACATATTGAAGGCTTGAGTCCAACCATTTCAGTTGATCAGAAAACTGTTAACCGAAATCCCCGTTCGACAGTCGGAACGGTAACTGAAATCTATGACCATCTTCGACTACTTTTTGCCCGTTTAGGACAACCACATTGTCCTGAATGCAAAACGCCGATTTCCAGTCAAACCCCAGAACAGATTACGGATCATGTTTATGTAGTAGCTCTCGATGAGGCTTGCTCGCTTTTAGCTCCCATTGTTCGAGAGCGAAAAGGAGAGTATCGAAAGGAAATTCAACAGTGGGTACAAGATGGATTTGTCAGGGCCCGGATTGATGGAAATATTCGTAGGCTTGACGAGGAAATTGAACTTAAAAGATATGAAAAACACAGTATTGAGCTGGTTCTCGACCGACTTGTCTTAAGCTTAGATGAAAAAAGTCGCCTAACAGAAGGCATTGAAAAAGCGCTGAAAATGAGTGAGGGCTTAGTCATTTTGAACTTCAAGGGAGAAGATCATCTCTTCAGTCAATTGAGTGCTTGTCCAACCTGCCAGATTTCACTACCGGAACAGGAACCACGACTTTTCTCATTTAATGCTCCCCAAGGCGCGTGTCCAACCTGCAATGGCTTAGGCGAGACCCGACAGTTTTTGGAAGAGAGACTCTGTGATTCAGAAAAAACTCTTACAGACGGTGCGGTCCAATGTGTGACTGCTAACGGGAATATTCATTTCACAAAAATTGACAAATCCCACCTACATGCAGCGGCCAAGATGCTCGGTCTCGATCTGAATTCATCTTGGGGTGAACTACCTGAGCAGCAGAGAGAACAGTTTCTCAAAGGAAATGCACAAGTTTCTCTTTATGTGGGCAACGTGTTTCGATTCCCTTCCCATCTAAAAAAACAAATCAAAGCAGGTAAGTGGGCTGGTGTGATTCCGATTTTGGAATTTGTTTACAGGTTTGCAAAAGGACCCTTGGAGCGTTTTCAAATCCGGGCTGTTTGCCCGGATTGTAGTGGAAGCCGACTGAATGCTATGGCAAGGGCTGTAACTTTCCGAGATCAAAACATTGTTGACCTAGGTGATTGTTCAGTCACTGAAGCGCTCACTTTTTTTGAAGGTTTGGAACTAACTTATAGAGAGGAATTGATTGGTCGGGATCTTTTTCGGGAAATTAGTGCGCGCCTTTCTTTCTTAAGTGAGGTGGGACTCGGGTACCTCAGCCTTCAACGTTCGGCTGCTACGCTTTCTGGAGGGGAAGGCCAGCGTATTCGCTTAGCAAGTCAACTTGGTTCTGGTCTTCAGGGAGTGCTCTACGTCCTTGATGAACCAAGTATCGGTCTTCATCAAAGTGACAATCAGAGATTGATCAAAACTTTGGAAATGCTACGAGACCGTGGAAACACAGTTTTTGTGGTGGAACATGATGAAGAAACCATCCGTGCTGCTGATCATATTATAGATATCGGACCAACAGCGGGCCGAGATGGGGGAAACATTACTGCACAAGGTGGCTATCAAAAGATTCTGGACTCTCGTGAATCTGTTACAGCCCAGTTCTTAGTAGGAAAAGAAAAAATGCCAGTTCCTACAGAACGAAGAACTCCAGATGGAAGATTTTTATCAATTAGAAATGCCCGTTTGCATAATCTGTTGGGCTTGGATGTCGAAATTCCCCTGGGACTATTTGTCGTTTTGGCTGGAGTCAGTGGCTCCGGAAAATCGAGCCTAGTGCATGGAATCCTGAGGCCAGCCTTATTGCAACATCTGCAAGGAAACGGAAAAGATGACTCTAATGAACCGACCGAGGAGGAAACATCAAAAGAAATCAAAGGGAAGTGGGATCATGTTACTGGTCTGGAACATCTGGATCGACTGATTGAAATCAATCAGTCCCCCATTGGTCGAACTCCAAGAAGTAATCCGGCTACTTACACCAAAGTTTTTGACCTGATTCGTGATCTCTTCACCATGCTTCCAGAGTCAAGGATTCGTGGATACAACAAGGGGCGATTTTCCTTCAACGTCAAAGGAGGGCGATGCGAAGACTGTAAGGGGGCTGGGTTGAAAACCATTGAAATGCAGTTTCTGAGTGATGTCCAAATTCCCTGTGAAACCTGCGATGGCAAGCGATTCAATGCCGAAACTCTGCAGATCCGTTACAAGCATAAAACGATCTTTGAAATTCTTGAACTGACAATCTCAGAAGCTGCTGAACTTTTTGAAAACCAACCAAAAATCCTTCACATCCTTCAGACTCTGCTAGATGTCGGCTTGGGGTATGTCAAGCTTGGGCAGCCATCTACGACCCTCAGTGGGGGCGAGGCTCAACGTGTAAAGTTAGCTTCAGAATTACGAAAAAAATCCACAGGTCGGACACTGTATCTCTTGGATGAACCTACGACAGGACTTCACTTTCAAGACATTCGCACGCTGCTACAGACTTTGGATCGCTTGGCTGAACAGGGTAATAGTGTGTTGGTCATTGAACACAATCTCGATGTTTTGCGCTTTGCCGATCAAGTCATTGAATTGGGACCAGGTGGGGGCAAATTTGGTGGTAAATTGGTGGGCAAGGGTACCCCAGAGGAATTGGCTGAATTAAATACTTTAACGGGCGGATTCTTAAAACCACTATTGGAGACGCAGTTAGGTGAAGAATCTTCCAGAGCCAGGGAAGTCAACGAACGCAATGCAATAAATGGTTTTCGGAGCGAAAGAAAAGAGCGAGATCTAGTTGTTCGGGGTGCTAGCAAAAACAATCTGCGCCATGTGGATGTTGAAATCCCAAAGCATCAGTTTACGGTCATTACAGGGGTCAGCGGATCGGGTAAGACTTCCCTTGCCTTTGATACCATCTTCGCGGAGGGGCAGGCTCGATATGTTGAATCCCTCTCCACTTATGCAAGAAGGTTTCTCGGCAGAATGGACAAGGCCCCTGTTGATAGCATTGATGGACTTGCTCCAGCGATTGCGATTAATCAGAAAGCTTCCAGTCGTAATCCCCGCTCCATTGTTGCAACTACCACCGAGATTTTTGACTATCTCCGTCTTTTATACGCAAGAATTGGAGTTGCTCATTGCCCAAAGACAGGGTTGCCTCTGGAAAGCTTCACGGCAACTCGGGCTGCCAAATTCCTTGTAGATCATTATGATGGAGATCGGCTTGAAATTCTGGCTCCATTGTTTAGGTCTGATTCCAAGCATCCCACCTTACTAAAGCATCCAAAGGAATTTCCAGAACATCAGGCAGCGCTTCAACAATCTGGATTCCTGAGAGTTTACGTGGGGGATAAATTAATTTTGTTTGATGATTGGGAGTCCGAATCAAAAAAACTTAAACTTACCAAGTCCGTAGCGGTTTGGTTGGTGGTGGATAGGATCAGAGTGAGTGTCGATGAACAGCAAAGATTAGCCGAAAGCGCTAGCATCGCCTACGAACAGGGAATTGGCTTGTTCTGCGCTCGTCGTCCGGACGACCAAAAGATGATCTGGTTTTCTGAAGTCCCGGGCAATGTTCAAAGCGACTACTACTTGACTCAAGATCTCAATCCAAGAATGTTTTCCTTCAATTCTCACGTTGGAGCATGTCCAGATTGTGATGGACTTGGTGAAATTGAACTGACTGGAAATTCGGATTTTGATGAAGACGCAGATTTGGATTCACTAGTTTTTCGTTCTTGTAAAACATGTGATGGTGAAAGGTTAAAGCCCGAGTATCGATCTGTTCTGATTCGACAGAGGAATATCCTCCAGTTGTGCAGATTGCGAGTAGACGAGGCCCTGCGAGAAGTGAGTACTTGGGAACTCAGCGCAACCGAACAGGCGATCGCTGAACAAGCGCTTCAGGAAATCCTCAGTCGTTTGAAATTCCTTCGCAATGTAGGTCTTGGATACCTCACATTAGATCAGCGATCCAACACGCTTTCAGGTGGCGAGGCTCAACGTATTCGTCTGGCATCTCAAATCGGCTCAGGGTTGACCGGGGTGCTGTATGTCTTGGATGAACCTACCATTGGCCTACACCCGAGAGATACCGAGCGATTATTGAAAACTTTGCTACAGCTACGTGACCTTGGAAACACGGTCCTGCTAGTTGAACATGATCTTGATGTTATCAATCGCGCGGATCATCTGATTGATATTGGTCCAGGGGCTGGACACTATGGTGGAAAAATCATCGCATGTGGAACACCAGGAGACCTAGCCTTGGATTCAGAATCCCTCACAGGGCAATACTTGAGTCATCGACAAAGAATTCCGATACCACACAGGAGACTTCCCAATCCAGCACGACAGATCACGATCTCAAACGCCAAGACAAATAACCTCAAGGACATTTCCGTTGCCATCCCAAAGGGTTGTCTGACTGTTGTGACCGGCGTGAGCGGTTCAGGCAAATCTTCTTTGATCATTGATGTCCTGCAGAAAGCGGTCGCAAAGAAGCTTTCTGGGTATGTTGGTGAAATCGGAGAACACAAGACGATCAATGGACTAGAGCAATTAAAATATCTCAGAATCATTGATCAAGAGCCGATAGGGCGTACACCCAGAAGTAATCCCTCAACGTATACAGGCGCACTGTCGCCAATCCGGGATCTTTTTTCACAACTTCCTACAGCAAGGGAAAGAGGATTTGCTCCAAGGCGTTTTTCTTTTAATTCCGTCGAAGGAAGATGCGCGGCCTGTGATGGTCTGGGATATCATCTGATTGAAATGCACTTTCTCTCCGATGTTTGGGTAACTTGTGATCAATGTCAGGGCAAGAGATACAATCGAGAAACTTTGAGTGTAGAGTACAAGGGACACACAATCGCAGATGTACTCAACCTTGAAATTGAACAGGCTTGTCAACTGTTTGCAGCCCAGCACAAGATCTTAAGAATTCTGCAAACCATGAGAGATGTGGGTCTTGGCTATATGAAATTGGGTCAGGCAGGGAATACTCTGTCAGGAGGGGAAGCACAGAGGCTGAAGCTCTCGGCTGAACTCTCTCGCAGATCAAAAGGAGAAACACTTTATATTCTTGATGAACCAACCACGGGTCTGCACATTGATGATGTGAGGCGTTTATTAGAAGTACTGCATAGAATTGTAGATGATGGGGGAACAATGGTGATCATTGAGCACAATTTAGAAGTCATCAAATCAGCTGATTGGGTTATTGATCTTGGACCAGAAGGGGGTATTCACGGAGGAGAGGTGGTCGTCACTGGAACCCCTGAGCAAGTCATGGCTTGTGAATCGAGTCATACCGGAAGAGCACTTTGGCCTGTTCTTAGAAACCAGATGTTTGAAGGGAAACGCACCAAAACCAGTTCATCAAAAAATAATTTGATTTCTCAGCAGCAACCATCATGGAATTCCAGACTTACGGCTGACTAACGAAGATAGCCCGAAAGTCATTCACATTTGTCATTGTGGGACCTGTCAATACAAGTTGCCCCAATTGCTGAAAGAACCTGTAGGTATCATTATCAGCGAGGAAATCATTTGGTTTGAGGTTCAACTGTTTTGCTTTTAGAAAGCTGTTCTGATCTATCCAAGCACCAGCGTTGTCCTCTGTGCCATCAATACCATCAGTGTCGATAGAAATTGCTGAAATTCCCTCTTCGCCTTGCAAGGCTTCAAGCAAAGACAAGATAAACTCCGTATTCCTTCCTCCCTTACCTTTACCGCGAACCGTCACAGTAGTTTCACCCCCAGACAAAATCAATGCTGGGGAGTTGATTGGTTGATCTCGATGCTTGATCTGCTTGGCAATCGCTGCATGAACCTTGGCTACCTCCCTGGCTTCACCCTCAATGCGATCGCTTAAGATGATTGGGGTAATCCCAAGCTGCTCAGCTTCTTTTGCAGCAGCTTCGAGCATCAATTGCGGGGTGGCAACCAACCTTACTTGATTCCTTGAAAAAATGTTTTCCCCAGGTTTTGGAGTTTCCTCCTGAGCTGCTTCTAAAAGCGCTTGAATTGCCGGGGTTGGTTGTATTCGATACCTTCTTAAAATCTCTAGTGCATCTGAAAAAGTAGTAGGGTCTGGAACAGTTGGGCCAGAAGCAATTACAGAGAGATCGTCTCCGGGAACATCTGAGATTGCGAGAGTCCAGAGTCTTGCAGGCTGAACTGCTCGAGCAAGACGCCCACCTTTGATTGCAGAAAGATGTTTGCGTACGCAATTCATTTCTCCAATCGTTGCCCCAGAATTGAGAAGAGATCTGTTGAGTGCTTGTTTGTCTTGAAGGGTAAGACCCTTACAAGGTAGAGCCAACAAAGCAGAACCACCACCAGATATCAGGCAGATTACCAAATCTTGATCAGTAGCAGATTTAGCTAGATTCAGAATTCTTTGAGCTGTGATTAGGCCAGTTTCGTCGGGTACTGGATGAGCTGCTTCGACAATTTCAATGGATTTACACGGCACTCCATAGCCATAGCGTGTCAGCACCAGACCACACAATTTTGCTCCCCAATCTTTTCCATGCCAATGATCTTCCAACGAATTGGCCATCTCGGCTGATGCCTTTCCGGCTCCCAAAACTATGATCCGCTCTGGCAATTTTTCTGTTTCTTGAATTTCTTTTAAGTACCCCGGTAGGCAAATTTTGGGTTGAGAGCGTTGAAGAGCTGCCCGTAACGTTTGATCTAGAATCTTAGGAAGGGAACTCATTTTTCATCTCGTATGGATCAAGGAATCAGTTTGAACTTTGAAATTATTCATTTGCTCAACCAACATGATAACCAACTCAGTCCCTCAAGAGTTCCTGAGATCGGCCTATATTCGCAACCAACCCAACCTTCATATCCCAGTTCATCAAGTTTTGAAAAGAGGAATGGGTAGTTGATTTCACCAGTGCCTGGTTCATGACGCCCTGGAGTATCAGCAATTTGAAAGTGAGCGATCCTGGAAAGGAGTTCAGTGATTGTGGGTGACAAATCTCCTTCCATGATTTGCATGTGGTAAATATCATACTGAAACCAAAGATTCGCAGACGCCACTTTCTCAATCACTGAGATTGCTTGAGCAGATTTGTTCAAGAAATATCCAGGCATGTCTCGAGAATTGATTGCTTCAATCAGCAATCTAACATTATTTTGTTCACAAAGTTGAGAAGCGTATTTGAGATTTTCTGCATAGGTTTCTAAAAGAGCTTCCCAAGGAACATCTTTTGGCTTGATACCAGCCATAGCATGAACTTGCTGGCATCCAAGACCTTTAGCGTATTCAAGAGCGATCTCAACACTTTCACGAAATTCGTTTTGACGATTTGGATGACAACACATTCCTCTATCCCCTTTCTCCCAATCTCCTGGAGGAAGATTAAAGAGCACTTGAGTTAATTGATTCGCTTCAAGGGCTTCTTTTAGATCAGAAGGTGAATATGCGTAGGGAAAGAGAAACTCAACTCCCTGGAAACCTGCGTTTGCTGCAGCTCCAAAACGATCAAGAAAATCATGTTCATGGAACATCATTGACAAATTAGCATTAAAGCGGGGCATAGAGACTATGTATAAAATTATGATTGATAGACCGATTTAATTTTCAGGATCAATTATTCAGGTTTTTAAAGGTATCAATCCTTGATTTTCCAGAATTGAAATTATCTTTTTGATCCCACTGACCGTCACATATTCTGATTTTAGAAACTTGATCCAATGCCAAGCAAAAGTTTTTCTTCTTGGGTGCTGTACCAGACACGAGTTTGTACATTGACTCGGTTAGCGATGGTATTGCCAAACTTGAATCCAAAACGAAAATCACGTTGTTGGAGTTCAGCCTGTTCTTCGCGCTCCTTTAAATCGTTGTTGACAGTCGAGTCAGTGGGGCGAGGATCAATCTTGTAATCCTTGTATCTCCATTTAGCTTCCGAGATTAACGCAAAGCTTGGAGCTTTCAGGAAATACTGAACTGCTCCCTGAATTTGTGTTGAACCCAGAAAAACATGGATGAAACTATTTCTGCTGGGAAATTTTACAATTCCAACTGCGTAGATCTCCCATTCATCAACGATTGGTGAAAATTTACTTTCACCATCTTTTTCAACTCCCTTGTCGGGACCTTCGCTCAGGAGTTCATAGTCTTCGGCATAGCTCAGGTAAGTTCCCCCAAGGGCCAGGCCCAATGGAGTACTTCGGTTTCCCCATGCCCTAAATTGACCACTGAATTGAAGCTCA
>Ga0233439_10004912_pt1 | contig 12672 bp, 11 predicted proteins | sample SI_123_September_6_FD_182713 | JGI IMG/M metagenome (GOLD analysis project Ga0233439, IMG submission 182713) | Seawater microbial communities from Saanich Inlet, British Columbia, Canada - SI_123_September2016_100_MG | ecosystem: Environmental > Aquatic > Marine > Inlet | place: Canada: British... | reverse complement strand
CTGCTGCTTGCTTTCGTCGCCTTCCTGTTCGGCCTGTCGATCCTGTGGGAGACCGTCGTCAGCGGCAAATCGGTTCCCGGTTATCCCTCGCTGGTGGTCGGCCTGATGACCATTGGAGGCGTGCAGTTGATCATGATCGGCGTGATGGGCGAATACATCGGCAAGATTCTATCCGAGATCAAGGCGCGGCCGATCTACTTCGTCGCGGAGCACAGCGTGAAGAACGCCGACACGTCGATCGCCGCCGACAAGACACCGCAGACCGCGGCTGAATGAACGTGGAGACGCCGCCGCGCCGCATCTGGCTGTGCGCCGACGACTACGGCATGAGCCCCGGCGTCAATCGCGCGATCCGCGAACTGATCGGCAAATCGAGACTCAATGCAACTTCGGTGATGGTGGTCGGCGCCGCCGTCGACCGCACCGAGATCGACGCATTGATGCAGGCCGTTGCTGCCAACCCAAACTGCGCCATCGGATTGCACGCAACTCTGACTGCGCCGTTTTCTCCGCTAACGATGCATTTCAAGCCGCTCGACGGCGGACAATTTTTGCCACTCGGAAGACTTTTGCGCGCAAGCCTGTTGCGGCGGCTCGATCCGGAAATCATCCAGGCCGAACTGCTGGCACAGATCGCCGCCTTCAGGAAGATGTTCGGGCGTGCGCCCGATTACATCGACGGCCATCAGCACGTGCAGTTGTTTCCGCAAATCCGAGATGCGTTTCTCTCCGCAGTGTGGGACGCCGCCCCCGGCGCGTGGGTGCGCCAGTGCGGCCGCAACCTCCCGCTGAAGCAGCGGATCGACAGCCCGAAGGCGCTGCTGCTCGATGTGCTGAGCGAGACGTTCCGCCAAAGGAGTGCCCGCAGCGGTATTGCGTTCAATCCCGGCTTCGCCGGCGCCTATGACATGGTGCGCGGCCGCGAATTTTCCGACGCGATGCAGGGCTTTCTCAATGGCCTGCCGGACGGCGGACTTGTGATGTGCCATCCCGGATTCGTCGACGAGACGCTGGTCAGCCTCGACAACGTGACTCATCAGCGCGAACGGGAGTTCGCGTTTCTGAGCAGCGACGACTTCCCGCGCCTGTTGACGACGAACAGCGTCACGCTCGATCGGGCCTGATGGCTCGATGCAGGCTCTGCGTCTGGACATGATCTTCCCGAAAGCCGGTTTCCACTTTTCGAGGATCACGCGATAAGTCTTTTTGTCGCACCGCGATAACCGGATTTCCTAAATTTAATCCGCGCCGGGACTTAACCCGACACAATGCGGCCTTACATCATGACGCGCATTCGCACGCCGGATGCTTCAGGAGGATGTTATGACGCCACAGGAACGCCAACTCGTTGACGATCTGTTCGACCGCCTAGCGAGGCTGGAGACGTCGCCACGCGAGCCGGATGCGGATGCCGCGATTGCACAAGGTTTGCGCCGCGCGCCCAACGCCGTCTATGCGCTCGTGCAAACCGTGCTGGTGCAGGACGAAGCATTGAAACGTGCCGATGCTCGCATTCAGGAACTTGAAGGCAGCGCGCAGCAGCAGCCTCCCGGCGGATTTCTCGATTCAATGCGCGATGCGATTCTCGGCCCCGGCCAGAATCGCGGCTCGGTGCCAAGCGTTCGCCCTGGCGACAGCGCGCAGCGCGGCCCGGTGTGGAACAGTGGTCAGGCATGGGGCCAGGCCGATGCGCGCATGGCCGGCGAGCCGCGCAACGCAGATCCCCGCATGAATGATCCAAGGCTTAATGATCCGAGGGCTGGAAATCCGGGCGGCGGATTGTTCGGCGGCGGCAATGCCGGTGGCGGCGGTTCGTTTCTCGGAACAGCCGCGGCAACGGCGGCCGGCGTGATCGGCGGCTCGATGCTGATGAACAGCATCCGCGGCATGATGGGCGGCGGCAGTCAGCAGCAAAGCCTTGGCAACACCGCCGAGTCCGGCGGCAGCAAGATGCCATGGGACAACAGCCAGTCCTCGGGCAATCTCGCGCGCGATGCCGGCGTCAATGACGTCGGCAAGAGCGGCAGCGGTGATAGCCAGCGCCAGAGCTCCTACGATCAGGCGCAGGCCGATGCCGATCAGGACCAGGATCAAGACCAGGATGACGGCGATTACGACGACTTCGATGATGGCGACAGTGATTACGCCTGATTGATTTCGCCATCGGGCAAACGAAAACGGCCGCTGGATTCAGCGGCCGTTTTTATGAAATCCGTTTTCTCAGATAACGATGACGCGCGTGCCGACATTCACCCGGCCGTACAGATCGATCACGTCCTCGTTGCGCATCCGGATGCAGCCCGACGACACGGCGGTGCCGATGGTCCAAGGTTCATTGGAGCCGTGAATGCGATACAGGGTCGAGCCGAGATACATCGCGCGGGCGCCCAGCGGATTTTCAGGCCCACCTTCCATGTGACGCGGCAGATCGGGACGGCGCCTGAGCATTTCCGGCGGCGGCGTCCATGCCGGCCATTCCTTCTTGGCGGAAATCGTCTTCACGCCCGACCATTCGAAGCCGGGTTTGCCAACGCCTATGCCGTAGCGCAGCGCCTTGCCGCCGCTCTGCACCAGATAGAGAAACCTGTTTGGCGTATCGACCACCAGTGTTCCCGGCGCATGCCTGCCGCCGTATTCAACGACCTGTTTTTCGAACTTCGGATCCATCCCCGGGCGGCCGGGCTCGATCCCGACGTCGCCCTGCCTCGTCTCGTAACGATACCGCGGATCCATCGACGGCATCTGCTCATATCGCTGTTCGTAGCGCGGCGCCCGATAGTTCGGATCGCCGGACTGACCGCCGCTGAAAAGGAACTCGATCAATCCGCCGCCCATATTGGACCGCTCCTGATAGGCAACTCGGATCGGCATCGGCGAAGCTGACGGCTGCGCGTAGATCACACGCGGCGCGGCTGGCGTGTCGTCATCGAATGCGAAAGCCTGCATTGAACTGGCGCCAAAACACACTGCGCCGGCCATGAGCGCGAGGGACATTCTTCTGGTCATCGACGTACTCTGCACTGTTTCGTCGTTGACGCGCGGACAGCGCGCCTGAACACGCTCCATTTAGATTTTAAATCGCGTCGGTTTGGTAAACGAAACCGGGTTTTGGATTCACCACGTCAACACGTGCGGGGTGTTCTTCGCGGTAGCGTTTATTTTCGATGAACTCAGCAGCTGCATGGTTAATCGTTGGTTTGCGCGGCGTTGCGCATTGTGACCGCTGCGTTCCCGCTCGAAACTTCGCGTTAAATGAGAGCAGGTTACAAACGGCTCCTCAAGAATGGGGAGACCAATGGCCGTCCAGCGTAAGCGATTTCGCATTGAAAGAATTCAGTCCGGCGATATGCCGATACTCGATAGCGCAGAGGGTGACGTCACCCCGCATCATCATCAGATTATGAGCGAGTTGCGCGCCATTCGCGCGCAGATGGCGTCTCACCATCAAGGCCCGGTCACCGAGCAGGACGAAAGCCCGTCGGCGCAGGAACTGACGGAAGCTCAACGGCTCCTTGGAAGCTATCGCGCGCAGATCGAGCAGTGCGAAAAGCTGAAGGTCGAGCTCGATTTGATCCACGACGCCATCAATCGCACCAAGCAGGAGATCGCCGTGCTGCACGGCAAGAGCTTCAGCGGCGACGAAATGGCGAAAGTCACCGGCGAACTGGGCGCGGTTGTCGGCGGAACCGAAGAAGCTACCCAGCAGATCCTCGAAGCCGCGGAAGCGATCGATCAGGCCGCGAGCGCGCTTGGCAAGGCGATGTCGCCGGACCAGCAGGCTCAGCTCAGTGAAGACATCCAGGATCGCGTCGTCAGCATTTTCGAGGCGTGCAACTTCCAGGACCTCACCGGCCAGCGCATCAACAAGGTGATGACGACGATGAAGTTCATCGAGCATCACATCAACGTCATGATGGAAATCTGGGGCGGCGTCGATGCGATCAAGCAGCACGCGCCCGCCATCGTCGATTCCCGTGTCGGCGATGCCCGTCTGCTGAACGGCCCGAAGGGCGTGGACGAGGAAGGCCACGTCTCGCAGGACGATATCGACGCACTGTTCGACTAACTGATGCAAACCCGGAGCACCGCTCCGGGTTTTCCGGCCTTACGTGGGTCGCCGAAGCACCGCGAAACACGCCAGCGCCAGCAGGATGCCTGCAATCGAGACTTCAAGCGCACCCTGATCGGACCAGCGGTCGATCACGTATGCCAGCGCGAAGGGCGCCAGCGCCTGGAGAATTTGCGCCGGCCGGGAGATTCGCCCCACCACACGCCCATATCCAACGGCCCCGAACATCGCCAGCGGCAAAGCACCGCGAGCAATCGTCACCACGCCGTTGGCCGCGCCATACATCAGGGCGAACAGGGCCGCGATCCCGGTGGAGAACCCTGCCGCTGCCAGCAGAATGAAGGCGCAGGCCATCAGCGCCATCGAGACGCGCGCCACCCAGAGCGGATGCAATCGCCCGCCGGTCATGAAATCGGCAAACCGCGTCAGAACCTGAGCAGGCCCGAACAGCGCTCCAATGAGCACAGCAGTCCCGGCATCGAGACCGCCGCGTTGCAGGATTGCAAGCAGATGCGTGGACGTGCCGGACAGCACGAAGGCGTGGGCTGCAAATCCCGTGGCCATCAGAATGAACGGCAGGCCGTTCGGCGGAATGATTTTGGCCGGGGCGGGTATCGGAGCGCCCGCGACCGGCGGTGCCGGCACATGCACCGCGTGGCGCGGCAGGGCGAATGCGTGGAGAGGCGCGACGATGAAAACAAGTACGCCCGCGAAAACGAAATAGGCGCTGCGCCATCCGCCGTGTTCAATCAATAAATGGGTCACGGGCCATGCCACGGTGGAGGCGAGACCGCCGGCAAACGTCACCAGCGTGATCGGCCGCCGCGACGCTGTTCCGAAGATGCGGGTCAGGGTGGTGAATGCCGGATCATAGAGGATCGACGCCATCGCGACGCCGAGCAGCATCCAGCCGAGAATATAAAGCCAGTATTGATCCGCCAGCGGTAGGATCAACAGGCCCAGCGCGCCGATCAGCGCGCCGAAGGCCATCACCAGATTCCCGCCGTGGCGATCGATCAATCCGCAAGCCAACGGGGCACACACACCCGAGACACCAAGCGCGATGGACAACCCGGCCAGTGCCTGCGCCAGCGACCAGCCATGATCGGCGGCGATATGCGTCATGGTGAGCGCGGGCGGATAAAACAGAACGCCCCAGCCCAGCACCTGTGTGACGGAAAGAACAACGACCGCGCGGCTCGGGCCGGAGCTTAATACCTGCAGCCCGGCCATTGCGCTTGCATTTCCCCGACGTTCAAAATCATCCGTCCGCCGGGTTCAGGTCCGGCGCCTCAGGCGCGCGGCGCGCAGCGAACGTACACCATGGTGCCATAGCGGCTGGAGGCATCCTTGTCGATAAACCGCGTCATCAACACCCGTCCGTCGAACGAGACGATCTCACGATCCTTCTCTCCGCCGACCGGACCAGCCGGGCCGATATAGTTCTTGCCGCTCTGGCTGCCCTTCAGGCGCAGTTCCTGCGGCGTGGCTTCATCCGGCAGATGCATGATGACGCCGCCGCTGGCGCCCTGACCAATCACGTAGGGATTTTTGCACTGGCCACGCGCCGCAGCTTCGGTACGGGCCCGATCTTCCGGTTTGTGGAACGAGGCGAGCCCCCAGCGACCGACGACTTCATCGGCCCTGATAGTTGCGGGGACTTCAGGAGCCATCGCCGGTTCCTGCACGGTCGCCTGGCCGCCGCCGAAGCCGCCGAAACCGCCCCCACCACAGGCTCCCAGAAAACCCGCCAGGAGCGATACGGCTGCTAGCGTGACGGTCTTGGAGGCGTTGGTTCGTTCGCTCACTTTGGTCATGGTGTCTCCCGGCAAGAACACGTGGCTGCCTGCCGAACCGACAGACCCACCGTCACACTGCGTGAGCTGACCCCAATACGCAGCGTTCCCCTTTATGGTTTCCAGATCATCCTATATTGGCCTCACCAAGGCCTTAAGAGCCTTGCTTGACAGGATCAGCGGCAACCCATATTCCGGCCTCGTCATTAGCACTCTTGGAGCGCGATTGCTAAGGGCAAGGCTTCGTCCCCTCAAGGGGTTAGCTGAGCCCATTATCCACGGCCCGCGCCCCACCGCACGTCAAATCTTACCTAACCAACGCCCAAAGGACATCCGATGGCCAAGACAACTTTTCGCCCGCTGCATGATCGTGTCGTCGTCAAGCGCATCGACGCCGAAGAGAAGACCAAAGGCGGCATCATCATTCCCGACAGTGCCAAAGAAAAGCCCTCGCAGGGTCGGGTCGTCGCCGTCGGCCCCGGCGGCCGCGACGAAGCCGGCAAGCTGATCCCGATCGACCTGAAGGCCGGTGACACGGTGCTGTTCGGCAAGTGGTCCGGCACCGAAGTGAAGCTCGACGGTGAGGAACTCCTCATCATGAAAGAGTCCGACATCATGGGCGTGCTGAACTAAGCACACCCCTTTCCATCTGCCGTCATCCTTCGAGGCTCGCACCTCAGGATGACGGAAACACACATCACCAGGAGTAAACCCCATGGCTGCCAAAGACGTTAAATTCTCCGGAGACGCGCGCGATCGCATGCTGCGCGGCGTCGATACTCTCGCCAACGCCGTCAAGGTGACGCTCGGTCCGAAGGGCCGCAATGTTGTCATCGACAAGAGCTTCGGCGCTCCCCGCATCACCAAGGACGGCGTCACCGTCGCCAAGGAAATCGAACTCGAGGACAAGTTCGAGAACATGGGCGCGCAGATGCTGCGCGAAGTCGCTTCCAAGACCAACGACACCGCGGGCGACGGCACCACCACCGCCACCGTGCTGGCTCAGGCGATCGTGCGCGAAGGCGCCAAATCGGTTGCCGCCGGCATGAACCCGATGGACCTGAAGCGCGGCATCGACATTGCTGTGACCGCCGTGGTCAAAGACATCGAGAAGCGCGCCAAGCCGGTCGCCTCCTCCGCCGAAATCGCGCAGGTCGGCACCATTTCGGCCAACGGCGATTCCACCATCGGCTCGATGATCGCCAAGGCGATGCAGAAGGTCGGCAACGAGGGCGTCATCACGGTTGAAGAAGCCAAATCGCTCGACACCGAAGTCGACATCGTCGAGGGCATGCAGTTCGACCGTGGCTATCTCTCGCCGTACTTCGTGACCAACCCCGAGAAGATGACCGCCGAACTGGAAGACGCTTACGTGCTGCTGCACGAGAAGAAGCTGTCCGGCCTGCAGGCGATGCTGCCCGTGCTCGAAGCCGTGGTGCAGACCGGCAAGCCGCTGCTGATCGTCGCGGAAGACATCGAAGGCGAAGCTCTCGCGACGCTCGTCGTCAACCGTCTGCGCGGCGGCCTCAAGGTCGCCGCCGTCAAGGCGCCGGGCTTCGGCGATCGCCGCAAGGCCATGCTGGAAGACATCGCGATCCTGACCGGCGGTCAGCTGATCTCCGACGATCTCGGCATGAAGCTCGAAAGCGTGACCCTGAAGATGCTCGGCCGCGCCAAGAAGGTTGTGATCGACAAGGAGAACACCACCATCGTCAACGGCGCCGGCAAGAAGGCCGACATCGAGGCGCGCGTGAACCAGATCAAGGCGCAGGTCGAGGAAACCACCTCGGATTACGACCGTGAGAAGCTTCAGGAGCGTCTGGCCAAGCTCGCTGGCGGCGTCGCGATCATTCGCGTCGGCGGTGCCACCGAGATCGAGGTGAAGGAAAAGAAGGATCGCGTCGAGGACGCGCTCAACGCGACCCGCGCAGCCGTTCAGGAAGGCATCGTCCCGGGCGGCGGCACCGCGCTGCTGCGCGCCAAGAAGGCTGTCGGCCGTATCCAGAACGACAATTCTGACGTTCAGGCCGGCATCAACATCGTGCTGAAGGCGCTCGAAGCCCCGATCCGCCAGATCGCCGAGAACGCCGGCGTTGAGGGTTCCATCGTTGTCGGCAAGATCCTCGACAACAAGACCGAGACCTTCGGCTTCGACGCGCAGAACGAAGAGTATGTCGACATGGTCGCCAAGGGCATCATCGATCCGGCCAAGGTGGTTCGCACCGCCCTGCAGGACGCAGCCTCTGTCGCCGGTCTGCTGGTCACCACCGAAGCCATGGTCGCCGAGCTGCCGAGGGAAGCAGCACCGGCGATGCCGGGCGGCGGCGGCGGAATGGGTGGCATGGGCGGTATGGGCGGCATGGGCTTCTAAGCCCGCGTCCTTCGCCTCAACGACATCAAAGGCCGCCCGAGGGCGGCCTTTTTTATTGTCTCATATCCAAGAATCACCGCGACAATCCGTCCCGCTTTTGAGATTGTCCGGCGCTCCACTCGCAAACGGCCCCTGATTCAGGATCAACACATGCGCGCATTGATGATTGGCTGCACCCTCGCACTGGTGGGGGCTGGCTCCAGTCCAGTGGTCCACGCCCAGGCCGCAAAGGACGCGAAGGCTGCACCGGTCGCGAACGAGATTCGCTATTTCAATTCGCTGGGCGACTTGCTCGGCGAACTACCCGTCGATGCCTTCATCAAGGAAACCCGCCAAGGCGGTAAGGTGACCTCGGCGCTGCTCGACGTTTGCTATTCCGTATCGACCCACTCGGACCGAAAAGACCGGTTCACCCTCGATCTGAAAGTAGAGGGCGAGAAGCTCTCCGGCAGCGGACAAAGCACCGAGAACAAAACGCCGGTGACGGTCAGCCTGATCCGCAAGGGGACCAAGTCGGTCTCGTTCGACGGCAAGATCACGCTGGGCGGCCAGCTCACCTCGGTGTCCTCGCCGGACAACTCGGACGTCGATGAAAAGGAATTCCAGCAGTCGCAGGTGGTCGATGACGACCTCAGCGAAATGCCGAAGGATTTTACCCAGGTGTCCCCGCAATCGGTGGCGGTGCAGGTCAAGCGCGAGAATTTCGCTGACCTCGTCAGGAGCCTGAAGGGCCAGAACGTGCAGATAGCTCTCGACAGCATCGCAACCGATTGCAATGCGCTGCGCTCGGGCTATCAGATCCTGCGTCTTTTCATCGATCCGGCGCGTGCATCCGATCTGATTGCAAGCCTGAAGACGGCGACCGGCGTGGTCGCCGCAGGCTGGACCTCCGGCACCTATGACATGGAGCGGGCAATCCGCTTCGCCACCGGCGACTGGAGTCAGGGCGGAAAACTGAACCGGGACAAGTTCGCGTCGGCACTGACGGCGATCGCGGCGAACGTCATGGGCGCCAAAACAGCGACAACGACCTGGAACGACGCCACCGGCGAACTCACCTTCACGCTCAAGCGCCCGAGCCAGTTGGCGCCGGCGCTGGACCTCACCGAAACGCTGGAAATCACCGCGCTGATCAGCCCGGACAAGCCCGGCGGCTCAGACCGCCTGATCGTCTGGCTGGGCATTCCGTCGAGCAAGACCACGGATGAGACAGCCAGCCCTCAACTGCAGTTCTCGGAGAATTCCGGCGGCGAGGAAGAGAGCACGTTCAATGACGACGACGGAATGATCAAGGCGGTTGCCACCGAACTGAAAGGTCAGCGCTGGGACACCGACAAGGCAACATGGAAATAGCCTGCCTTCCCGTTCCCGCCCGCCACAGGATTCGATAGCGCATGGCGGGCTATGACGCCGTCATCATTGGCGCGGGCCTCGGCGGTCTCACCACCGCCGCGATTCTGGCGCGTGCGGGGCGCAAGGTCGCTGTGATCGAGCGCAGCAATTCGGTCGGCGGCGCAGCCTCCAGCTACAAGGTCGGCGACCTGTTCGTCGAAGGCTCGCTCCATGAAACCAGCGACCCGCACGATCCGCGCGATCCCAAGCACGACCCGTTGAAGCGCGCCGGTGTGCTCGACGCCGTGACGTGGGCTCCGTCGGGCACCCTCTATGAAGTGCGCGGCGGCCCCGTCGGCGCGCCGCTCACCCTGCCCGACAATTTCGATGCGAGCCGACGGGCGTTGATCCAGCGGTTTCCGGATGCGCGCGACGGAATCACGCGCCTGCTTGGCGAAATGGAACAGATTGCGTCCGCAGCGGGCGGACTCTCACGAAGCACTCTGCTCAAGTCCCCACGGCGAACTTTCGACGCGTTGCGCAATGTACTACCCGCGATCCGCGACTGGAATCTGTCGCTGTCGCAGAAACTCGACCGGGTGTTCGGCGGTAACGAAGCCGTCAAGGCTGCGCTGGCAGCGAACCTGTCCTACTATCATGACGATCCGGCGACGACCTGGTGGGTGTTCTTTGCCGCCGCTCAAGGCAGTTACCTGCTGAGTGGCGGACGTTTCGTGCAGGGCGGATCGCAACGGCTCTCCAGCTCGCTGGCGCGGGCTATCAAGTCCGCAGGCAGCGACGTGATCCTGCGGCGGACAGCAACCACCATCAGCATCGATTCAAACGGCCGCATCACAAATATCACGCACACTGCAAAGGACGGCAGCGATCCGCAGACCGTCGAGACCACACGCGTCATCGGCAACGCCGCGCCGGAGATACTGGCCGCGCTGCTGCCCGAAGCCAGCGCTGCAAAGCTCGTTGCCGCCTACGGTCATCGGCAACGATCGATCTCGCTGTTCTCGCTCACGCTCGGCCTGTCGAAGCCGCCGCGCGAACTTGGCGTCAGCAGTTACTCGACGCAGTTGCTGCCGGACTGGATGACGAGCCTCAGCGATTATGCCGATGCGGCCGTGCTGATGGCCGATGAGCCTCTTGAGCGGATGCCGCCACTGGCGATCGTCGATTATGCCGCCATCGAGTCAGGTGTCCCCGCACCGCCGTACGTGCTGTCAGTCGTCGGGCCCGATCTGCTGTCGAACTGGACCGGAGGCGATCAGGACAGTTACCGCGCCAAGCGCTCCCGCTGGCAGGACGCCCTCGTCGGATATCTCGACGGACACTATCCCGGCCTGGCGCAATCCATCGCGGCATCAACCTTCAACACCGCGCTCTCCGTGCGGCAGTATCTCAGCGCACCACAGGGCGCTGTCTACGGTTTCGCGCCGACACCGCCGCGCTCGCTGTTCAGCGCACCGAAACGATCGCCGGCGACGCCCATACCGGGACTGTATCTTGCGTCGGCCTATGCCGGATTCGGCGGATACACTGGCGTGATCCAGTCGGGCGGAGCGTGCGCGGACATGATACTCGGCGAACGCTGAGACCCGCTCAGTTTGTACTCAGCCGAAACCGCAACGTCGTCGCACCGACGAACGAAATGAAATCGCCCTGCCGCTTCCAGGTCGCCGCCGTACCGAGCGCATTCAGCAACGCGTCGTCAGCTTGGGCACGCTCGGGTGTACAGCCGCGATCCTCCATCGCGCCGGGAACGAAAATGACAGTGTCGTTGGCCACCGAGAATTGTCCCTTGCCGACCTTGCACCACAGGTCCAGCGTGGCCTCACCGTTGTCGCCGATTTCGAGCGTCGGAATTTTCTTCGATCCCGGCTGCGGGCGGGCCTCGAGGGTCATTTCAAGACCGAACGGAAATTCACTGGCGGCATGGGCCGGCGCATAACCGGTGATGCTGGCTGCGAAAGCAAGGCCAGTGGTAGCGCGTCGCAGAACCGTCATGGGTGACCTCAACAGATTTCAACCGCGCGCGGTTCTAGACGTTTGCATCTGAATTTTCCAGTGCGCGCGCGGATCAAATTGCGCCCGGCGCTGACGGAAAAGCAAAACAAAATCCCCGCAGCTTGCGCCGCGGGGATCCTTTGATGCGTTACAGCAGGGACGATTTACTTCAATACCATCGCCGTGAACGGGTAAACGTAGGCTTGCAGCATCACGAGAACGCCGACAAGACATGCCAGCACGATCGAGTGCCAGAACACGTAGCGAAGGATAGTGCCCTCGTGGCCGTACCAGTTGGTCGCGGTGGAGGCCACCACGATCGACTGGGCGTCGATCATCTTGCCCATGACGCCGCCGGAGGAGTTCGCAGCCGCCATCAGGATCGGCGAGATGCCGAGCTGTTCCGACGTGATCCTCTGCAGGTTTCCGAACAGCACGTTCGATGCCGTGTCCGAACCGGTCAACGCCACGCCCAACCAGCCAAGCAATGTGCCGAAGAACGGATACAGCACACCGGTCGCGGCAAACGCCAGACCGAGGGTCGCATCGACGCCCGAGAGGCGCGTCAGTGTGCCGATCGCCAGCATCGCCGAAATCGTGATCAGCGAAATCGCGCAGATCTTGATGGTGCGGCCGTATTCTCCAATCAGCTTGGCGGGCGAGAAGCCCATCAGGATGCCGGAGATGATCGCCGCGATCAGCATGCCCGTTCCGGTGAACGACAGATAGGTGAAGGAAAATACGGCCCCTTCCGGCGTCGGCTTCGCAGCCACCGGCGGCACCTTGTTGATCATGTTGTGCAGGTCGGGAACAGGATAATTCCAGGTGAAGATCGAGTTCGCCCAGGTCTTGAACGCGCCCGTGCCCCAGATCAGCATCACGACGCAGACGATGATCCACGGCAGCATCGCACTCCAGAGTTGCGACTGCGTCAGCGGCGTGGTGTCGAGCGGCGTAGGCGCTTTCATCGTCGCGGCTGAATCGTCGTTGCTGCGCAGCGCCGGCGACGTCCACAACTCCTTCGGCTGCCACACCTTCAGGAACAGGATGAGCGCACCCATCGAGATCAGCGATGCGCCGATATCGAC
>Ga0233439_10004906_pt1 | contig 12678 bp, 10 predicted proteins | sample SI_123_September_6_FD_182713 | JGI IMG/M metagenome (GOLD analysis project Ga0233439, IMG submission 182713) | Seawater microbial communities from Saanich Inlet, British Columbia, Canada - SI_123_September2016_100_MG | ecosystem: Environmental > Aquatic > Marine > Inlet | place: Canada: British... | reverse complement strand
GGGCTCGGCCAGGCCTTCCAGGCGGGCAGCGATGTTGACCCCTTCGCCATGGATGTCGGTTCCGTCATCGGTAACATCGCCAATATGAATGCCCATGCGGAATTCAAGTGGTCCTGCGTCAAGCTGCTCCTGCAATTGAATGGCGCACGAAACAGCGTCTTGAACCGACGGAAATTCCGCCAGAAACCCATCGCCGGTAAATTTTATGATAGTGCCCGACTTAACGGTGATGGCCGGGTCGATGACATCATCACGCGCCGCTTTCCAGGCGGCGACGGTGCCATCGGTGTCTTCTTCCATCTGCCGCGTGTATCCGGCCACATCCGCAGCAAGGATGGCGGCCAGCCGGCGTTGATTTTCCCTATCCGCCATTACCCCGCGACTGCCAGCGCCGCGCGGCGACGATTCAAGGTGACGAAAAGCGCGCCGACGATCACCAAATTTACTATCCCGGCGAACGCCGCGTTTGCGTAGCTGATTGTGTAGCTGCCAGTGAGATCAAAGAAATAACCGCCCTGGTAGCCACCGATGCCGTGCCCAAGCCAGCCAAACATGGTGACAATGCCAAAGGCGGAGGCGCGCCGGGCCGCCGGCGTCAGCATGCGTACGCAAACCAGGATCGAGGTCATGACGCCCGAATATCCAAATCCATAGATGGCGCCAAACAGATAAAACCCGTCTAGCGTATCCAACTGCAGGAAGGCGAATACCATAACGGTCTGCCAGCCCGACGCCACCAGATAGCTGCGCACCGGGCCAATCATGTCGGCCAGCCTGCCGAAGGCGACGCGCCCGACGACGCCAGCAAGCATCATGACGAACACGATACTGGCCGCTTCGTTGAGGCCAATACCCCGGTCTTGGGCCAACGGCACCACATGCATCAGCGGCACCGACATTGTGATGCAACAACAGACCACCGCCGCGCTCAACCAAATGATCACCGTGTTCGGGGCGAAAGGCACCGGAATGTCCTCCACCGCCGGGCTGGTATCTGCCAAGGCCGGATCCGCTTTGGGCGGCTGGCGGATCAGCAGGCAGAGCGGCACCAAAAGGATCAGCGTGATCGTTCCAAGCGCCGTGAAAGCGCCGCGCCAGCCCATCTCGCTAATGAACAAGGCCGAGGCAAATGGCACGCCGCCCTGGCCAAGGGCCTGGCCGGCCGATGCGATGCCTAAGGCCAGTCCCACATTGTGGGTGAACCAATTGCCCACGTTGGCGACCAGGGGTGTAAACAGACTGGCGGCGCCGAGGAAGCCGGCCACGAAAAACAAACCATAAAATTGCCAAAGGGTGTCGGCCCGGGCGGCGGCGAGCAACGAAATTCCAAGGGAAACCGCACCGATCAAGGCAATCCGTCGGGCGGATGTCCGATCAGCAAAGCGGCCCATGACAACACCGCCGAGAGCAACGCCAACCAATCCGGCGGTGTTGATGAAAGATATGGAGCCGCGCGGCCAGCCGAATTCCTGATTTAGCGGTATGATAAAGGCGGTTATGCCGGCGGAAATGACGCCAATGCCAAAGGCCATCAAGATCGCCGATACACCAACGATGACCCAACGATAGGCGTGGGCCGGTACAATGTCGGTATTATCGGTCATACCTTTTCCTTATAGGGCGAGAAGGGCGACCCCGAAGAGCCGCCCTTTCCGTCTCATATCGCGTGCAATCTACCGTCCCGTTTTGGCCAGCGAATGCACCCAGCCGCGCATGCGCGAGCGGGCATTTTCTAGATCGGCCTCGCTCAGGAACTTGGTGGGATCGACCTTGTCCACCGCATAGACCGGACGCATGAAATCGCTCTCATACCCAAACGGCACGGTGGCGTCGATGCACATGCCGCCCTCGAACGAAGTGTTGGACGCGGTCCATTCCTTTTCGCCGGCGGTCATACGCTCGGCCGGCATGAACGTCTGACCGCGGCCGCCCGGGATCGGGTTCAAGATATCGGTTTTGGGGTTCACCCGGGTGGTGAGGTTCCACATGATATCATCCATATCATAAGGATCGGTATCTTCGGATACCGCTATGCACATGCGCATGCCTTGGGAGCACGACAGGATGGCGGTCATGAAGTTGCGCTGCCAGCCTTCGTCAATGCGGTTGCGCTTTTTCACCTGGATGATGGCGCCGCCCCAATCGGTCATCGGATAGGGAATGACCACGTCTTGGATGATGCCGGGCTGCAACCGTTCGCACAATTCGAACATGGCCGCTTCGCGCACCGTGGTGTCGATGTTGTGATCGTCCAAAGTGTGCACGCCGAGCGCAAAGATGATCGGCTTGGTCGCCGGATCGCGCATGGTCACCGCGGTCACATGGAAGGTCGGCGCCTTATAGGCCTTGCCCATATAGCCGGCCCATTCGGGATGAAAATGGTAGCGGCCCTGAACGCCGGCGTCTTCAGACTCCTTGGTCTCAAAGCGGCGGTCGCGGGGGTCCACATAACCTTCCAGCACTACTTCGCAATCGGCCAGCGCCATGGCGTCCACGGTCTTGGCTTTGACCAGACGTACCGCTTCGCCCTGGATGGCGCCGGCGATGCCGATCTCGTCGCAGCCCTGGGGCAGGATGGCGTAATCGAAGCCGGCCCCGGCCATCAGGGTGCAGACCGGCGGCACGCCGAAGCACATGGTGATCGGGATCGGCTTGTCCTCTTTGTAATATTTGGACGCCACCTGCCACATGTGCGAGCCCGGCGATATCTGGAAGGTACCGGTATCGCCCCAACGGAAGTTCATGCGGTTGTAGCCAAGATCGGTGCCGCCGTCGAAATGCTCGCCGGTAACGCAGCGAATGCCGGAGCCGACGGTCAATTCCGGCTCAAATTCGGTGTGGCGGACCGGCACCATATATTGGTTCACATCGGTGGGTTTTTCGATGACATGTTGGTGCACGGGCGCGTCTTTGCTGTCGATCACTTCCGGTGCTATTGGGTGCGAAAAAGCGCGCGCCAGTTTCTTGGTGCGGTCGGTATCGTCTTCCCAGCCGAACATCTTGTTGATGACGTTGATATCGCCGAACAGGTTGGTGATCACCCGGTGGCCGGGCTTGCCCTTGACGTTCTCGAACAGGATCGGGCAGGAGCCGTCCAGATGTTTTTGAAGGGCAACCACTTCCAAATCGGGGTCCACTTCCTTGTCGGTGTCGATGATATCGCCTTCGGCGCGAAGCCAATCGATGGTGTTCCGCAAGTCTTTGACGCCGTCTATCTTGGCGCCGGTCTTTTTGGTCTCTGCATCCATTTTTCATCTCCTAGGCGTCCCGGATGGGCTGCGTTTGTCGGCGGCCCGGGGACGCATCAATGCCGCGTTAATCGGCGGCGGAAACGCGCCCGGACGCTGTGTCCGGGCGGTTTGGCTGATAGCCCCCTAATGCTTAGCCTGACCGCCCCGGCGTACCAATGATCTGGCGGGGGCCGTAGGTGCGGTCACTTTACAATATGGCTAAGAATTCCCGGCACTTTAGAGCAACCGGGCATGAACTCAAGGGTGTAATTGGTGGCGGAATTGGGTAAGATCACAGCGGTAATTTTTTTACGTTTGAAAATTGCCTTCATTTTCGAAAGCTCCTGGCAAAACGCTGGCGGGCAAAATGTTTGGGAGGAATACTATGAAATTCAATTTACTGGCCGCCGCCGCTATCGGCGTCATCGCCATTCCGTTGGCCGCCGCACCGGTGGCCGCGCAGAAATATAATCTGACTCTGTCGGGGGCCAGCCCGGGCGGGCTCTGGTCGCGCATCGGCGGCGGTATCGATGCCGCCATCGCCAAGGCCTATCCCGGCTCGACGGTCAGCTATCAAACCTCGTCCGGCGGCCTTGCCAACATTCCGCTGGTTGCCAAGGGCAAGGTTCCCATGGGTTTGGCCACCGATGGTGAGTTAAACGCCGCGGTCAAAGGCTCCAAGCCATATAAAGCCGCGATCGAAAACGTGCGCGTTCTTTTCCGCGCCTATGCGCCATCCTGGCGGTTTCAGGCCACCCATTTGATCCTGGCCAAAAGCTTTGCCGACAAGCATGGCATCAAGAGCTTTGCCGACATCGTTGCCAAAAAAGCGCCGCTCAGGGTTGCCATCAACCGGCGCGGCAATATGGACAGCGATGTCAGCGCCATGGTCATGCGTCTGATGGGCGCCACCCCGGACAAGATCAAAAGCTGGGGCGGGCAGGTTGTGCATGCCGCATCCAAAGAAATGGTGTCGCTCTATCTGGACCGGCGCATCGACATGGTCAATTTCGGCATCGCCTACAAGCATCCGCGCGTGCGCGAGATTGCAAAGGGCGTGACGCCGGTGTTGCTGGATATTCCGGCCGACGTGACCGCCAAGGTCGCCAAGGCGTTCGGCGGCGCCCCCTGCCCGATCAAGCCGGGCGACTACAAATGGTCGCCGGCCGGCTCGTCGTCGGTGTGCATCGGCGCGGTGATTGTGGTCAACGCCTCGATGGATAACGGCACCGCCTACAATCTTGCCAAGGCAATGGTCGAGCAGATCGAAGAGTTCAAAAACAAATCCCACCGCTTGATCAAGAAAAACGCCAAGAAGAAATTCATGGCGGTCCCCGGCGCGGCGGCGTTCCATCCCGGCGCGGCCAAATACTTCAAGGAAGTGGGCTTGATGTAGGCTTAGCGCCGCCTCGATCATTGTAGAAGGGAGCATGGCCGACGCCATGCTCCCTTCGCAAATCATCTGAATTCGAATGACTTGAAGCGCCGGATTATGGCATCCAACCCGCTACTATCGGCATCCATGTGGTTTTCGGTCGGCGCGCGGCGCCGTCCGCAAGGCATCTATTATTGGGTATTCACGCCGTTCGCCGTCGCCGTCGGCGTCTATGTGATTACGGCGGCCACCTACATCATCATCGCGCCCTGGGCACTGACGGTCTTATTTTTTTCCGGCATGGCGGCGCTTGGCTTTTTGACCACCGGCGCGTTCGAACATTCGGTTTCCGAGCGGCCAACGGTGGTCGATGTGATATTGGCGCTGCTATCCATATCCGCCGGTATTTATTTCGGCGTCAAGGCGCCGGAGATTGTGGAGCGTATTGTCCTTTTGGACGAGCTGACCAGTTGGGATATTTTCTTCGCATCCTTGGTGTTTTTCCTGACAATTGAAGTCACCAGACGATCCACCGGGCTTGGCCTGACCGGGTTGGTGTTGATTTTTGTTGCCTATAATCTTTGGGGTCACAATCTGGACGGTATCTTGCAGCACGGCGAAATCGATTATGCCCATTTCATTGAAATCACGGTGTTTACCACCGATGGTATTTTCGGCCTGCCACTCCGCGTCGCCGCGACATATGCCTTCATGTTCGTGATGTTCGGCACGCTTTTGCAGGCCTGCAAAGGCTCCGAATTCTTTTTCGATTTTGCCGCCGCCATTTCCGGGCGCCAGCCGGGCGGGCCGGCCAAGGTGGCGGTCATATCGTCGGGCATGTACGGCATGGTATCGGGCAGCCCCACATCCGACGTAGTGACCACCGGCTCGATCACCATTCCGATCATGAAGCGGCTCGGCTACCGGGGCGCCTATGCGGGTGCCATCGAAGTTGCGGCATCGACGGGGGGCTCCATCGTGCCGCCTGTGCTGGGCACGGCGGCCTTCATCATGGTCGATTTCGCCGGCGTCGAATACCGGGACATCGCCATCGCCGCCTTCATCCCGGCGATCCTTTATTACGTGTCCGTCTATTCCCAGGTGCATTTCTCGTCCCTGCGCCTCGGCCTCGGCAGCCTTGAGGATTCGCAAATTCCCAAATTCCTGACCACCATGAAAAATGGCGGCCTGTTTTTCGTGCCGCTGGTTATTCTCTCGGTCGCCCTCTTGAACGGCTATACGCCGACCATGGTGGGCATATTCGGCACCATCGCCGTGTTCGCGGTGTCATTGCTCAAGGCGGAAACAAGGGTCGGGCTGGTCACATTAATTAATGTCCTGTCTGAGACCTGTTACCGCATGGTGCCGGTAGCTGGCGCCTGTGCCGCCGCCGGGCTGGTGATCGGCGGCATTACCATGACCGGCCTAGCCGGCAAGTTCGCCCATGTGGTCAACGGCATCACCAACGCGCAGCAGTTTTCGACGCTGGCGCTGACGGCGGCGGTAACCATTGTCCTCGGCATGGGCATGCCAACGCCGAGCGCCTATATCCTGGCCGCGGCGCTGATGACACCGATCCTCACCGAGCTCGGCATCCCCACATTGGCGGCGCATATGTTCGTACTTTATTACGCGGTCATGTCGGCGCTGACGCCGCCGGTGGCAGTGGCCGCCTATGCCGCCGCATCCATTGCCGAAGACAACCCCCTTTATATCGCATTGCTGGCGGTCAAGTTTGCCATCGGCGCGTTCCTGATCCCGTTCGCCTTTGTCTATGGACCGGAGCTCTTGATGGCAGGGCCGGTGCTGATGATCCTGGTATCGGCGGTTACCGCCGCGATCGGGCTGGTGGTGCTGGCGGCAGCGCTGGAAGCCTATTTGTTCGCGCCGCTATCGGCATGGATGCGCATCGTCCTTGCCGCCCTCGGCCTCGGCATGATCGCACCGAATTTACAGGCTACCGGCGTCTCGGCGGTGATCCTGGCAGGCCTGTACGCGGCGCACACAATACGCCAGAAAAGAGCCGCGTTATGAGCGTCCAGGTAACGCCATTGTCGGACGCCATCGGCGCCGAGATCACCGGCGTTGATTTGAACGAAACCATGGACGGCGAAGTGCTCGATACCGTGCACGCCGCCTGGCTTCGCTTCAAGATCATCCTCTTTCGGGGAACGACTTTGAGCGCCGACGACCAAACCCGTTTCGCCCAAAACTTCGGCGATATCCAACCGATCCGCTCGGCCACCCATATCCTAGGCGACAACCAACAATTCATGCATGTCTCCAACCGTGACGTGGACGGCAAGCCGGGCGTCCTGCCGGAAGGCGAGATGCAGTTCCACAACGATCAGAGCTATTACGAGCGCCCGGCCAAGGCGACCATCCTCAACGCCATCGAAATACCCGATGCCGGCGGCCACACGCTATTCATGAACACGGTCAGCGCCTACGCGGCGCTATCGGCTGATATGAAGGCGCGGCTGGATGGGCTGCGCGTCCTCAATATTTATGATTACGACACCAACCCAACCATCAAGGGCGACGGCATCCGCGCCGATGCGCCCCAGTTCGAACACCCGGTGGTGATCCACCATCCCGAAACCAGGGAGCAAGCCTTGTTCGTCAGCCGCCTGATGAGCGACCACATCACCGGTATGGAGCGGGCGGATAGCGACGCGTTATTGACCGAACTGTTCGACCACATGGAACAACCGCAATTCATATTTGAGCATAGCTGGCGGCCCGGTGATCTTCTTATGTGGGATAATTTCGCGTCCCAGCACGCGCGCACCGATTTCGATCCGGCACAACCCCGCATCTTGCGCCGGGTCGCGGTCGCCGGGTCGCGCCCCGAGGCAGCACCATGAGCGAAATGGAAACTAACCCGCTGTTCGATCTTGGCGGACGCTCGGTGATCGTCACCGGCGGTGGCACCGGCATCGGCAAGGTCTATTCCACCGCCCTGGCCGGCGCCGGCGCCAATGTGGTGATCGCCGACATCGCCGCCAAGGAAGGCGAAGCGGTTGCCGCCGCCATCAACGCGGACGAAGACGGTGGCAAGGCGATATCGGTCGCCACCGACATAGCGGATGAGCCAGCGACACTGGCCATGGCAGCCACCGCCATCGACGCCTTTGGCTCCATCGACGTATTGATCAACAACGCGTCGCTGATGAGCGTCCTGGAGCGCCGCCCCTGGCACGAGATCGAGGTGGAGGAATGGGACCGGGTGATGGCGGTCAATCTGCGCGGTATGTTCCTCTGCTGCCGAGCGGTCTACGGGCAAATGAAAAAGCAGGGACGCGGTAAGATCATCAATATTTCCTCCTCCCGCTTCTGGTCGGGCGCGCCCAACCGACTGCATTATTCGACATCCAAGGCCGGCGTCATTGGGCTCACTCGCTCGCTCTCCAGCGAAGTGGGCGACGACAATATCGCAGTCAACGCGATCACGCCGGGCTTCACCGAAAGCGAAACCCAGCTTGCGTCGTCAACCACCCAATATCTGCAAGGCCAATCAGATCGCTACCGGGCGCGCGCCTTCAAGCGGGCCGAGCAGCCGGACGATCTGGTCGGCGCGGTGATGTTCCTGGCCTCCGATGCGTCCAACTTCATCACCGGCCAAACCCTCAATGTGGATGGCGGCGAGAACATGCACTGAGCTGTTTGACAAGCCCAAGCAAATATCCGAATTACCGCCATGGCCGACATCATCGACGCACACCATCATATTTGGCGCCAGGACGACCTGCCCTGGCTGGCCGGGCCCATGCTGCCGCGCATATTCGGGCCCTATGAGGCCCTCCGCCGCGATTATCCGGTAGCCGAATTTTTGGCTGATCTGGAAAGCACCGGCGTTACCAAATCGGTCTATGTGCAGGCCAATTGGGCACCGGAGCGCTTCGAAGATGAAACCGCATGGGTGCAGAAAACGGCTGACGAGACCGGTTGGCCCCACGCCATCGTCGGCTTCGCCGATTTCATGTCCGAGGATGTCCGCCCCCAGCTTGACCGGTTGGCCAAATATCCCCTGCTGCGCGGTATTCGCCAGCAAATCCACTGGCACGAAAATGAGGCTTACCGCTTCGCACCACACATGGACGTGGCGGCGGACGCCACATTCCGGCGCAATATTGCGCATCTCGGCGATTACGGACTAAGCTTCGATCTACAGGTTTTCCCCAGCCAGATGCACGGCGCCGCCCGGCTGGCCGAAGCTTGCCCCGATGTCACCCTCATCCTGCAGCATTCCGGCATGCTCGAAGATTTGTCCGATGCGGGACGCGAAGAATGGCGCACCGGTATGGAATTTCTGGCGGCGCAAAAAAATGTGGTCTCCAAGCTGTCCGCATTCGGCACTTTCATCCACCGAAACGATGCGGCCCATATTGCCGATATGGTGAGCCAGACCGTGGCCATGTTCGGTGCGGCACGCTGCCTGTTCGGCTCCAACTTTCCCATCGAAAAGCTTTGGTGCAATTACGGCGACTTAATCGCCGCCTTTCAATCCGCCGCCGAAACCCTGCCCGAAGCGGACCGGCGGGCAATCTTCCATGACACCGCAGCCGCCGTTTACCGTATCTGATCGGGCAAGCGCGTCCTAAATGTCAAAAATTGATTCTCCTACGCGCATCAATTACCGCGGCGTCGCCTATGCCTGCCTGTCCACGTCTCTCGGCGGCATGACCGTGGCGCTGACCCGGTTCATCATTGCCGAGACCGAACCCTTGACCCTGACGGCCGTCCGCTATGGCATCGCGGCGCTGATATTGATGGGAATTGTGCTGGCGGCGGGACGCTTGCCAAAATTCGCGCGCGCCGACTGGCCGGCGATCATCGCTCTGGCGCTGGTATTTTTCACGTCTTTTCCCTATTTCATGGCGCGCGCCCTTGAAGATACAACGGCCACGCGGGGCGGCATTTTCTTCGCCACAATGCCCCTGGTGACTATCCTTTTGGCTGGAATATTCCGTATCGAGCGCATGACCTGGGCGAAAGCCATCGGCGTTGTCATGGCCATCGCCGGAACCGTGTTCGCGCTGTCCGACAAGGTCGATGATATCGCGCCCATGGCCCTTCGCGGCGATATCTTCATGCTGCTTGGTATGATCTCGGCGGCCACCTTTAACGTCTTTTCCAAGCGCTACATCATGGCATACGGTGCCCTCAATATTATCGCCGTTACCATGGTGATCGGCGTTTCCGCGCTGGCGGTGCTGGCGATCATATTTGAGAGCCCATTGGGCGGCTCCCTGGATTTCGATTTTACCGGCTGGGCCGTGGTCCTGACCTTGGCGATCCCGGGCGCCGCGTTGATGATCTGGGCCTGGGGCCGAGCGCTGTCCACCATCTCGCCGACGCAAGCGGCGGTGACCGTGGGCCTCAACCCGGTGGTCGCCATCGCTATCGCCACGGTTTTATTGTCGGAGCCGTTTTCGGTGCGCGTCGTCGGCGGGCTGGTGCTGATCATCGCCGCCATCGCCATCGCCAACCGGGGCTCTGGACCGAAGCCGGTAAGCGGCTGACAAAGGTGGCTTCGCCCGATATCGTGGCCGCCAATTCCTCTAACCATTGGAAAGAACAGAACCATGAGCGGACGCGTAGACGGCAAGATCGCACTAATCTCGGGCGCCGGTTCAGGACTGGGCCAGGCAACCGCCATCCACCTGGCGCGCGAAGGCGCCCGCATCGTCGCCACCGATATCGATGGGGGAACCGCCGAAGCGACGGCAGCTTCCATCAACGGTGAGTTTCAGGGCGCCGCGGTCTCCGCCGCTCACGACGTCACAAGCCAAGAGCAATGGGTTTCGGCGGTGGATCTTGCCGCGTCGCACTTTGGCGGGCTCGACATTCTGGTCAACAATGCCGGCATAAGCCTGCACGGCGATGTAGAATCGACGCCCTACAGCGATTTCCAAAAGCTGATGGACATCAACCTCAACAGCGTCTTCTTGGGCTGCCAGGAAGCCATGAAGGTGATGAAAAGTTCCGGCGCTGGATCGATCATCAATATCTCTTCGGTCGCCGGTAAAATGGGCAATCCCAACACCATCGCCTACGGCACCACGAAGGCCGGCGTCGCCTATATGACCAAATGTGTGGCCCTGGATTGCGCGCAGAAGGGCTATAAGGTCCGTTGCAATTCCATCCATCCCACCTATATCCGCACCCCTTTGATCGATCAGTTCCTGCACGATGACGAAGCGTTGGAGCGGCTGAACAAGATGGTGCCGCTGGGGCGCATCAACGAGACCGAAGACGTCACCTTTGCCATCCTGTTCCTGGCGTCGGACGAATCGGCGATGATGACCGGCTCGGAACTGTTTATCGATGGCGGGCTTAGCGCGGGCTATACGCCGAGGGTTTAATAGAAAAAGGCCCGCCTCCAAACCGGGAAGCGGGCCTTTGATCCAGCTCCGGGCCCGAAGGCCCAAAGTTTAGGTCTTAATCCTAGTAGGTATATTTGTACGGCAACTTGACGCCGGACTGCTCGGCGATATCAAGATAGCGCGTGAACAGTTTGGTTCCGGGAAGGCCTTTCTTATCATAAAGCTGGGCTTTTTCCTTGGACCAGCCGGCCAGCGCCTTGGCCATCACCGCGCGTTCCGCGAACGGCAAATCGGTAACCGTGCTGCCCGAAGCCCGAAGCCCCTTGATCGAACCATGGAAGCGCCTGGTGGATTCCTTGGCCACCTCGACCATCCAGTTTTCGGCTTCCTCGTCGATGATCTTGCGAACATTACCCGGCAGCTTGTTATAGCTCTTGGAGTTCATGGACATCTGATAGAGGAAGGTGGAGCCCCAGCCGACATTCTTGTAATGCTTGGCTGGCTCATTCAGCTTAAAGCCTTTCCATGCGGGCGGGAAAATCACCAAGCCTTCATAGACGCCGGACTGCAGCGAATTGTAGGCTTCGTTGAGGCTGGTCTGAACGACCGTAGCGCCGGTGAATTTCAGCCAGGGCAGGTTCAAACCGGCGCCGGCAATTTTATGACCCTTGAGATCGGCCATCTTGTTCCAAGCGAACTTGGTGCCGAGGCCATAGGACGAGAACGCGCCCGCGCCCAGCCAGCGTTGGCCAAACTTGCCCAAAGCGCCGGTCCATTCCGGAAATTCCTTGTAGGTCTGGCGCGAGATTTTCATCTGCGTCGCCGGATCTTCGGTCACGAATGGAACGAAATAGTTGAACGCCAATTGGGACGCCTTGGTGGGCTCGAAGCAGGCGCACCACAATCCGACGTCGAACAATCCCTTTTCAACGCCTTCGAGGACATCGAACGGGCCCGACACGGTATTCCACAATTTGACGAATTTCAGCTTATGCTTGGTTTCGGCGGCAACGCGCTTGGATACCGTCGGCGCAAAATAGCCGTCGGCCTTGAATATCGGCTCCAACGGCTTCATGGGCTGCCCGGAGCCAATGCGCAGCGAGAAGGATTCGGCGCTGGCAAAAGACGCGGACATCATTGCCGCGGCGACCGCAATCGCGCCGAGACTAAGTGCGCTTTTGTTAATGCTTAAACTCATAAGTCATCTCCCTTGGATGTTTTCTAAACGTACGTTACTCACACATTGCAAACGCACTAATACGCGCGTAGGAATCAATGCACGGCAAGGCAATATTGCCTTGGGTAGGCATATAATATCATTTATCTTGCCAATTCCAGAGAAACCAACGGGTTGATCACGGAAAGTTTAAAATCGCGGTCGGGGGCGCCGCGCTATAATTACCGCTGATCTGCGGGCAAAAAATTTGCGATTTAATTGGGAGCGCCAAAAAGCATGAGCGACAGCACTATGAATGGCCCTGGTGAAAATCCCGGTGAAAGCCCAGGCGTAAGTCCCGGCCAAAGCGCCGTCGATACCCAAGATGCGGTCACCCGGCTAACCAATGTTCTCAGCACCATATCCGCCTTTTGGGCATTGTCGCTGGCCGGTATCATTCTTTGGGATATCATCGGGCGCGGCGCCTTCGATAAGCCGTTCCTCGGCACCCACGAAATTGTCGGAAATTCGATCGTCGGCATTTTGTTCTTGGAGTTGCCTTCAACCATCAAGCGCGGCGCCATGCTG
>Ga0233439_10004902_pt1 | contig 12684 bp, 14 predicted proteins | sample SI_123_September_6_FD_182713 | JGI IMG/M metagenome (GOLD analysis project Ga0233439, IMG submission 182713) | Seawater microbial communities from Saanich Inlet, British Columbia, Canada - SI_123_September2016_100_MG | ecosystem: Environmental > Aquatic > Marine > Inlet | place: Canada: British... | reverse complement strand
GCAAATACTAAAATGATTTCAGAGGCAAGCGCCATTCGCTTTCTCCGCCACCATGACGTATCTCTGAACCAGGACACTAGTAGGTCGCCCTGCCGCCAGAGAGATCGAAGACGCCGCCTGTGGAGAAGCTGCAATCTTCTGAGGCCAACCAGGCAACCAGCGAGGCTGCCTCCGCCGTCTTGCCAAGACGTCCCATGGGGATGCGGGACAGCATATAGTCCACATGTTCCTGGGTGAGTTGGTCAAAGATCGCGGTACGAATGGCGGCGGGTGTAATGCAGTTGATCAGAACGCCTGCCTCTGCCGTTTCCTTGGCCAGGGATTTGGTCAAGCCGATCACGCCGGCCTTGGCGGCGGAGTAAGCACAGGCGTTAGGGTTGCCTTCCTTCCCGGCAATGGAGGCGATGTTGATAATGCGGCCATAGCCATTGCCCAGCATGTGCTGCAGGACGCTTTGGCAACATAGGAAAACTGCGTCCAGGTCCAGGTTGATCACGGAACGCCATTCTTCGAAACTGTATTCCCAGCTTTTCTTGGCCGGTCCCGTGATGCCGGCATTGCAGACCAGAATGTCAATTTTGCCAAAGGTCGCCAGGGCATTGTCCCGTGCCGTGGCAACCTGGCCTGGGTCGGTGACATCAACCATGGCACCTTGCAGGCGGTCGCCGACATCATTGGCAGACAACATTTTGTCCAGATTTTTTTGACTGATGTCCCACATCAAAACAGAGGCACCAGATGCTAGAAAACGTTCGGTAATGGCCTGGCCAATGCCGTCGGCACCGCCGGTGACAATGGCCGAGCGAGCGTTCAGATCAATATTGTTCATGTCTCTGCTCCTAAAGCCTCAACGTTTGTCGCGCACAAAGGGGAAAATTTCCGTGAAATCGGCACCAGGCTCGGCGGCGGTAAAGCGCTGCCAGATCGGCAGCAGGTTGGTGCTTATAGTATCCGCCGTGCCTGCGGAGGCAACGTTTTCCACGTACAGGCTGATGTCTTTTAAATACAAGGTGTTGAGGAATTCGGCATCGTAGGTTTCGGTCAATATGCGATTGGGGAATTTATCGGATGAGGCTGTGTTCTGTCCCGATGAAACATTCAGGACGTCCAGCATGGTCGACATCTCCAACCCCTGGGTCAGGCCAAAGGCAATAGCCTCGGACGTCGCCGTCAGGGCCAGACCGGAGAGGTAATTGTTCAATAGCTTCATGGCCTGGGCCTGCCCCGGTGCCTCGCCCACATGGAAAGGTCTTTTCGACATGGCTTGCAGGACTGGCGATAGCGCCTCGAATTCAGCTTTTGGCCCGGCGAACATCAAGGCGATGGTGCCGGCAGCGGCACCCGCAATACCGCCTGAAACGGGTGCGTCCATGTAGGCCAGATCAGACCCCGCCAGGCGGCTGTGCACCGCCTTTGCCGCCGCCACACCAATGGTCGAGGTGTCAATAATCGTGGAAACCGCGCGCTGGTTGGTCTCGATAATTTCCTCGGCGACAGAGGCGGAAATAGCCCCATTGGGCAGGCTGAGAATAATAACCTCAGCCTTCGCGGCAACCGCCCCGACCGAGGCGGCTATAGCGGCGTCCTTGGGCGCGCGTTCCTTTGTCCCCGCCACATCAAAGCAAATCATGGGAAAGCCCGCAGCAGCCACATTGGCGGCCATGCGGTTGCCCATGGCACCAAGGCCGATAAAGCCAATCGTTGGTTTCTGATCAGTGGTCATAATTATTTGCCATCCTTCTCATCCAGGACCCTGCGCGCGATGCGAAAGGCTTCCACGCCCGCCGGCATGCCGCAATAGATGGTGATTTGCTCCAACACCGCGCGCAATTCATCTTGTGTGCAGCCATTGTTGATGGCACCGCGGAAATGCAGCTCGAACTCCTGCCCTCGTCCCAGCGCCGCCAGCATGGCAAGATTGATGAGTGAGCGGGTCTTTTTCTCCAACGCCTCGTCACCCCAGACGCCGCCCCAGGCATACTCCGTCACCATTTCCTGGAAATGGCGGTTGAAGTCCGTGACATTGTTGACGTTGCGGTTCACATAGTCTTCGCCCAAAACCTCTTTTCTGATGCGTAGACCTTTTTCGTATAATTCTTTGTCCATTTTTGCCCCGTCTCTTGAACTGTGTTTAAAATATCTGCCGCATCTTACGCTTAGGGCAATTGATCTGACCAGCACTCTGCCCCATTCTGTAGCGAGAAAATTTAATCGGGAGGGACGAATGGGACGCGTAGCAGACAAAGTAGCATTGGTTACAGGCGGCGCATCGGGCATCGGGCGGGCTACGGCGGAATTATTGGCGCAGGAAGGTGCCATGGTCGTTATCACGGATGTGCAGGATGAAGGCGGGCAGGAGACCGTTGCGACCATAGAGGCGGCAGGCGGCAGGGCGGCCTATCACCACCACGATGTGACGGACGAGGGGGATTGGAAGAAGATCATCGCCGAGGTGATTGAGGCGCATGGCAAACTGGACATCCTGGTGAACAACGCCGGCGTTGGCGGCACCGGCATCCCGGTTGAAGAACTGCCCCTGGAGGCCTGGCGCAACACAATGTCCGTCAACCTTGATGGTGTCTTCCTGGGCGTGAAGCATGGCGTCGGTGCCATGAAAGACAATGGCAGTGGTGGCGGCAGTGGCGGCGGGGGCGGTTCCATCATCAATACCTCCTCCGTCCTGGGCTTTGTCGGATTGCCCCATACGGCGGCTTATACGGCATCGAAAGGCGGCGTTCGATTATTGACCAAGGCGGTTGCCATCGAATGTGCGGCCCGGGGGTTGAATATCCGGGTTAATTCGGTTCATCCGGGCTTTATCGATACGCCGATGGTCGGCGGGGCCATTCAGCGCGGCGGGCCGGAGCGGCGGGAAGCGATCCTGAAATCTCAGCCTACAGGCGAAATGGGACGGCCCCAGGATATTGCCGAGGGTATTCTGTATCTGGCATCTGATGCCGCGCGGTTCGTAAGCGGTACGGAGCTGGTCATCGACGGCGGCTATTTGGCTCGTTAGAGCAAATTAAGGGAAGAAGATTATGAGCGGACCTGAAACATACGAACTATTCGCCATTCGGTACGGTAGTGTTGCCGGACGGTTGCGCCGCGACAATTTCATCATCGCGCCTGACCACCCCGCGGACCCGCATGATGGTCCCATGCCGCTGGATTATTTCGTCTGGGCCATTGTTAACGAAAACCGTACCATCGTTGTCGATACCGGCTTTGAGTATTCCGAGGCGGAAAAACGCGGGCGGAAGATCACCCGATTACCACGGGATGGGTTGGAAATCATCGGCATCAATGCCGACACGGTGGAAGATGTGATCATCACTCATTTACACTATGATCATGCCGGCACTCTGGATGATTTTCCCGCCGCCCGCTTTCATCTCCAGGAAAGTGAGATGAACTACGCCACCGGCAAGCATATGTGTCATGCGCCCTTTGGCCATGCCTATGCGGCCGATCATGTCTGCACCATGGTCCGGCGGGTCTTTGATGGGCGGGTGGTTTTCCATGACGGCGATCGGGAAGTCGCGCCGGGCATTTCGGTACATTGGATTGGCGGCCATACGGCGGGTGTGCAATGCGTCCGTGTGCTGACCAAACGGGGCTGGGTGGTTTTGGCCTCTGACGCGTCACATTTCTACGAGAATATGGAAGGCATTGCGCCGTTTCCCATCGTTTATTCCGCAGCCGATATGGTGCAGGGGTATAGCAAAATGCGCGATTTGGCCGACAGCAGCAAACATATTATCCCCGGCCATGACCCCCTGGTCATGCAACGCTATCCAGTGGCGCAATCAGGTCAGCAGGATGTTATTCGCCTGGATGTCGCACCGAAAGATTAGTGCCGGGAATTAGTATTGATGAGCCGTATGCCGGGCTTCAGGGGCCGCGTTGGAATGGGATTCCTGTGCCGCAACAACCGTGGCGCCAAGCAGCAACAGAAAGGCAAACGCGACTTTGGTCCAGCGGCGGTCGGTTTGTCTATCCTGGTTGGCGGTGTGGTTAACTGACAATGTCTTGACCCTTGATTGAACGCTGCCCGGTTTCGGGTCGGCGATTTACGTTAGCGACAAACGTTATATTGGCGCACAGCCGTAAATATGCTGTTAACGGCCTTGAATAAATTTCGACAAATGAGGGTCTTCTTGCCGGCACCGCGCTAGCCTGCACCTGCCTACATTGGGTTATATCGGCGGGCTATATCGGCTGGGTCTACGCCTCCAGCCGCATTTCATCAGTCTTTTGGGCCGTGCCTTCACGCTCCAACCTATCGATCACCGTATAGATTTCATCTCCGGCGACTGGTGGACTGAATAGGAACCCTTGCGCGTACCGGCATTGATTGGCGCGCAGGAATTCCAACTGGCCCAGGGTTTCCACCCCCTCGGCAACAACGTCCAGGCCCAGGTGCTGCGCCAAGGCGATGATCGTGCGAACAATTGCGCCGTCGGATGGATCATGGGTGACATCGCGGACGAAAGAACGATCGATTTTGAGAGCGTCCAAGGGGAATCGCTTTAAGTAGGCCAGTGATGAATAGCCGGTGCCGAAATCATCAATGGTCACACGCACGCCGGCCGCACTCAATCTCCCAAGGACCCTGGCGGCGAATTCCGGGTCTTGCATGATCGAGCTTTCCGTCAACTCCACTTCCAAAAGGTCGGTCGTTAGGCCATGACCTTTGATCGAACATTCCACATGTTCCAAAAGATCGTTCTGATTGAATTGTTGGGCCGACAGGTTCACCGCAACCCGAGCTACCGGCAGACCCTGTTCCTGCCAAGATGTGATCTGTGTGCAGGCTAGATCCAGGATCAGATCACCCAATGGCGTCATCAGGCCCAATTCTTCGGCCAGGGGAATGAATTGATCAGGCAGGATAAGGCCCCGTTCGGGATGATGCCACCGCACCAGTGCCTCCAGCCCAACGACCCTGCCATCCCGCAGGTCCACTTGAGGTTGATAATAGAGGGTGAATTCTTTGTTGTGGATCGCCCGTTGCAGGGCAACACCCAGGCCAATACGACGCAAGGCCGCAGTGTTCAGATCCGGTCGATAGAATTGATAATTCTGACCGCCAGCGTTCTTCGACTGGTACATGGCGGCATCGGATAAACGCATCAATTCGTCCGCCTCCTCGCCATCCTCCGGGAACAGGGCGATGCCGATGCTGGGGGAGACGGTGGCGATGTTGCTTCCGACTATGATCGGCTGCGAAACTTTCTCGACAATTTTGTCGGCAACCGTGGCCGCCGATACCGCGGTGTCCAGGTTCGTCACCAGGGCGATGAATTCGTCACCGCCAAGGCGGGCTACGGTGTCGCTGTCGCGCAGGCATTCGCGGATGCGACTGGCGACGGTTTTCAAGACCATATCGCCGACCTCATGGCCCATAGTGTCATTGACGAACTTGAACCGATCCAAATCAATGAACAATACGGCCAGCTCATTTTCATATCGGCGGGATTGGTTGATGGCATGGCTGAGGCGATCAAACAATAACGCCCGGTTCGGCAGGCCGGTCAGACTGTCAAAATGGGCCATTTGCGCCCTGCCGATGCCGCATTGCAGGGCGACGGCGAGGCGTTCGTTGCCAATTTCCGCTTTAACCAAGGTATCTTGAGCCCCAAATTGCACCAGCTGAACAGCCATTTCGGAGGCAAATTGATCCATGAGAGCAACGGTTGGGACAAACAGAAAAAGGCCAAGCAATTGCGCCAAGTCAAAACCGGGACCACTGCTGGCATCGTCAAAGTCTATGATCAAGGCGTCAAAGCGTTCATTGCTCAGCAGATCATTGGCCTCGGCCACGGTTAGAACACGGCTTACCTCAAAGGCTTCCGGGTCCAAAGCGTTTCTAACCGCTGTTTCGGCGTCATCGTCGCCGCCAATGAACAAAATTTCAATCAAGCTAACATTTCCCTGGCACGCCAAAAGCGGGCATCCGAAAGATATCTCTCAGCAATTAAGGTAAACGATAGCGGATGGCCGGTTAACGTTCAGTTTAAATGGCTGGGTCAGAAATGAATATATTGGCGAAATGCAGAGGCAAAGCGGTCGCGATTGCCTTGCCGATTTACAGTCCCATGGATTTGGCGATGATATTGCGCTGAATTTCGTTGGAACCGCCGCCAATGGGGCCAAGGCGGGTATCACGGAACATGCGCTGCATCTCGTGCTCCATGGAATAGCCTGCGGCCCCCATGATCTGCAGACCTATATTGGCGCAATCGAAGTCGTTCTCCGTGCCGACAATCTTGGCAATGGACGTTTCTACCCGGCAATCCACGCCCGCATCCATCATTTCGGCCACACGATAGGCCATCAGGCGGGCCAGTTCCGCCTTGATCCGCATATCCGACAGCTTGTGCTGAATAGCCTGAAAGTCAGAGATCGGCTGGTCAAACTGCACCCGCTCCTTGGCATATTCCTGGGCCAGAGACAGCGCCTTTTGCGCCCCGCCCGCACCGTTGGCTGAAATCGCCAGGCGTTCCAAATTCAGGCCGCCCATCAGGGCTTTCCAGGCTTTATTTTCGGCCCCGATCATGTTTCGGGCCGGTACCCGGACATCGTCCAGAAAAATCTGATTGGTGTGGGTGGTGCGCCGCCCCACGGTATCGAGGGGTTGAATGTCGACGCCCTTGGCATTCGTGGGCACCAGAAACTTGGAGAAACCATTGTGCGCCGGTACCGCATCCGGGTCCGTCTTTACCACCAGCACGATATAGTCCGCCACATGCGCCGACGTGATCCAGCATTTCGCGCCATTGATAATAAAATCATCCCCCTGGCGGACTGCATTGGTCTTGATCCCGGCCGCATCGGACCCCGTATGCGGTTCCGTCAGGGCAAAACAAAGATATAGCTCGCCTTTAATCAGGGCCGGCAGATACTCACGTTTCATCTCCTCGCTGCCACTGTGCAGGATATGGACGCCGGAATAAACCGGTGTGGTCATGTAGGTGGTGGCCAGGCCCGAGTAGTGATAGGCCAGGGTCTCCAACAACACGGCAATGTCTTTGTAGCTACCGCCAAGGCCGCCATATTCTTCCGGATAAGGTAGCCCCAGCCAACCGCCCTTGGCCAATGCCTGATAGGCTTCACGCGGCCATTCCCGGTTTTCATCCATTTCCCGGATGCGGTCCCGGGGCAGCATCCGCTCCGCCAGGCTCAACAGGCTTTCCCGCATTAGTTTTTGTTCTTCGGTCAGCCCGAAATCGTTCAATAAGGCCAAGATACACTCCTCATAAGCCGGATACTGCGGTGCATTGCGATGGGAACAAGCCGATGTTTGTCAAAATTTCGCGGAAATGGTCTGTCGTTTCAGGGGCTTAATGTCGTCGATGCCCTTACCGATGTCGTGTTCTGCAATTTTCAAATCATAGCTTTTCTGCAGATTTAGCCAGAAGGCAGGAGAGGTTCCGAACCATTTCCCAAGTCGCAATGCGGTATCGGCGGTAATGCTCCGCTTTCCAGCAATAATCTTGCTAACGCGGTTTGCAGGTACGCGGATTTGCCGTGCCAGTTCTGTACCCGAAATCTTAAGGCCCTCTATCTCGTCTTTCAGAATTTCGCCTGGATGTATCGGTGTTCTGCTCATGAACCCATCCTCCCTCAGTGATAATCGACTATTTCGACATTTTCCGGGCCGTCAGAGGGCCATTCAAAACAAACACGCCATTTCGAGTTTATGCGTATACTATACGGCCCTTTTCTGGCACCGCTTAGGGCCTCAAACCTATTGCTCGGCAGCCCGGCAAGGTCATTCAGCGTTTCAGCAGCGTCCAGAACTTCCAACCGCTTCTCGCATTGGCGTTCAAAGCTCTGAAATTCTCGTATACGTTCGCCATCGGCAAAAGATCGTGTCTTTTTATCTCGATAGCTCTTAATCATGATTGGAGATAGGTACATTAATGTACCCTGTACGTCAAGGGTACAAATAGTTGAGTTGCTTACATCCCCGCCAGCTTGCTGTAGCCATCCCGCGTTTGCGGGGTTTTAATGCCCAGGATGCGGCCGGCGATTAAGGTGCGCAGAACCTGCGCCGTACCGCCGCCGATGGTGAACATGCGGGCGTCACGGACCATACGCTCCAAGGGATTGTGCCGGGAATAGCCTGCCGCACCAAAAACCTGCAGGGCATCGTTGGTGACTTTGATGGCCATCTCGGATGTGAAGACCTTGGCCTGGGCGGCTGCCAGGGCGTCGGGAAAACCGTCGACAAGGTTCACCGCCGCGCCATGGACCAGGGCGCGGGCGGCACCCAGTTGAATACTCATATCCGCCAGCATCCATTGCAGGCCCTGGAATTCAGCGATAGGCCGCCCGAACTGTTCCCGCGCGCCGGCATATTCCAAGGCTTTTTCATAAGCACCCTGGGCCACCCCCAGAGCCACTGTCGCGGCACCTACGCGCTGCGAATTATAGGCCGTCATCAGATCGGCAAAACCCTTGCGCAGACCGCGCGGGGGTAGCAGCAGGTTTGCGGGCGGCAGGGCCATATCCTCAAACCGTACCTCCGCCTCTGGGATGCCACGCAGGCCCATGGTGGGGGCGCGGTCGCCGATCACCAGACCCTCTGTCTCGTCGCGAATGGCGATAAAGCCGCCGATGCCTTCCTCATTCCCGTCTTCATCAAAGACCCGGGCAAAGATCAGATGCAGGCGGGAGACGCCACCCCCCGTGATCCAATGTTTTGTACCGTTCAGGATATATTGATTGCCCACTTTATCGGCGCGGGTGGTCATTTCCGTCGCGGCACTGCCCGCATCCGGCTCTGTGATGCAGATGGCCGGCTTGTCACCAGCCAGAACCAGGTCGGCTGCCAGGCGTTTTTGTTCTTCCGTGCCATAGGTCATGATGGCGCCGATGGCACCCATGTTCGCCTCTACCGCGATGCGACCGGAAACGCCACAGACTTTGGCCATTTCCTCTACCACCAGGGCGGCATCGAGATAGTCCTTGCCCTGACCGCCGTACTCTTTCGGGATGGTCATGCCGAAAAACCCGGCTTCCTTCAGATCCGTAACGTTGTCCCAGGGGTATTGTTCCGTACGGTCGACGTCCGCGGCGCGCTGGCTGATCGGCCCTTCGGCGAGTTCCCTGGCCTGTTGCCGCAGTTTTTCCCTATTCTGGTCTAGGTCCTGATCAAGCATTGCTGTTTCCTTCTAAAATCTGTTGCGCCTCGACCAGGACTTCATAGGAATGAACCCTGGCGTCATGGTCGAATATGGCTGAGGCGACCATCAATTCATCCGCCCCGGTGTGGTCTAAAAAGGGTGCCAGCTGGGCCGCGACATTTGCTGCGGTGCCGACAAAGGAACAGGCGGTCATGGCAGAGACGCGCGCCTTCTCCATGGGGTTCCAATAATCTTCAATATCATCAATGGGCGGGCGCATACGGCCCCGGGTACCACGAAACATATTGGTGAATTGTTGTTGCGGCGTCGTGAACAAGCGCTTCGCCTCCGCCTCCGTATCGGCGGCGACCACATTGACGCCAACCATTGCATAGGGTTGTGCCAGTTGTTCGGACGGGGTGAATTTTTCCCGATAAATTTCCAGCGCCGCCATCAACGCCTCCGGCGCGAAGTGCGAGGCGAAGGCATAGGGCAGGCCCAGCATGGCCGCCAACTGCGCCCCGAACAACGATGATCCCAATATCCACAATGGAACATTGGTATCTGTGCCCGGTACAGCCTGGATGGTCTGACCTTCCTGCAACGGGCCCAACAGGGCCTGCAACTCCAACACATCCTGGGGAAAGTTTTCCGCCACCATAGGGTTGCGGCGCAAGGCCCGCAGGGTCTGTCGATCCGTCCCCGGTGCCCGCCCCAGGCCAAGATCGATGCGCCCCGGATAAAGCGACGCCAAGGTGCCGAATTGTTCCGCGATGACCAGGGGCGAATGGTTCGGCAGCATGACGCCCCCCGCCCCAACCCGGATAGAGGAGGTGTTTTCCGCGATATATCCAATAGCGACGGAGGTCGCGGCGGAGGCGATGCCGACCATATTGTGATGCTCCGCCAGCCAATAGCGGTTATAGCCCAGGCGCTCCGCCTGTTGGGCCAGATCTTTGGAGCTGCGCAGAGAGTCTCCCGGCGTCGAGCCCTCGCGAACCGGAGCCAGATCGAGTACTGAATATTTTGTCATAGGGGATACTACCTGTGGTGAATTCGGCTTACACGCGTTGATTAGACGCTCAAATTAAAGGCGATGGAGATGCGCTGGCGGTTGCCCAGATAAGGGCGCACGGCGTGCGACAGCCAGGATGGGAACATCAGGATACGGCCCGCTTTCGGCGAAATAACCTCGCTGGAGCCCATGGCTAATCCACCCGGCACGTTGATAGCCAACAGCGGGGCATACATGGCGGGCGCAATGCCCCGGGGGTCCTGTATTTCGAACTCCCCGCCCAGGGCCGGATTTTCATCGATGCCGCCGTCGTCCACATAGTAGGTGCCGGACCAGAAACTGCCTGGATGGGTATGGAATTCGTTGCCATGGCCCGTACTGTTGACATTGGCCCAGGCGTTTAGTTGCCAATCCACCTTGACTGGTTTGCCTTGGCGGTCGCAGGTCATGCGGGTGGCAATGGTCTTGGCTTGTTCCAACACCAAGCGGCCGCTCTCGCCGCCCCAATCCGCCAAATCCCAGGTTGATTGCCAGCCGCCAAGATTAGAATGGGCCGTGCTGGGGTGGCTCGCCATGCGTGCCTCAATGGCCGTGCGCAGGCCTGCATTATTGGCTTCAGGATTGGGCAGCTCGGCTTGTATCACGGGAGTGGGAAATAGGCCGTGGCCCTGAATTTGAATTTCTGCTGCTTGCTTCATGACTAAGCTTTCTTGCCCGCAAAGGGCGCCGGTTTGGCATCCGGGTCCAGGGGCCAGCGGGCCCGGGCTTCTATATCCAGGGGATCATACAGCCCGGCGCTCAGACGTTCCACACCGGCCCAGGCGATCATGGCACCATTGTCCGTGCACAGGCCAGGGGGTGGCGCGATCAGGCTTAGGCCCCGTTCCTGACACAGGCTGGTCAAACGCTGGCGCAGATGGGTATTCGCCGCCACGCCGCCTGCAATGACCAGGTGGGACAAATTTGCATGGAAACCTTGGGCAATTTCGATCCCGTTGCCGGCCCGGTCCACCATGACATCGCCGACGGCCAGTTGAAACGCCGCCGCCACGTCTTCCTTTCGCAGGCCCTCATTGTTGTCCAGCAAGCGGCGGACGGCGGTCTTCAGACCGGAGAAGGAGAAATCGCACCCCTCTCGCCCGGCCATGGGGCGGGGCAGGTTAATACCGCCTGGGTCGCCCTTTTCCGCCGCGGCCTGCACTGCTGGTCCGCCGGGATAGTCCAGGCCCAGCATCTTGGCCACCTTGTCAAAAGCTTCCCCCACCGCGTCGTCGATGGTCGTGCCCAACCGGCGATACTGACCCAGCCCTTCGATCAGAACCAGCTGACAATGGCCGCCTGAAACCAACAACAAAAGATAGGGAAAGGGCAAATCGTCGGTCAGGCGCGGGGTCAGGGCATGGCCTTCCAAATGATTGATGGCCAACAATGGCTTGCCGGTCGCAGCGGCAATGGCCTTACCCGTGACCAGACCGACCATGACGCCGCCGATCAGGCCTGGCCCGGCCGTGGCGGCGATACCATCCAGATCGGTGAAATTCAGCTCTGCCTCCGCCATGGCCTGTTGGATTAAACCGTCGATCTGCTCCACATGGGCCCGTGCGGCGATTTCGGGTACCACGCCGCCATAGGGTCGATGTTCCGCGATCTGGCTCAACACCACATTGGCATGAATCCGGCGCGCGTCATCCACCACTGCCGCCGCGGTCTCGTCGCAGGATGTCTCGATGCCCAGAACGATCATGAATTTTCCAATAGTGCAGACGGTGCGCGCAAAAATGCTTGCCTCGCGCCCTTGGAGGCCTTAGCACCACAGCTATGAACCTGCAAGACAACATCCGCATCGGAACCCGCGGCTCCCCCCTGGCATTGGCCCAGGCGGAGGAAGTCAAATCATGCCTGTTGGCGGCGCATACTGCTTTGACGGCCAACGCTGTGGAAATCGTTGTGATCGCCACAACCGGTGATCAGATCCAAAGCAAACCACTGAAAGAATTCGGCGGCAAGGGCCTGTTCACCAAAGAGATTGAAGAGGCGCTGTTGGTGGGCGATATCCATATGGCCGTCCATTCCATGAAGGATGTCCCAACGGAATTGCCCGCTGGTCTGGGTATTGTCTGTTTGTTGCCCCGTGAGGACCCGCGCGACGGCTTCCTATCCCCCATTGCCAAAAGCTTGGCCGATCTGCCCCAGGGCGCTGTCGTCGGTTCCTCCTCCCTACGGCGGGTGGCGCAGGTGCGCCATGTACGCCCCGATCTGCAGGTGGTGAATTTTCGCGGTAATGTGAACACCCGCATGCGCAAACTATCCGAAGGCGTGGCCCAGGCGACATTTCTGGCCTGTGCCGGTCTTAATCGCCTTGGAATGTCTGAACGCATAACGGCGCCGGTGCCGGTGGATGTCATGCTCCCGGCGGTGGCCCAGGCGGTGATCGGTGTTGAAACCCGCCTGGACGATGACGCCACCATTGCCTTGCTGCAACCGTTGCATCACCTCGAAACGGACTATTGTGTGGCCGCCGAACGGGCCTTGTTGGCG
>Ga0233439_10004901_pt1 | contig 12689 bp, 9 predicted proteins | sample SI_123_September_6_FD_182713 | JGI IMG/M metagenome (GOLD analysis project Ga0233439, IMG submission 182713) | Seawater microbial communities from Saanich Inlet, British Columbia, Canada - SI_123_September2016_100_MG | ecosystem: Environmental > Aquatic > Marine > Inlet | place: Canada: British... | reverse complement strand
TTATCAGAATTGTTTTATGACTCTTATTATACAAATTATAATAAAAATAGTTTCAATTCAACAACAAACAAATTTTCATTTCAAAACCTTATACAGCCTTTGTTTGCACCCGGTGTTTTGTACAATACAATAAAGTCAGGTGTCGCTTGTGATTTTATGACTTTTTTACAAAATACCTCTTCTTTGGGAACAGACAATTCCTCAATTTACTTGTCATCAAGTAGTCTTGTGGATAGAGTACCTTTTGAAGCAATTTTGGAACCAGACAAGTATTTAACAAGAAACTTGCAACTAACCGAACCAGATGAAAATTGCAGATTAGATGCAGATGGCGCAATAGATAAAATTGCATCTTGGGATGGTATTGGGAAAGAGAATTACAAATTAGCAACAGACAACTTTTTATCTGAAGTGTTGGATTTTTATATGGACAAAAAGAGTTTGACAAAGATAAGTTCAAAACCACAAAGTAAGTTTACAAGAGCCCAATCAGGAAAAACTTATGGAATGAGAGTTAGAATGTTCAAAAGCATGGATAGCCAAAGAGGCAAAATAACGTCTGGTTCTTTTGAGTATAGTCCACCACAAGACATAGGATCAAGCAGAGAAACTATAACTATGTACTCAAGACCTTCTGCTTTTGGCCCTCCACAGTCCACAGGAAGTGTAAGTCCGAAATCTGAATTTGGAGATTTCGGAGGCAGTAATGGATACAATCTTTGTTATACTCCACCTTATTATCATGGTATTGGTTGGGCTGACATTTATTTTACCGCGACAGAGAATAAAAGATACACAATACAGGAAATCTTTTCAAACTCAACTGTTGAATATTATAGGGTGCATGATCACTCATCATCAAGTCCCACAACTTACGACCCAGCAACTATAAACAACTTTGCAATGCAAATATCAGCGTCTGTTAATTTGTTTGGTAAAGGAGAGGTTCTTTTTGATACCAACAGTGCACCCATTGACCTTCCAAACAGAAACAACACATCAGAAGATAATTCTGTCTGGACGATTCAAACAAAATTTGAAACCCCTATCCTGAATTTCAACAATGTTCAAACAAGCTCGCTAACTATGCCTGCAACAGCACCATCCACAGTTCCAATTGGTATGTGGCATCAATCAGGTTCAATCCCAACAGGTCAAGAAGGGATATATTTACAAATAACAGAAATACCTGTTGAGTGGAAAGCCGTAAAGAACCCACAAACAAACTATAGCGACACTTTTAATGAAGCAGTCGCGACAGGGTCTTTAAACGATATGGTTGGTTTTAAAACCAATAAAGTTAAATTAGGACAAATAGCGAGCACAAAAGAGATTTCAGAAGCCGTCGTTGCTGTTCCTTATTATGATGAAAATGGCGTAAGAAATTTTTACAGATTAGATCCAGAATTGGTAGAAGTAGCCAAAAGAGGTGCACCAGAATCAAACTCCATTAAGAAAACTTTAAATGCACTTGAAAAATATGTGTTCCCACCTGCTTTTGATTTCGTTAACTTTCCTGAGTTTGTAGATCCAATCTCTATGTACGTTTTTGAATTTACTCATAAGTTCAATAGAACTGATTTGTCATTAATGTGGCAAAATGTTATGCCAGATATAAGTATAAATCATGAAGAACAAGAGTCTTCTGTTTCGCATGCGATGTTAGCTAATGAATTGAGAATCGGACGAGATGGAGAAAAAATAGATTCTAAAGTAAGATGGCTTGTATTCAAGGTAAAACAAAGAGCATCCTCGGATTATTTTGATAGAATTGTAACAAAGACAGGAAACGCGGTTTCTTTAAAAGAGGCAAGAGGTGTTGGTAGCGGATTGACTTTAGATGAAATAGTATCACCTACAACCCCTAAAGATAAAATAAAGTACAACTGGCCGTATGATTTCTTTTCCCTCGTCGAACTAATTAAATTGGATGCATCGATTGAGTTTTGCGATATAGATCAAGAGACTGGTGGTATAGTTCCAATAACTGGAGATTAATATGGCATTTTTTGATAAAAAAGAAGACGTTATCCACATAGAGATGACTCCTTATGGAAGAAAATTGTTGGCATGGGGAAAATTCAAGCCACATTCTTTCAGAGCATTTGATAATGATATCTTATATGATTCTCAAATGATAAATAAAACCGAAAAACAAAATGAAAGCAAAAACAGAGTTATAAAAGAAACTCCAAAACTAAAACAAAACGGAAGCGTTACTGGTGTCGAGTCTTCTATAACTGATCATTGGTCATTAAGTCTGAGAGGCACAACAACGGAAGAAGAGATGTACTATGGACCCGACTATGTTCCCAAAGAAGAGAATATAGAGATATACAATTATCCTATAGGGCAAACAAAAAACAACACAAATTTGACACCAGATATAAAAATTGATTTATTTAATGGGAAAATAGAGTCTGTTAATAAGAATTTAGAAAAAACAAAAATCCCCCTAACAGAAATACCACAGATTAATATCGATATTGTATACAGGTATGAAATATTAAAAGATTGGCAAGTTGAAAACTTCATAAACACTTTAGATTATAAAACGCCCTATATATCGCAACCTTTAGACGAAGATGATTCTGTAATAATAGTATATCCGGAAATACCTTTAGCAAGATTCAAGTCAGAAGGCGAATTAGATTTTAAAGAAAGATATACGATAACATCCTATAGGGTTGAAAAATACCCAGACTCCGTTAGATACGAACAAATGAAGTTTTCAAAAGACAGAAGCGTAATAGTTAATGATCTATTAATCGATGATTTTAACAAAGAGTCTGATCCTTTGGAGGAACAATATTTAGAAAGTATAAAAAATAATAAAGATTTTGTTGACAACTACTTTAAACTAAACAAGGACTCTGATATACCTATTGAGGATATTTGTTCTACTGTTGGAAGTTTGGAGGTTAAAAATATTTATCTTGATGAGTATCTGCCTTGTCCGGATAAGGTACAAGAAAACATACAGTTTAATCCATACTCGACCCAGATAACCAAAGAAGATGTAAAGGACTGTGAAGAATGAATTTAGATGCTATAGGATTAGAAAACTTACCAAACTGTCATTTTAGACGAATAAAAATAACAGAAGCATCAACGCAACTGTCTATTGCTGGTGAAGTTGTTGTTTTTGATGACGAGGAAGGTTACTGGAGCTCTTCAGACTTCCTTGGCAACTATTTATTAATTAACATCTCTATTCATGGTGGTAATCCTGAAGAGGACACTGTTTTTGATTCTTTAAAAATAAGAGACTTCAATCCTAACACTTCAATCCCTTTCAGTTTTAGAATTGGGGGTTTCTCCATAAATCCACAGGCAAACTATTATGTTTCTTCCAGACTAGAGTTAGATATAGAAAAACTAAAACAAGATTACAACGAACACGATTTTAATTTTGGAGAAGAGGTTGAACAATGGTATAGAGGACCAATGTTCGTCGAACAAGTTTGGAAAAACGGAGAGCCAAATAATGTTTATTATACATTTAAAAAAGATGGCGAAGATTATTTGGGAACTATCCACACTCATCAAGCTGTTGATATGCAAGGATCCAGACATAGAGAAAATTCTCATGCAACTTTACAAAGAAGAACTTCATACTGGGGTTCGCCCAAACTTTCGTACCTCCAGCAACAAAATTTTAATCCAAGAGATGATATGCTTGGCAATGCTGTTATGTTGCCCATACCACAAACAGCAAAGTTGGAGTTGTATCACGCAAGAAAACTAACAGCTCCTCAAAGTTTTGAATCGTCTTTTTTCTTATTTTATCATTTGGAAGCCTTGTGTTTGGATTCAAACGAAGCCTCAAAAAACTACTATCAAACAAACCCATCTATTTTTAAAAACTTTGAAGATATAGTGACAATTCAGAATATAAAAGTAAAAAAGATATCTTCACCTTCAAATCCTCGATTTGTTGAACCAACCTCTAAACTATTAATAGATTTTGACCCGAATGATCCTTCTACTTATGACAAAGATCACAATATGGCAAGAAAAACAGAAGTAATCAAAGGTCCTGTTTTTGGAGAACAAGGTGAACTAAAATCTTTTCAAGTTAGACATCACTTTGAAAGAACAGAGGAACCTTTTAAATACGAGATAGAGATAAGCTATATAAATAATTTAACAAAATACATTAAGGATTCTCTCAAAAAACTTATAAACTTTTCAAACCAATTAAGTGTATATAAAAATAATCTTTACTGGGAGAACGAAGGGCAAATATTGAGACCACAATCTTTTGTAAATTTAAATATAGCAAAAGGTTATGACGTATCATATAATGATCAAACAGGTGTGTATACATACAATGAGTCTGCAAACAGCACACAGCAAAAAGAAGCTTTTTGGATAGAAGCACCAGCCATTTATAAATCTATTGAATCTTTAATAAGTTATGTAGAACCAACAAACACTAATGCGACTTCTTTGTTCAATCTCATAAACCCTGTTAGTGCGACCAGAGATACAATCTTTGAAGCAGTAGACGCAATTAACAATTTGATCAACATATGTGCTAGTAAATACGATATAGTACTGGGAACAAGCCAAGGTCAACTATCCGTGTCCAACTCTAATCAACAAATAAGAAAATTTACTTTACAAATAAATGACTATGGACACTTTAATTTGCAAATAAAACCACTTTATACTTTAATAGACGATAGAGACACAGAAGTTATTGGCTTGCCTCTAACAAGTATTGAACCAGAAGAGTACGGAGATACAGAAAGACCTGACTACAACCCTTTTGTTGGTCTTGGAGAAACAGATGTGTTAGGTTTTCCATCAGGACCAACAGGTGCACAAACAAGAGGACCCGATTACAGCCGCCCTGTTACTGAGATTGGAGATTTCTATGATCCATCATTTGTCATATCAGAACAACCAAGTGTTGATGTTGTGGACTATTTAGATCCTTCAAGAAAAGGACAATATAATGGTGGCGCTACACTGGACCCTCCAATGGAAAAGAAATATGGTTTGATTAAAACTGAAACTGGTGTTGTCACTAATGATAGGTTTTTTACACCAAATCCCGAAGCTGCTAAAGAAAGTTTAGGAAAAATTATTGATCCTAGTTTTGTACCATATGTTGTTGATGTACAAGATTATCTGGGAACCGAAAATCTTCCTAAAGAATCGATGGAAATGTTTATGTCTGAATACTTAAAAAGAGTTGAAGTTGCTAGTATAGGGGGATATAGTTTATCTACTCCTAAGAAAGATGCTCTCTTTACTGGGCCAAACCCACCATTGTCTAAGGGTACTATCGGACAAATTGGAGGATCTGGATCTCCTTTTGCTAGTAGTGGTTTTTTTGTAGCAGGAAGTCAAGCCTCTCAAAATTTAATAGATACTTTAAGCTCTAAAAGCCCAAGTGATGTTAGAGAGTTTTTAGGTATGCTGACTTTGTTTCAATTCACGGAAGGTGAAACACCAATAGAAATTGTTAACACTGATTTGTTAAACCCAGTTATTACTTTAATAACACCAGAGGTTGAAGACGATATTACGACTGATATATTTCTTACAAATGAAATATTTAATCTTTTGCCAAAGCCTGATTCTTATAACAATATAGCAGAAAAAATAAAAGGACAGTTGATAACAGTGGAGACAGAAACAGCAGACCCTGTTGAGGCAGTCGAGACTTTATCCCCTATAATTCATAATGCTCTTATAAACACTCCAATTATTACTTATGGTTTTATAGGGGATGAATATTCATCAGAAATACAATGGTCAGAAGAAAGTCTTGAGGAAGAGTTAACAATCTTTAAATCAGAAACAATCGCAGGAAAAGTACTATTTGGTATAAAGGAGGAATAAAATGGATGAACAATTTAAAAATGAATTGCTAGATAAATACAAAGTCTTATTAAAAGATTACACAGGTGGAAATGAAAAGTATATCACACACATAGTTAATCAAGACGAAATAAATCCCAAATTTGAAGGATTGGCAGAAGTATTGAAAGAAGGACTTTATGCCTATGAAACAGCGGACTTACAAAATACAGAAAATCTACAAATAGAGAACCAAAATGACACAAATGAAACTTCCAACACTAATGATACAAGTAACAGCGGAACTACCTCAAGTTACTAATTACGACAACTTTACAACAACTCAGCCTGATTTAAACTTGCCAATTTTTGTTGATGAGTTAAGAATCAATGATTTGGGAGATAACACTTTACCAGCTACTTTTGAACACCATACTTTTGTAAAACAAGAACCATCTATCAAAGAAGACTACGTTTATAATTATGAATTTTTAAACTATGAAAATCTAACAAGGACAATAGACGAAAAACAAATCCCTTCTTTTAATCTTTTTAATTATAGAAAATATATTGGAACAAACACCAATATATCAAATAAAATATACAGCTACGATGGAACTCTAAATCCGGGACTGGAAATGAAAGTTAGTTTTGACATTCCATCTAAGGTGCCAAAATATGGATATCATACTTTCGACACAGTTGATCAATCAAAAGGAACCGAGAGAAAAAATTATTATGATAATTATTTTAATTTTTGGACAAAATATCTTACAGAAGATAGTATAGGATTGGGGTTGAACGGTTCTTGGACAAATAAACAAAAATATATATTTTCTTACTACAACCCAGAAATTAATTTTGATTATTTACCAAACTTTATTAGTCTTAATTTTTCCTTGAACAATACGGATTTACCAAACCCTTTGGATGATGAAGACTTAATGAAGTTTTTATTTTTACACATAAAAAGGAGATTCACAGTGTCCAAGCAGTTTACTGAATTTGATGTCAACAATCCTGATCTAGGAGATCAAGTTAGGGATATAAAAGTTTGGAATGTTATGAGTTGGTTAATGTCGGAGGATTTAAGTGTCTTGGGAGAGCTTGAGGATGAACTAATACTTTTGTCTAAAAACGATAAAGATAATCGTTTCTATAGAGACTATTTGGAAAGAAGATTAAGAAAAGTTATAGCTATAGCTAAAATGAGACAAATAGCAAAAACACTTACACCCACCTTAAAAGATGTTCTTGTAGATAATGTCAATTGTAAGTCATTGGTTATAGGCTATAAAATACAAAAAAGAAGAAAAGACGCAAACAGGACCTTAATTCAAACATTTTACACAGATCAAACAAATTTCGAATTTATAGACAACCAACTAAGGTATGATGAATCCTACTCATATGAAATATTTGAGCTTCGAATGGTCTTTGGATCCACATTTACAGCAATTGATAATTCAGACCCAAAAGTATACAAAGCAGTTAGAGTACCTTCCATTGTTGTAACAGAAACTTTTTTTAAGATGTATGATTTTAAAATAACAACACCACCAATAAATTCTCCTAAAATTCAAATATCTAACTTAAAACTTAAGAAAAACTTTATAAGGTTTAAGATAGAGGAAGATCTAAGAAATACAGGGAAGTATACACCTTTTGTGCTAGAGAAAGTTTTACCTGTTGATGAAGCAAGGATACAAGAACTAAAAGATGCATATTTTATAAAGGATGACAAATATAGATACTACGGTAGGGCAACAACAGGAAACTTCGAAGTTTTTAAAATTGATTTTAAACCAAAAAAATATTCTGATTTTAATGAAGGGTATCTGGGACTGTTACAAAGAACACCAGAACCAACTAACGATCTTAATCCGGTTGCTTATTATGAAGATTTAATTGAACATGAAAAGAAATACTACTATTTATTTAGAAGCGTTGATCAACATTTAAACAGTGGAAGACAGTCTTATGTTTGTGAAGTTATGTTGTTACAAGATGCAGATGAGGTTATATTGAGAACAAGCCAATACAAATTAATGCCGATTGGTCTACCATATCAAAACGAAGTAAAGTTTAGAAAATTTTTACAATTAGAGCCAGATATACAACAAGTCTTGTTTAAAGACAATATAGATTTAATTGACCTGGACACAGAATTACCAGATAGTGAGTTAAACCTATCAAAGATATTTTTAGGAAATGAAGACTTTGACTCCTTGTGGTCTTACAACGGAGAGCATCGTTTTATCAAATTACGAGTAGAAGGAACAGAATCAGGAAAAAAAGTAGATCTTAATTTAAGATTTAAAATAAAAAGAAAAATTTAAAAATACTAATTATTACATAATTAAACGTTTAGGAGACAGATTAATGGGATTTCAAGATAATAGTGGAGACATAATTTTAGACATGGTGCTAACAGATTATGGTCGACAAAAACTAGCAAAAGGAAAGGGACTTGGCGTTGAGGCGTTTGGCCTAGGAGATGAGGAAATAAATTATAGGTTGTTTGATAAAACAGCCGCTTCTTACCAACAGGACTTGTCTATATTGCAAACACCTGTGCTGGAGGCTTTTACAAACAATCAGTCTTCTCTCAAGAGTAAACTTATCACATATAGCAATGACAACTTGTTTTATTTACCAATACTAAAGTTAAATACTTTAACTTCTACAACAAAACAACAATCATCTTTGAACACCTTTTTGATATGTGTTGATAAGAATACTGAAACCAATAACAACGAAGAAGGGTCTTATTCAAACGCAACAACCGCTGTTGGTCTTTTACCAGATCAAGGACCAATTGCTGGTATTGTGTGGGGAGCTACTCCACAATCTAATGATAATCATATAAGAATTGATGCTGGTATTGATAATGTGGCTACTTTAAATATACAAGACTTTGCTTCTGGGGGTGATGAATCATTTACTTTAACAATGGACGGAAGATTAGGCCGCCCTGTTACAACTCAAGCAGCAGGTTTAAATCCAATAGCCACTGATGATGATGGAATTGATACATATATTTTAAAAGAAGAAACAACACCCGGAAAATCTTTTGTTTTACCCGGAAGTTTTTTCACTAATACTTCTATAGCAGGATTTAAACATAATTCTATAAGATTAAAAATTCAAACAACTGCAAATTTACAATCCAGTAATTATTACTTTGATCTGTTAGGAAATACAGGACTAAGTCTAAGTAATGCATCTGGGGGGTCAACAACAGTAAAATTTATAGATTCAATAGTTACCATTACTGGTCAAACAACAGGGTATAGCATCAGCATACCAATCAGATATATTAAAATTTAAAAAGGAATAAAACATGGCTAATGACGAAAACAAACTTTCAGATGATGATAAAACTAATATAAGGACTTTGCTGCATGAAGCAATTCCTATTACTTCTTCAATCATAAGTGGGACATACGGAACCTATCCAAACGAGGGTAATATTAAAAACTATTCTCACGGGATGTTTCAATCAGTTTATGATTATCCTTATCTGTCATCCTCTGCTAATCATATTTTTGATATAACAGCGGGATATACTTCGGATTCTTCACTTTCTGGTTCGACAGTTTCTTATTCTCAAGTTTCAAAAAAGATAAACATATATAATCAATTAGGTCAAATTCTAATGGGATATGATGCAACAGGAAGTATTCAACAGTTTGATGAAGACGGAGACCTATCAGGTGGCACAAAAATGAAAGAAAATTTGTTTCTAACGTTTTCTCGCTTGTTAGTAAAAGATGAAATTAAAAAAGGCTCATTCTCGTTATCTTTGGGAGTACAAACAGGTTCGCTTACATCTCACATAATGAATGAGAAGATAACCATATCTGATAAAGATGGAAATAGTGCTTTTAAAGTAAACTCTCCAACAGGTGAATATGGTATACTATATGCCACTGGATCATTCTTAACTCCATCGGCCGTAACTGATGGTTATGCTAAGTGTGGATTGATATTTTATCAAGCAGGTATAGCTGTCATAACAGGTTCTATATTTAATTCTTTACTAACCAATGGAAGTAATTTGGTATTTAATCGTAGTGTTGATGAAGGCATAGATGCAACAATTACTGGATCAAACATACAAACAATTTCAGACAGTTTTAGAAGAAGAATAGACAATTTACAATTCAACAACACAACTGAGCTTAACTCAATGGTATATTTTTGTCGCGTAGGTCATCAACATTTTAACTATTCAGGTAATCCTACTTATCTATCTCAATCACAAATCTATGTAAAGAATGATAAAAATGATTTACCAGTTTCTTACATAACTACAGTTGGGCTGTATGATTCTGATCAACAACTAGTAGCAGTTGGAAAACTGTCCGAGCCTTTGAGAAAAGATCCAACGATTGAATACACCATCCGAGCAAGATTAGACTTTTAAAATGGCCAATGTTACACTTAAACCAGACGACATTTTTATAAATAGAATCAAGACTCATCCCGAGAGGCGATTCTTTATTTATAATTCCGAAGTTTATGTTGACAACAACCCCAACGTGTCAGGATCTAACACAACAGAATTGTCTGTTCCTGCTGGCTATATTAGTCTTTATGAATTGAACATAGACAGGGCAAGTGATAAGATATATCTATTCACAGATGACCCAAGATATAAATTTGCAGATAAAAAGAACTTCAACAGGATGGTTGGTTTACCACACAGAAGCACAACAGACGGCAATGACTTTGTTGTTTCTGATCCGCAAATTACTTCTTCACTTCCGATGTCTGCGTCAATAAGTAGAATATATAGCACATCAGAAACAAATTATTTTTCCGATCTTGTTACAACTTACGAAATAAACAAATATACATCGGCTTTACGAGCAAGTGCAGAGAATTATATAAACTTAAGCCCACACTATAGCTTTACGCCGATTGGCAACTTAACACGAGATCTGACTAAGACTACTTGTAACTTAATAAATATACCAACAATCTTTTATGAATCAACGATAAAGAAAAAGAGTGTTAAATTGAGTTATTATATAACAGGATCTTTGATAGCAGAATGTTCAGACACTAGATCTAATGGTGAATTAGTTGAGACAACTGGGTCAAATGTTGGATCTGTTGTCGGAGTTGTTCTGTATGATGAAGGTTTGATAGTGCTAAGTGCTTCTTATGATTTGGATTCAAGTAATGGAGTAATTTATAGTGGAGCTAGTGGAACAGCCGCATCAGCATCTTGGCTTTATTATGGAGCAGGCGCTGAAGATAATATAACACACCATACCTCGATTGCTTCTGCTTCGTATGGATTAGAATACCAAGGAACTTCTTATACAAACGTATTAACCATGCTTTGTCATTTTCCAAAAGGTGCATTTAACCATTCTAACAACCCAACCTTTGTTGATAAAAATGCTGCTTCTGGTTCTTTAGCTACTATAAACACATCTAGTTACTCCTATCAGGAACCAAGACATAAAATAAAAAACATAGTTTCATCTTCTTATTCGGGATATGATGAAGACTTTGAAAGAGTTACTTATATTTCTAAAATTGGAATTTACGATGAGGATGGTGAATTAATTATGATTGCTTCTCTTGCAAATCCATTGCGAAAAAGAGAACAAGATGAATTCACAGTTAAATTAACTTACGATATTTAAAAATAATACTTGACAAGTCTTTTGTCTTGTGTTATAATAGAATTATGATTATTTTAGGACTAGATATAAGCTCAAGTAGAATTGGGTATTGTTTGATAAACGAAAACGAAGATTTACTTCTTGTTGATGAGATAAAGCTAAAGCCATCTCAATCTCTCGAAGAACGAGCCGATATCTTTAAAAAATCAATGAAGATAATAAAAGAACATTCGGAGGTAGATTATGTTTTCATCGAACAACCATTCGTGGCATTCTCAGGAGGAAAGACCACGGCAACGACAATGGCCAAGTTACAACGTTTTAATGGTATGTGTAGCTATGTGGTGCACGATTTATTTGGCGGCCCTGCAACTCAGCTTCAGACAAATAAGGCTCGGGGGCTTGTTGGGCTCAAAATTAAGAGGAGCGATAATACGAAGCTCAAAGTTATTGAGTGGGTTAGCGAAAAGTATCCAAAGAAATTCATCGTAGAATACACAAGACATGGCAATCCAAAGCCGGGAACTGATGATAAAGCTGATTCAATTGTTATAGCAAATGCTGGGTTAAAAACTATTTAGACATAAAGAGGTACAACTATGTCAAATGATATGAAACTTATAATGGAGTCTTGGAGAACAAATCAACTTCTTTTGGAATCTGATGAGAAAAAGGTATTAGATTTTTTAAAAAATGTATCTTCTGGTAATCTTCCACCAGAAGAAGCACAAAAGGTATTTAAAAAACTAGGTCAAAACAAAGAATTTAAACAACTAACACAATTCTTTTCTGAGATTGAAGATATTCCGATTGAAGAAGGTCCCATTGATGATGCCATGGCTTCTTTGTCTGTGAAAGGAATGACATTGATTGATGCTTTAAAATCCAAACCTGGAGGGCAGCAATTAATTAACGCAGGGCCGGCTTTAATGGCGATGGCTTATGCAGCTGCTAAACTTAGCCAAGGAGAATTGAACCCTGAAGATCTTGAAAATGTTGTCAACCTTATTAAAAACGGATCTAAAACAAACTTAATTGACTTAGCAGCAACAGGTGGATAAAATAAAAAACTTCTTGACAAATTTTCAAAACGTGTTATAATAAAATCACGGAGGAAATTATGGAGGAAAAAAGAAAGATACTAACCGACATTCTCGGTTCGTATCAACGTAAAGGTGATGAACATTTGTATCATTGTCCTTATTGCAACCATCACAAGAAGAAACTATCTGT
>Ga0233439_10004898_pt1 | contig 12694 bp, 9 predicted proteins | sample SI_123_September_6_FD_182713 | JGI IMG/M metagenome (GOLD analysis project Ga0233439, IMG submission 182713) | Seawater microbial communities from Saanich Inlet, British Columbia, Canada - SI_123_September2016_100_MG | ecosystem: Environmental > Aquatic > Marine > Inlet | place: Canada: British... | reverse complement strand
CATCAACAGAATTTGTGATAGCACTGACTTGGCCCTGACTGCAGCAGGTGGATTACCCGGTGAACTGTGTAAAAACTGGAAGACACACTCAATTGGCACTTTTGACTGTGAGTTTGGCTTTTCCTGTATGGGTTATGAAATCGCAGGTGGTTGGGGAGCCAAAATGGCAGACCCATCCCGAGACGTCATCGTCTTCGTTGGCGATGGATCATACTTGATGTTGAACAGTGACATTTATAGCACTGTGCTGACAGGACACAAGATGATCGTCATTGTCTGCGACAACGGAGGCTTCTCCGTGATCAATCGCTTACAAAATTTCAAGGGCAGCGCTTCTTTCAATAATCTCTTGCAGGATTGTAAAGTAGAAAATCTTCAAGGGGTCGATTTCGTACAACATGCCACCAGCATGGGAGCCCTGGGTGAGCAAGTGGAGAGCATTGCAGAGCTGGAAGCTGCATTCAAACGTGCGAAAGGAGCTGATCGCACTTATGTCATCTGCATCAAAACACAGCCATCACAATGGACGCCAGGAGATGCTTGGTGGGATGTCGGAGTCCCAGAAGTGAGTGATCGAGAAGAGGTCCGTCAAGCAAGATCCGATCATTCGGAGGGCCAGAAACGTCAACGCCTGGGCGTCTAAAATAGAAAGGAAGAATTTTAATGAAGACACTAGGAATCGGACTGATCGGTTCCGGATTCATGGGGCGTTGCCATGTCAACGCCTACAATTCCATAGCCAGTATCTTTGAAGTCTCTCAGAAACCAGTACTGAAGATGCTCGCTGATGCATCCTCTGAGCTAGCCAGTCAACAAGCAAAGGCTCTACAATTTGAACAGAGCACTTCGGATTGGCAGGAGTTGGTGCAAAACCCTGAAGTTGATGTTGTTGACATCACAGCTCCAAATCATTTGCACCATCCAATCGCAATCGCTGCGATTAACTTGGGTAAACCCGTTTACTGTGAGAAGCCACTGGCTTGTACACTTGCTGAAGCCCAAGAGATGGCTAATCTGGCCGAGTTAAAGCAGATCCCGACACTTGTGGGATATAACTATCTACAGAACCCCCTTATGAGAACAGCCCGAGAGATTGTTCAGAGTGGCGAAATCGGGGTACCGATTGCTTTCAGGGGAGTACATGCAGAAGACTACATGGCCAATCCCCTCTCACCATACACCACTCGATTAGAGGCTTCTCAGGGAGGAGGAGTGCTGTATGACTTGGGAAGTCATATCATCTCTCTAGCTCGCTCCATTGCAGGACCAATTCAAGAAGTTTTGGGAAATCTGACGACTGTCGTTCCCGAAAGGCCTAGTGGAGAAACAACTCGCCAGGTTCATGTTGATGACCAAGCTCACTGCTTGGTGAGGTTTGAGAACGGCTGTGTTGGTACACTGGAGGCTAGTTGGATGGCCTGGGGGCGGAAGATGCACCTTGCTTTTGAGCTGACCTGTACGAAAGGGACTCTTGTCTTCAATCAGGAACAGTTCAATGAGTTGAGACTTTATGATGCCAACCAGAAAGCGGGTCGAGATGGTTTTAAAACATTGTTTTCCGGACCAGACCACCCTCACTACAGTGAATTCTGTCCAGCACCTGGCCATCAGCTTGGCTTCAATGAACTCAAGGTGATTGAGCTTCTACAACTTCTACGTGCGCTGGAAGGGGGGGATGCCTGCTGGCCAGATTTCACCGAAGCTTTTGAAATTCAAAAAGTGTTGGAAGCAGTCAAGCTTTCATCAGAAGAAGTAAGATGGTGTTCCCCACAGTCAATGATTACAAATTGATTGGCTGACTTCAGAAAACATTCAACTTCAGGAAAAAAGATGAGCGTTCAACTTGCTGTCGCCCCGATTGCTTGGTCTAACAGTGATCTCCCCCAATTAGGGGGAGACACTCCATTGGAAACATGTTTGCGGGAGAGTCGTGAGGCGGGGTTTACTGGAACAGAAAGTGGCGCGAAGTATCCGATGGATCCTGAAAAACTTGGACCACTGCTCCAACAGTTCGATCTCAAGCTTGCATCCGGTTGGTTCTCTGGAACCCTACGCGAGTGCAGTGTTGATGAAGAATGGGAAAATCTTCAGGAAATGCTCCACACCTTCAAATCTCTGCAAGCTCCTGTATTGGTTTATGCTGAAACCAGTGGAAGTGTTCAAACAAAGCAGCAAATTCCAGTCTCCCAACGTCCTGTCATGCCCGACGAACAATACCCTGAATATGGGCGAAAATTGACAGAAATCGCTGATCGCATGGCAGAGTATGGGGTGCCAATGGTCTATCATCATCACATGGGAACGGTCATTGAGACGGAGCGAGAAGTCGACCTTTTGATGGCCAACACCGGGCCCAACGTGAATTTATTGATAGACACAGGGCACCTTACTTTCGCTGGTGGCAATGTGGAGGCAACCACCCGTCGTCATGGGCATCGGGTGAAACATGTACACTGCAAAGACATCCGGGCAGATGTCTACAAAAGAGTTCAGGCTGAAGACATGAGCTTCCTTGATGCTGTGCTGGAGGGAGTCTTCACCGTCCCAGGAGATGGCTCGATAGACTTTCACAACTTCGCGAAGGTACTCTCAGACATCAACTACATTGGCTGGATTGTAGTCGAAGCAGAGCAAGACCCAGAAAAAGCCAATCCCCTGGTTTACTCGCGGATGGGGCATCTGCACTTGACCGATGCACTTCAAAAAGCTGCCATCGAAATTGAGGCCTAAGTCAGTATATTTTCTGACAACCCTGCACTAAAGTGCCTTTTTATCATTTCATCCTCACTACAATCCCCCAAGAGCCTGAAATTTTGCTGGGCTTTTGGGGGTTCATTTTTTCTAAAAATCCATGATTTCTTCCTAGGGCGTTTCCTCATTAAAAGGAGTACCTATGCGCAAAATGTTCATTAACGGAGCTTGGTCTGAATCTCCCAAAAGCTCACCAGTGATTCGCTCTTTCAATGGAGAAACTGTGGATCACATTCCAGATGCTACAGATGAGCAAGTAGAACAGACCCTCGAGGCAGCCCAAAAGGCGTCAAAAATATTGGCACAAATACCAGCCCATGAACGAGCCAGAATCCTTAACAAGGCTGCGGCTTTGATTGATGAGCATGTGGATGAGTTGGCTAACTTGGTCTCTCTTGAAGTTGGGAAACCCATCTCAGAAGCCAAAGGCGAAGCAGGACGTGTGGGTGAATTGTTGAGACTCTCTGTGTTTGAAGGCACTCAAGTGCGTGGGGAGAGTCTTCCTTTAGACGCACAAGTCGGTGCTGGCAAAGACAAATTGGGTTTCACTATGCGAGTACCCTGTGGAGTTGTGTTGGCCATCACCCCCTTCAATTACCCATTACTACTCGTAATGCACAAAATCGGACCGGCCCTAAGTGCAGGTAATGCAGTGATCTTAAAACCAGCTAAGCAGACCTCAATCTCAGCTTTGCGGATGACGGAACTCTTTTACGAGGCAGGCCTTCCCGAAAATGCTCTGCAAACCATCACAGGTTCTGGTTCACGATTGGGGAAGTTACTCTGTGCCGATAAGCGAGTGCGCAAAATCAGCTTCACGGGAAGTACCGATGTTGGCGAACAGATCACCCGAATTGCAGGGGTCAAGAAGCTCTCCCTAGAGCTTGGTTCAAGCTGTCCCATGATAGTAATGCCAGACGCTGATCTTGACCAAGTAGCAGCTGCGACAGCAACAGGAGGCTTTGTCAATGCTGGACAGGTTTGTATTTCCCTTCAGAGAGTAGTTGTTCATCAAAAGGTCTATTCTGACTATTTAGATGCAGTAAAGAGTGCTGTGGAGGGGATTTCCTTAGGTGATCCCATGAAAGAATCTACCAAGCTCAGTGCGATGATCAACGAAGCGGAAGCAGCACGTGTGTCAGATTGGCTCCAGGAAGCAGTTCAGGGAGGAGCTCGTCTGATTACTGGAGGAGATCGTGAAAAAGCCGTTGTTCAACCGACAGTCATTGCTGATGTCAAACCCGGCATGAGAATCGCCACGCATGAACTCTTTGGTCCTGCAATTGGTGTTGCGCCTGTAGAGAGCTTCGATGAGGCGATGGAAATTGCCAATGGTGTGAATTATGGACTTGGAGCCAGTATTTTCACTAAAGATGTCAACACGGCCTTACGCTTCGCTCAACAGATTGAGAGTGGGAATGCCATGATTAACTGGTCCCCACTTTGGAGAGCTGATCTGATGCCCTATGGAGGCTTCAAGGGTAGCGGTATTGGCAAAGAAGGTCCTCGCTACGCTGTAGAAGAGATGACTGAGTTAAAGACTGTAGCGTTCCACGGTTTGTGATCCATCCAGCAGGCTCACAGGAGCCTGCTTTTTTCCTTCCTAAAACATCTTCACCAAACTTCATTGCAAAAAAACACCCCTCATTGATTGGTCTTTGACAAATAAGCATTGAATATAAATCAAAGATATTCATGCTCTAATGATCAGAACTCATGTCTGGAATGTTCTCCCATCAGTATTCATTCAATCTATCTTTCCAAAGCAATTCTTGAATCTTAAAAAATTTAGAGAGAATCCAAATCAAATGGGGATTCTCTACATGGTGCTGGCAATGGCAGGCTTTGCAATTGAAGACCTAGTCATCAAGCTAGTTTCTGCCCGATTACCAGTCAGCCAGATCCTAATTATGTTGGGATTGTTGAGTTTGATCTGGTTTGTGATGATAGCCAAGTGGAAGAAAATCCCTCTACTAACTAGGGAAATGCTGAATAAGCCCTTTATCATTAGAACTCTGGCAGACTTGTTTGCAGCACTCTTTTATGTAATTGCTGTCGTCAATTCACCCCTCAGTTCAGCCTCGGCAATACTCCAGTTTTCTCCATTACTTGTGACCTTGGGGGCAGCTCTTTTTCTGGGTGAGAGAGTCCGCCTAGGAAGCTGGGTCGCGATTGGCTTCGGCTTTGCTGGAATGATGCTGATTATCCGTCCTGGTACTGAAAGCTTCACCCCTGCATCAATTTTCGCAGTTTTGTCTGTTGTCATGCTGGCTTTGCGAGAAATCACAACGAGGGTGATGTCAGTTTCTGTGCCCTCCCTTGCAGTCTCGAGCTGGGCTTTTGCTGCTTGTGCGCTAATAGGTTTCATCACAATCCCCTTCTTCCCAGATCCAGTCATACCTATAAGTGAAGACCTATTGCTGATGCTCGCTTCCAGCGTGGTCAGTTGCATTGCCTATTACGCATTGGTCCAGGCAACCCGAGATGGAGAAGTCTCCGTGATTGCTCCATTTCGCTATACTCGACTACTCTTTGCGTTAATTCTCTCCTCTTGGATTCTTGGAGAGCAGCCAGATACGATAATGTACATTGGTTCCGTCTTGGTTGTTTTTTCAGGGCTCTACAACCTTGGTTTTGGGCGCATGTCTTATGCTGCCCAGTCTGCATCGTCATAAACTCCAATCAGGCCTTTCGACCAAGAGCAATCCAGCCTCCAAAAATTATGAAACAAGCGCCCAGTGCAGTTGGCCATGCAGGAATTTCCTCAAACAACAACCAACCAGCGACTGCTGAAGCAGGAATCTGGATATAGATCCAAGGGGCAATTCTCGAAGACTCCATTCTTCTGAAGGCAAAGAAAACTGTGATCATTGCCAGAAGATCAATTCCTACCATTGAGCCCATCCATAAAAAGTGTTGATAGTCTGGTAGATTCCCTCCAGTAGCCCACAATAGTATTCCAGCGACTATTGAACCCGATAACTCCTGATAAAACACCCAGCGTCCCTCAGGTTCTTCGGGATATCGACGAATCCAGGCGTTACCCACAGCATGACTTATTGCCGCCAGCAAGGGTGCCAACAAATACCAACTGAAGCTCTCCCATCCTGGCTTCAGACAAATCATCACTCCCACAAAGCCCAAAGTAATGGCCAACCAGATTCTAGGCGTTACCGGCTCTCGCAGCCAAAAAATTGCTAAAATTACCAAGAAAAAAGGACTGGTATTCAACAAAGTGCTATAGAGAGATAGGGACACAAAATGAAGTGCATACACACCGCCTAGAAAGGGCAAACTCATGATCACCCCTCTGATCATGTGGATGCTGATGATCTTGGTTTTGAAACCACTCCACCTGCTGCGCCAGTAGATCCAAGCACCCATCACTAGAGTGTTCATTGCTAGCCACGGAGCTATGAGACTAAATGGCTCTAAATCCAATCGAAGCAATTTGATCAAAGCACCCAGTATCGCAAAGCAGATAAAGCCTGTGAGGCCAACCCCAAGCGGGGAAATCGAATACGCCATAAATATATTTTGAAATTCAAAGTTGAGTACCCCTGTCAAATATCAATATAAGCTCAAAACATAGCAGCTATTGAATAATAAGTTGCATTCCTGAAATTAGCATTTGTTTGACATATTTGATTTTTTTTAAAATAATTATAATATTAGTATCAAAATTATAATTTAATGAAACAATCTCAAATTACTGAATTCTAACCAACAAGCATTCAAATCGTTTAACAAGTAAACTATAAATTTCACTCATTAAATTAATTTCTTCTAAAAAAATCATTCTTTGGAAGTCTAAAATTTTATTTAGAATTTTATCTAACAAACATCCTCAGGTAGTTATGTTGATTTTTTCCGCCCAGCAGGTTCGTAAAAATTTATTTTTACTTGCCCTCTCGATCATGTTGCTTTTCTCATTCAAAACAATTGCATCAGAAAGAACTCTTTTGTTTTCAGGTGGTCCTGACGGAGGTACATTTCAATATTTTTCTGCAGGAATTTCTGAGTATCTTTCTAAAGAATTGGATGGTTATAAGGTCCTTAATGAAGCATCAGCCGGATCTGTTGAAAATTTGCGTCGTCTGAATAAAAGAGAATCTGACTTTGGGATCACATATTCTGGTGACTTATATCTGGGCCGAAATGGCAGGCTAAGCAATAACGCACGACAATACAGAAACGTTCATGCTGTGGCCTATCTTTATGGAGCACCGGCCCACTTGGTTGTGTTGGATGACAAACGGATCAATAGCGTTTCAGATCTTGTTGGGAAAAAAGTTGCGGTTGGGGCTGTAGGCTCAGGTGCAGCGGCTTCTGCCCAACGCTTTTTTGAAAGCATGGGAGTTTGGGAAAAAATTGAGCCCCAGTTTCTTGGATACAGCGAGGGTGCAGTTAGTCTGGGCGATGGGTTGATTGATGCCCTGTGGGTTTTTGCAGGATATCCCAATTCTGCAGTGATCCAGGCCGCTTCAGCCAATAAGATCAAATTGCTACAAACTTACACAGAAGCTCAGAAGAACGGAAAACTGTTTGAAGATTTTCCCTTCTACTCAAAAGTAGTGATTCCAGCAGATACGTATCCAGGTGTGGACTATGATGTGGTTACGATTCAAGATTCCGCTCTTTGGACGGCGAGCAGTCGACTTCCCGGAGATGTTGTCGAGAAAGCTGTCAAACTGATTTATCAGTCTGAGGGGTTGGATCACTTGGTAAGTGTGAAATCGACTGCAAAAGCAATGAGTATTGATTCTGGATTGACAGGTATCGTTACTCCTGTTCACAAAGGAGCCCAGAATTTCTGGAAATCAAAAGGAAAGACACTTACAGAGGTGCAAATCCGATAGTAGTGTTTTAAAGCTGCCTAACGCAAAGCGGTCATTTGATCTAGATTTTAAGTTATTACCTATCCATTTCCATGGATACATCAATCCTTTTCAAAATGAGGGTAGACAAAACGAAGAAATCAACGAGGATGTTTGTGAACGCTAATGGAAACTTTAAGGATAAAGAAAATCATCATGCTTCTTTTGAATATTTTCTCTGAGCTAGCATGCATCTGGTTGTGAAAATTAAAATAAACCAAAAAAGTACCCTACAGAGAGTTTTTGAAAAGCCTCCCGTGTACTTACTCCAAAGACCTCCACCACCACTGCGTAGAAATTAGGATGATTTCCTAATTTTCAAACTAAATTCTCCAATTTTACACAAAATCTATAGGTTCCCATGAAAATAAGAAAACTTGTAAGCCAGGCACTCACTTTCCTCGCAGCAATTTTCCTTCTATCAACACAAATTCAAGTTTGGGCTGCTGACAAAGACTATGTATTGAACACTGCCTCTACCGGAGGAACGTACCACCCTGTAGGGACTGCTATCGCTACTTTGACAAAGGTCAAACTTTTGCCAAAGCAAAAATTTAGTCTCACTGCTGTGAACTCAGCTGGTTCTGGAGCAAATGTTCAGGCTCTTGGTGCAGGGACAGCTGATTTTGCGATATTGCAGGGTTTGTATGGATCTTATGCAGCAACAGGTACTGGCCCCATTTCAGAACCCCAAAAAAACCTGCGTTCTGTAACGATGCTTTGGCAAAATGTTGAGCAGTTTCTGGTAGCTAATGAAAAGGTAAAATCTGGGACCGTGTCTGATTTGATGGGGCTCAAAGGGCAAGCCGCTGGCATGGGCAAGCAAAATTCTGGAACATTGGGCTCTAACAAAGTTTTGTTGTCCGGTTTAGGCATAGACATAGGTGGTGACTATGATCTTGTCTACGCAGGGTATGGACCCACTGCTGATGCACTTGCCAATGGACAGATCGTGGCCGCTGGCATTCCATCTGGACCCCCGACAGGGGCAATTACAAAACTGATGGCGGCCAATAGTGAAAAATTCACGATACTTGATGTCACCTCTACTCAGGCAAAACAGATGGATGGTGGCAGATTGCTCTGGACGCCATACGTCATTAAAGCTGGTACTTACCCAGGACAGGACAAGGATATCAACACGATCGCACAGCCAAATTTTCTAGGTGTGAATGCTAGTGTCGATGAGAATCATGTCTATTTACTGACAAAAACGATGTATGAGAACTTGCCTTTCTTACAAGCTATTCACCCTGCAACTAAAGTCATGGCAGTTGAAAAGGCGATGGCAGGTTTACCAGTTCCTCTTCATCCAGGAGCTGCTAAATATTACAAAGAAATGGGTATGGCTATCCCTTCACATTTAGTTTCGAAATAAGACTCGTGATGGGGGCAGATTTCCTCTGGCCTCATCTTACTGAGCCACTTTATGATTCCGTCACTAAAGAATGATGCTACAGAGTACCAATCAAGGGATGAGTGGCTAACTCTCAACTCACATAACAAAACAATAATCCAATGGTCATTTGCTATCTTTGCCGTCGGTTTTGCTATCTGGCATGTGGCCACAAATCTGCTGATTAATGAATCTCCCCTTTGGCAAAACACTATTCATTTTGCTGGCTTCGCTGTCCTAGCATCAGTTATTTACCCATCTAAATTTCTTGGTCGCCCAAACTTATTCTTGGACCTCGCTTATGGCTTCCTTGTAGCCTGGGCAGCATGCTGGGTTGCTGCATCCGAATCCCGCATTTATGAAGATACTTTAGCGCTTACCGGACAGGCCTGGCAGTTCAACGTGTTTGATTGGACTGCTGGATGTGTACTCGTTGTAGCAACTATCGATTTCTCCAAGAGAGTTTCCGGTTGGGTAATTCCTATTCTAATCATTCTTTCAGTGTCCTATATTCTTTTCCTTGGTGAGCATCTACCAGGTGTATTTCGGGCAGCGAGCCTGCCCTTAGATGATGTCTTGTTTCGAACAATCTATAATGATGAAGGACTATTCGGCATTCTGGCGAACATCTCCTCATCCAATATAGCTCTTTTCATGATATTTGGAGGGTTTCTAGTAGTATCTGGTGCCAGCGATTTTGTAATTGAAGTCTCAAAAGTTGTAGCTGGTCGAATTCGGGGAGGAGCAGCATTTGTTGCCGTTATATCCTCTGCTTTGACCGGCACTATAAGTGGATCTGCAGTCGCAAATACTGCCTCAACAGGGGTAATCACAATACCTTTGATGAAATCGAACGGATTCAGAGGACAATTTTCTGCAGGAGTTGAAGCCGCGGCTTCAACTGGAGGTCAATTGATGCCTCCGATTATGGGAGCTGGAGCATTTGTCATGGCAAGTTACACCGCAATTCCATACTCCACAATTGTTTCGGTATCAATCATACCAGCCTTTCTTTATTTTTTGTCCGTTGCTTTTGTGGTTCGCATTGAAGCAGTAAAGCACCGGGTGGGTGAGGGCATCGATATGAGCGTTAGTCGTGCAAAAATTTTAGCAGGTGCATTGACTTTTATTGTTCCACTGGCGTTTATGATTGGTTTGCTGATGTCTGGTGTAACTCCAAGCTTTGCAGCTTCAACTTCAATTGCAGTTTTAATCATTGTATCATGGTTATCGTGGTTCCTAGGTCAAGCAACTGGAATGATCGAATTACAAACCAATGTCATGAACATCAAGCGGATCGTTGAAGCTTGCTTAGTGGGAATGCGAAGTGGAGTCTTGACTGCTATCCTTCTCGTCTCAATTGGGGTGATCAACAATGCAATTGTGACTAGTGGGATTGGAAATGGATTTTCATTGATGATCGCTCAGTGGTCTCAGGGTTCTCCAATAGTTGCAATCGCATTAATTGCACTTGCATCTCTAGTTTTGGGCATGGGGTTGCCTGTCACAGCCTCATATATCATCCTTGCAATCTTATGTGCACCAGCCTTAGCAGGAATATTGGCCGATACCATCATCATAGAAAAATTGATGGTAGGCTTGACCGATCCAATGCAATCAGCTTTGTTTATGTTAGTGGAAAGCCCTCACATAGCAAAAGTTGCGACCGGTATGAGTCTCCAAGAAGCCTCTAGTCTGATGGCAGATGTACCGTTTGAAGTCGCTATGACAATGCGGCCAATGCTAATAGACGCAGAAGCGATGATGGGTTTTTTGCTTGTAGCTCACCTAATCATTTTCTGGCTCAGTCAGGATAGCAATGTCACTCCACCTGTCTGTCTCGCGGCATTTACTGCAGCAGGAATCGCGAAATCTCCACCAATGGCAACTGGCTTTCAATCATGGAAAGCTGCAAAAGGCTTATACATCGTTCCACTCCTATTTGCTTACACACCGCTTGTTAACGGATCTTTGCTAGAGATTTTGCAGATTGGTTTTTTTGCATTGTTTGGAATTTACGCCACCAATGCCCTGATTGCTCGATTTGCAGAAGGACCAATGACTAATTGGTATTGGCCTACGCTTGTAGCGGGAATAGTATTATCATTTTGGCCATTGGATCTCATGCTGAATATGTTGGGCGCCGTTTCTGTTCTAATGGTAATCATTCATAGTCATCGCCATAATTTACTCCCAATGACCTGAATTAAATCATATTGACCAGCTTAAACGTAATGCACAGTTTTCATAGTTTCCATAAAACTCAGTTGAATCAACATTCCCACTTACTCAATCCTAGATTGCAGGAACTACATCTACCAATGGTAGTTCTTGAAAACTTTCTAACATCTACCAAGGAAATCAGTGTTCAAGAGCTAGAATACGTTCCATATCAACGGCTTGTTTTGGCCCATCTCTTAGATGAAGAATGTGGTGGCTCACTCAAAAAAGTTCTTGTGGAAACGTTACATGACCGAGCAACCGGAGCTTTGGAAATTAGTACTCCTCCCGACCTTAACAAAGACGATTTGATCAAAATTTCCACTGCGGTCAGTCACTTGGTTGGCTTACCAAATTTCGACTCCATGAGTGGGAAGTATTACGCCTGCTTTGATGTAAAGGACACCGACAACAGTGACTCTTACCTAAGGCAAGCCTATCGTCTCTTCACCCTGCACACTGATGGGACTTATGTGGAGGAGACAACCGACTGGGTCCTGATGCTCAAGCTCAAGGAAGTAAATGCAGAGGGAGGAGAAAGCAGACTATTACACCTGGACGATTGGGAAGAAATGGAAATCTTTGCGGAGCACCCTTTGGGACACACTCCCATGGAATATAAATCTCCACCAAGCAAAAACGTTTCAGTTTCTGTAAAGCGTCAGACATTTTATCAGCGCAATGGTCGCCCCTGCCTCTGTTTCATTGACCAGTTCGCGTATCCACATACCATTGAACAAGCCCTTTTTCTGAGGGATATGTCGAATTCAATGGAAAATTCTCCAAAAACCCTCTCCATTCCATTACCAACCGGGCACATCCTACTGATCAATAATCACTTTTGGGCACATGGCAGAGAGCCCTTCAAAAAACATCCTCAACTGTATCGGGAATTGTTGCGCCAGCGCGGTGCCTTCAATGAGCAAGTCTGAACTCCAGTTGCTGCTTGCCTTCGGTCCATCGGTGAGAAAGCTCTTCTCACACTCCTGAATCTCAAAACTGAAAATCTTTCCTACTTCAAAGCTCTCCACTACTTCTAGAGCCTGCTGACTCGTTCATTCCAATTCAGAGAAGCAAGTCTAGCAATTAGATTAAAAAAGATTAATCTTATCAAAATTTTAATCAATTATTCAGTTACGAAACCATTCAACTTCTCCAAGAGTCGTTTGACAATCTTCAACGTAGTAGGTAGTAACTGTCTAAGTTTCTAACCCCCTTGTCTTAACAAGCAGACCTTTCCTTAGTTAGTTAGAAGCACTAGGTGATGATTATTGGCCATCATTGCTTCAAGGTATAAATCGTTTAAGGAAAGAAAAGTTTCTTGAAAATTAGTTTTGCAAAATTAAAGCACAGTTAGAACGGCTAGTTTGCATTTAATGAAAATATAGTTTACGAAAATTTTAGGGAGCTTGAATAAAATGAAAAATATTTTATTTGTTCTTATTCTTTT
>Ga0233439_10004897_pt1 | contig 12695 bp, 10 predicted proteins | sample SI_123_September_6_FD_182713 | JGI IMG/M metagenome (GOLD analysis project Ga0233439, IMG submission 182713) | Seawater microbial communities from Saanich Inlet, British Columbia, Canada - SI_123_September2016_100_MG | ecosystem: Environmental > Aquatic > Marine > Inlet | place: Canada: British... | reverse complement strand
TCCGCCGCATCAGCCCCGTCCCATTCCCCAAACGAACAGGACACCAGGCCAACCGTATCGAGCACATTCATGATCAAGCTGCCTTTGTAGGCTGCGGGCCGCCCTGCCATATTCAAAGCAGCAATCCGCCCATGTTCAGCAGCAGTCGGTTGGATGGCGTGGACGTTCCAGCCACCAGTGGAAAAATCCGGTCCTTGGGCGGCATCCCCTGCTGCAAAGACACTCTCCACGTTGGAGCGGAGGTTTTCATCGACAACCACGCCTTGGTCTACCTTGACGCCGCTGCCGTCCAAAAATTCAGTGTTGGATTTTACGCCCGTCGCCACCACGGTCAGGTTCGCTTTGATTTTCTCTCCGTCTTCCAAGACCACCCAATTACCTTCGCCATCGGCTAACGGCTCCAACGCCGTGACCCGTGACGATGTCAGAACCCGAATGCCTTTTCCTTCGCACCAGCGTTTGATCATGTTGGCACCGGTCTCATTCATCATCCGCGGCAGCACCCGATCCTCAGCCTCAACCACAGTCAGGTTGACGCCACGGGATGCCAAGGCTTCCATAATAATGCAGCCAATAAAGCCCGCCCCCATCAGCACCACATCCGCGCCTGACGGTGTGTGGTCCATGATCTTTCGCGCATCCGCCATGGTCCAACAGTGACAGACATGCTTCCCGTCCAATCCTGGAATGTCTGGTTTGATGGCACTAGCCCCAGTCGCGACCAAAAGCATATCGAACGCCATGGTGTCGCCGTTGGATAACGTAATTTGACCGGTATCGGGTGCGACAGACTTTGCGCCCGCATAATGGAATTCAATCCCAAGATCGGTAAAATTAGTGCCGGAACGGCGCAGTAATGTCCCGGCTTCATTGACTTGACCGGTCAGCAGGTACGGCAAGGCCATGCGGGCATAAGGCGGTTCAGGTTCCGCACTCAGCAGCGCGATTTCGCTGTCTGGATCGGCACTGTGTAATGTCTCAGCCGCAATCAACCCTGCCGGTCCGGTGCCCGCTATGACGTAGCGCACGACCCTAGAGACCAAGCCTGGAAATGGTCTCGTTGGACGGTATACCATCCGCAGTCCATCCCCGAAGCTCATAATATTCAGGCAACATCTGCTCCAGTCCGCTGGTCAGGCCTTCCGCTGGACCTGTTTTGGCCGCGTCCTTTAACAAGCGCTTGGGCAAGGTATCGTCCTTGCCCGTAAAACCTGCCGCCAAATTGAACTGACGTTCCAGGTTCCAAACCCTCTCACCGACTTCCATCAAATTCTCGACGCTCCAGTCACCTTCACAGGCGGCGTCAATCTGCGGCGCGATGTCATCCATGGACCAAGCGAAGGTCGTGAAGACGCAAAGCCCGGCTGAATCCACCACGGCAGTCGCGTCCTGGAACGCTTTAACCAACCCGGCTTTGCCTTCGGTTACCAAGGGATCAGTCTTCTCCGGGATACCAAGAACCTCAGACGCGACCGTATAGCTTCTCAGGTGACAGGCCCCGCGATTGGATGTCGCGTAGGTCAGGCCCATGCCTTGAATGCCACGTGAATCATAGGCCGGGAATTCTTGTCCCTTCACACTCATGGACAGTTCAGGTTTACCGTATTTCTCACACAACAACTTGGACCCCAAACCAATTTCAGCACCAAAGCCCTCGCCCTTTCCAGTGAGTTCGACCAAATCGGTCAGCGCCTTGGCCGAGCCGAATTTGAGTTCCAGTCCGTTGGTTTCCTTGGTGGTAATCACACCGTCCTCGAACAATTCCATCGCCGCGCCGACTGTTGCGCCGAACGAAATCGGATCAATGCCTTGTTCGTTGCATATGAAGTTGGCAAACGTCAGCGCATCCAGATCCTCAACGCCCGTCGCCGCCCCCAAAGCCCAAGCCGCTTCGTATTCCAAACCACCTGAGGCCTTCTGATATTCTGGCCTGTCTTTTACCGTGTAGTGGGTTCGATCCACCGTTGAAATGCGACCGCAAGCAATGGTGCAGGCAAAACAGGCTGCATTGGTGACCAAGTTCGCCTTGCTGTCACTGGCACGCGGCTCAGCCATTGCTTCGGCGCTGATCTTACCCGCGCCCTCAAATTTAACATCGCGATGATTGCGGGTCGGTAGGGCGCCGGTCTCATTGATCACGTTCATCAGCACTTGGGTGCCCATGGCGGGGAGCCCTTGGCCCGTCACAGGGTTGTCGGCCAATACCTGTTTCCCCGCAGCTGCTGCGTCCATGAAGGCAGCAGGATCATCAACACTAACACCTAACGTGCCGCGAATCGCCACGGCCTTCAGGTTCTTAGAGCCCATGACCGTTCCGACGCCGGAACGACCTGCTGCCCTGTCCATGTCATTGACAACACAGGCGAATTTGACGCCCTTTTCGCCAGAAATTCCGATTGAGGCGACGCGGAGCATTGGGTCCTGGTGCTTGGCCTTGATGCCTTCTTCGGTATCCCAGACCGATGTGCCCCAATATTCAGCTGCATCGATCAACTCTGCATCGTCGTTTTGTATCAACAGATAGACTGGGCTCTTCGCCTTGCCTTCGAAGATAATCATGTCCCAGCCGGCGTTCTTCATTTCGTTGCCGAAGAACCCACCAGAGTTAGAGCACGCAATCGCCCCGGTCAGCGCTCCTTTGGTGATGACCGAATACCGCCCTGCTGTGGAGGCCGTGGTGCCAGTCAACGGTCCCGTCGCCATGATTAGCTTGTTGTCGGGCGATAGTGCATCGACCTTGGGGTCGACTTCTTCAACGAAGTATTTCGTCGCCAGTCCCCGCTGCCCCAAATATTTAGCAGCCCAGTCGTTGTTGAGGGGTTCAGAAGCACATGTGCCTTTACTAAGATTGACCCTGAGAATTTTTTGTGTCCATGCCATGATCTATCCCTCCCTATGCTTGTGCCGACTGGGCGGCGTCTGTTTTCGTCGCCCACTGGCGCATTCGATCCAATCCCGTCTCATCGGCGTTAATGAACGTAATCGCCTGGGTCGGGCAGGCCTTCGCACAGGCCGGATCACCGCCACACAGATCACATTTGATGACTTTGCCGGTGGATTGGTTGTAATTCACCGTGCCGAACGGGCAGGCAATGGTGCAGACCTTGCAGCCAACGCACAGCGGGTCGCTGACTTCCATGGCACCCGTATCAGGATTTTTGGAAATCGCCGCCACAGGACAGGCCTGCATGCACCAGGCCTCGGCACACTGGGTGCAGGTATAGGGAACGACGCGCCCTTGATCATGGAAGCGGAAGACTCTGATCCGAGACTTCGCCACATTGAACACACCTTCATTTTCATAGCTGCATGCCAGTTCGCACTGCACGCAGCCGGTACACTTGTCCGGATCGATATGAAGTGATTTAAGCATCGCGAATCCCTCCCCAAAGTTTTGGCCAACCGTGTATTTTGCTTAGGCCTAGTTGACACCCAATCGCTGAATCGGTGCAACTGTTTTATTAGGGAGAGGAAGGAGCAATTAGTACCCTTGAGGATAATCCTCGTATTCTTTCACGAATACCTGAAGTCGGCGCGTCCAAGCGTCCAAGTTTACGAGCAACGAAGAGACGTTGTCTAAAACGTGTTGGTCCGTCGGACGACCGTCATCGTCGAAGTTAGTTTCCCGTAAGCGGACGGCAACTTCAGGCTTGTTCATCACGTGCGAATTGGTAAAGACGAATACTTGGCGAAGGTGTTGCTGCGCCCGGCCTGCACCTGCGCCACCGCCGACACCCATGATCGCCACCGGCATATCGTCCAACGGGGACGGCTTTTTTCGAGAAGCCCAATCAATGGCGTTCTTAAGCGGTGGTGTAATCGACCAATTATATTCCGGGCACGCTATCAAAAGCGCATCAGCTTTTTCCAGCGCTTCGGCCAGACGTTCGACCGATGGCGGAAAACCGTCGTCTTCGACATCTTGGTTATAAAGCGGGATGTCGGATATATCGAAGATATCAAGAGTCATCTCTTCCGGCACCAATCCCTGGGCCGTGCGTAAAAGTGCTGAGTTCTTTGATGCCTTGCGGAGGCTTCCGGAAATTCCAAGTACGTTCAGTATGCTGCTCATGGTCGTCCGTTCAATTTGGTAAGGTGTATAAGGCGTTGGGCGCAGAACATCCCCTTTATTTCCACCAATTTCAATGACTAATTTTTATAAACAATAAGACCTAGCCCTCTCACTCCCAGGTCAGCCACAACAGAGTATCCAAATCCGTTATCGACTTGATTGTTTTGGGCGGCGGGCTTGATTTTGGTCCAATATGGCCGATCCGCCGCGGAACATCGATTTTGCCGACAGGCGGAACTTTCCAGCCAATTTCCCAAGTGATCTTGGGGAAGTTCAGAAAATTGGTATAAGGCACAACATAGATGGTCAGTGGCTTAGTGGACTGATTAACCACGACAGTGCCCTTCCAACCGCCCGCATCAGGTCGGGTAATTTTAACGACCTTACCATTCTTAAAAGTGAAGGTACCGCCGCGAAAGTCCGCCACGGTCCGCCATTTGATCTCGTCTCCGTCTTCCTCGAGTATGGTCACAAAGAAAGACAGCGCGGATTTTTTGGCATTCATCACGGGCAAACCGACGAGCGGTGCGATAACTCCAGCGACAATCAATATTCGCAGCCCACGGAAATAAAGTCCTGCCACGACCAACATTCCGCCGATGACCCATAGCCCGGTATCCATATAGTCGGCAAAAAACATTCCCTGGTTCAGCATGACTTGCTCTCCTCCACTTTCGGCTCCCCTTTGTCTTTACCACTTTACCCTGAAATAGACTTCACAAAGCTACCCTTGTTTTGTCATTGCCAAGTTCGTTGTGATGGGACACAAGGCACCATGCTTCAAAAAACGCCTTTTTACTTCCTACGCCACGGACAAACCGATTGGAACCTGGAACACCGCTGCCAAGGGCAAACTGATGTTCCCTTGAACGCGACCGGCATTGGTCAGGCGGGTGATGCAAAAGCGCGCCTGACGGACATTCCGATAGCGACCATTTGTTGCAGTCCGCTGGGTCGAGCCCGACAAACGGCAGAAATCGTCAATGAAGCCTTAAACTGCCGGTTCGTGGTGATTGACGGTTTACAGGAATGTCGGTTCGGCGAGGCCGAAGGCAAGCTGATTACCCATGAAACTTATCACAAATTGATCAGAAGCGCTGGGACAACTGGTGGAGAGATATTCGAGGACTTCGTTGAACGTGCGATTGCAGGCCTGAACCAAGCCATCGTCGAGCCTGGCCCTGTTTTGGTTGTTGCCCATGGCGGCATCTTCAATGCCTTACAATTTCATGTTGGCCTTGATTACGACGGAGACATCAAAAACTGTGTGCCCGTCCGCTTCGAACCCCCAACCAATAAGAACAATGTGTGGAAGATGATTTCGGTGTAAACCTCCATATTGGCAAATATTGATCACGCGAGAGTGATTAATATACATTTCCAACTAAAGTAGATTTTTATTGCGGACAAAGTTAAAATAGACGAATAATTTTCTGGGGAATCAGACAAATAGGCGTTTTAAGCCATGGACCTAATAAAACTCGCAATTAAGCGACCAACGGCCATCATGGCGGCCGTCTTCATGATCATCGCCTTCGGGGTGGTGGCGATGGAGACGATTCCGATTCAGCTGACGCCAGATGTGCGCAGGCCAGTGCTGCAAGTCACAACTTGGTGGCCGGGTGCGGCACCGACGGAAGTCGAGAAAGAAATCACTAATCAGCTGGAAGAAGAACTCACCGGCCTTGAAGGGCTCGAAATTCTCAGCAGCAGTTCACAAGTCGGGCGCTCTCGGATTACCCTTGAATATCAAGTCGGCCAAAACATGGAACGGGCGTTCATGCTTTTGTCCAATCGCCTCGGCAGCGTTTCAGATTTGCCGTTCGAAGCGAAAGAGCCTCGAATTCGAACTTCCGGTTCCGACGACCGCCCCATCGCGCGCTTCGCTATTACCAGAATGGAAGGGAATACGCGCGAGATTGAAACCTATGGCGATTTTGTAGAAGACGTAGTGACAGAGCGCTTGGAACGGGTTCCCGGCGTCAGCCAAGTCAGTGCCTCTGGTGGCAGCGCCAAAGAACTTCAGATCATTGTCGAGCCGACCCAGATGGCGCGCTATGGCCTCACGGTTCCCAATGTAATTGCCGCCATTAGAGGGGCCAACGCCTCCATCACAGCTGGCGCTGTGGACGAAGGCAAGCGGCGTTATATCGTCCGCACGGACGCGGATACCGACACCATCGAACGGGTCCGGGAAATCGTCCTCCATACATCGTATGATAAGCCCAGCGGACGTGTGGTGACGGTTAAGGTCGGCGACATTGCTAAGGTCACGTTCGGCTACAAAGAACCCTCCAGTCGACGTAGGTTCAACGGCAAGCCGATGATCCGGCTAAATGCCATTCGTGATCAGGGTGCCAATGTCATCGAGACGATGGATGGCATTTATGAGGCGGTTAAAGACCTCAACGAAAATTCCCTGCCATCGGAACAACTCGTTCTTAAACAATTTTATGATGAGACAACCTACATTCGCTCGGCCATCAGTTTGGTGCATCAGAACATCTATATCGGCGGCGTTCTAGCGGCGCTGATCTTGTTGATTTTCTTACGGTCCGTGCGGGCAACGTTGATTGTGTCCCTGGCTATCCCGGTCTCCGTCGTTGGTGCTTTTGTCGCCATGGCGATGCTGGGACGGTCGATCAATGTGATTTCATTGGCAGGCATTGCGTTTGCTGTCGGCATGGTTGTCGATGCGGCTATCGTCGTACAGGAGAACATTTACCGACATCGTCAAGACGGGAATTCTGCGCCTGATGCCGCCTATAAGGGAGCAAAACAAGTTTGGGGCGCTGTGCTGGCCTCAGCACTCACGACTGTCGTGGTGTTTGTACCGCTGTTGACGTTGAATCTGCAGGCCGGGCAGTTGTTCAGAGATATTGCTGTTGCCATTTCTGTGGCCGTGTCGTTATCCCTCCTGGTATCGATCACTGTCATTCCTGCTCTCTCCCAAAGATTGTTGAGAAACAGCGCCACCGGCAGCGATAAAAAAATTCCCCTGCCGGGCATCGATCATATTGGCCGAGGGTTTGTAAAAGCGGCGCTGGCCATCATTCGGTTTAACATCACCTATCGGACGGCTTCGGTGTGCGTGGTATTGGTCGTATGCAGCCTGACGGCGGTCTCCACATTTCTCTTTTTGCCCAAGCTTGATTACCTGCCCGACGGCAACAGAAACTTTATTATCGGGCGTTTGAGCCCGCCGCCTGGCTACAACCTTAAAAGCACCTACGCCATGGCGGAGCGAATCGAAAACAAAGTGAAACCCCTCTGGGTGTCTGTCAGTGGCCCGGAGGCAGAGCCCGGACAGCCGCCTAAGATTTCCGACTTCTTCTTCATCGCAGCGCGGAATTTCATGCTTATTGGCGCAAAAAGCACCGACCAAATCCGTGCTCAAGAATTGGAACCAGTACTGAACAAACCCATCTTTCGAGAACCAGGTACCCGGGGGTTCGTCTATCAGGCCTCCATCTTCGGGCGCAGGATTGGAGGCTCCAGAACTATTAATTTGGATATTTCCGGACCTGATCTAGATGCAGTCTTGGATACCGCACGCCGTGCCGATGATCTTGTCGGCAAGGCGATGCCTCGGCGAGAGGGCACCCGCGTGCGTCCGCGCCCTGGCTTGCAACTGGCAGGGCCAGAAATCCGCCTGCTGCCGGATCAAACTAAGATCGCCCGTGCTGGCCTAACGGCGCGTGCCTTCGGCCAAACTGTGGACGTCCTTAATGAAGGGGCAAAAGTCCTGGAAATCAACCTTGGCAGTAAGCGCCTCGACCTCACCCTCAAAGGCCCCGACCGAACCGACAAGACCACCCAAGGGATTGGCAACCTGCCTGTGGTCACCGGCAATGGTACCATTGTTCCGGTCAGTTCGCTGTCCACAATCGATGTGACGTCCGGCCCGGTTGAGATTCGTCACCTCGACCGCGCACGAACCATCTCCTTGCAAATCAAACCATCACGCAAGCTGCCCCTGGAAACAGCCATTGAAACCATAAAGAATGATGTGGTTGGGGCCTTGGTCAAAGAAGGATTGCCGCCGGGCGTAAAAATTGGAATGTCTGGTGCCGCCGATCAGCTTTCCACAACCTGGGAAGGCATGAAATTTAATCTGATGATCGCACTCGTAATCGTTTACTTGGTGATGGCTGTATTGTTTGAGAGCTTTATCTACCCATTGATCATTATGTTGTCGGTGCCTTTGGCGACAGCTGGCGGTGTCGGCGGTTTGGCCTTGGTCAGTGCCTTTCAGCCCCAGCAGCTTGATATGATGACCATGCTCGGGTTTGTGATCTTGATCGGGATCGTCGTCAATAATGCGATCCTATTGGTGGACCAGACGTTACAGCATGTGCGCCTCGATAAAATGGCGGCCCACGACGCCATCATGCGGGCCTCCAGAAACCGCATGCGGCCGATCTTTATGTCGACCCTAACCAGTGTGTTTGGGCTGCTGCCGTTGGTAATCTTCGCCGGTGCCGGGTCAGAACTTTACAAAGGCCTAGGCTCCGTCGTCCTTGGCGGACTAACGCTTTCAGCGGTCCTGACCCTACTGATCATCCCACCGTTACTGGCCCTGCTTCTGGGCCGCAAGGAAGCAACTGAGAATGAGGGGCAGCCCGTAGATGCCGCCCCTACTCCCGCTGAATAGAACTCATTAAAACGTCCCTAGAACGTCATCGGCCTTACCATCATCACCTGTGGCAGATCGTGGATTTTCTGCAAGATTTTGGGTGAAGGTGGTTGATCGACTTCGACCAATGCAATCGCGTCGCCGCCTTGTTTTGCTCGACCTAAGTTAAACGTCGCGATGTTGATACCTTCGTCACCCAACAGAGACCCAAGCCCACCAATGAAGCCTGGTTTATCGTGATTGGTAATGTACAGCATGAACGGTGCCAACGTCGCATCAACAGGGATTCCCTTGATCTGAATGATGCGTGGTTGATCGCCGTAGAACAACGTGCCGGCAACATTCCGGGTTTGTGCCTCTGTCGTAACCGTCAGATTGATCAACGTCTGATAGGCGCCGCCCTTTTCTTTGTGAACCTCAGAAATATCAATGTTTCGGTCTTTTGCGACTGAAGGAGCCGAAACAATATTCACCGATTCCATGAGTGGTGCCAGAAGGCCCTGCAAGATAACCGCGGTTAAGGGCTTGGTATTGAGTTCGGCGACTTGGCCTAAATATTCGATGGTCACGGACTTAATCGCCGTCATTGTCGCTTGACCGGCGAAGCTGCCCAACTGTTCGGCAAGCTTCATGTAGGGTTTAAGACGCGGCGCTTCTTCTGCACTCAATGATGGCATGTTCAACGCATTGGTTACGGCCCCCGTCAGCAAATAATCCGCCAACTGCTCTGCCACCTGCTCGGCGACCTTTTCCTGCGCTTCTTCCGTCGCGGCACCCAGGTGCGGGGTGATGATCACGTTTTCCATACCGAAGAAGATACTTTCCGTCGCGGGCTCAGCAGATAGTACGTCCAGTGCGGCCCCACTCACGTGACCGTCATCAATGGCTTTCTTCAGGTCTGCTTCAACCACCAACCCGCCGCGTGCGCAGTTGATAATTTTAACGCCTTTCTTGGTCTTGGCGAGAGAGTCGGCGTTGATGATATCTTTAGTCGCATCGGTCAGCGGGGTATGCAGGGTGATGATATCGGCACGGGCCAAAAGATCATCCAGTTCCAGCTTCTCAATACCCAGTTTCTTCGCACGATCTGGCGAAAGATAGGGGTCATAGCCGACAACCTTCATCTTCAATCCCTGAGCACGGTCGGCAACAATGGAACCGATATTACCGCAGCCGATAACACCCAAGGTCTTGCCGGTCACTTCCATGCCCATGAAGCGGGACTTTTCCCATTTACCCAGATGAGTTGAGGCATTCGCCTGAGGAATATCCCGAGCCAGCGCCAGGATCATGGAAATCGCATGTTCCGCCGTGGTTGTAGAATTCCCAAACGGGGTATTCATGACAAGGACACCGCGACTGGTCGCCGTTGCGACGTCGATGTTATCGACGCCAATTCCGGCACGACCAATGACCTTTAGGTTGGTCGCGGCTTCGATGATTTCCGTCTTGGCTTTGGTTGAAGACCGCACGGCGAGGCCGTCATAATCACCTATACAGGCGATGAGTTCTTCGGGCGTCATGCCGGTTTTGACGTCAACTTCAATCCCTCGGTCCTTGAACACTTGTTCAGCGAGGGGGCTCATTTTATCGGATATTAGAACTTTTGGCATTTTATCAACTTTCTTGTCTTGGGCTTGTATCAAGCTTGAATTTCGGATTTGGCGGTTTGGAAGGCCCATTCGAGCCACGGCAGCAGCGCTTCAACATCGGCTTTTTCAACCGTTGCGCCGGTCCAAATGCGAAGTCCCGGAGGCGCATCGCGGTAGGCCCCCAAATCCAACGCCGCGTCTTCATCCTTCAACAGAACGACAATGCGCTTGGCGACAGCCGCTTGCTGGTCCGCATCCAAGTCACCGTCCACCACCTTCAAGCAAACAGATGTGCAAGACCGGATCGCTGGGTCCGCTGCCAGGTTGGCAATCCATGGGGTCGCTTCCACCCAATCGTCGAGGGTCTTAAAATTTGCTTCGCAACGCGCGCGCAGACCTGCTGCTCCGCCAACTGTTGCTGCCCAATTCAATCCATCAAGCGCATCTTCCACCGCAACCATGGACGGCGTGTTCAGGGTTTCGCCCCGAAAAACGCCATCGATTAATTTACCACCCTTGGTCAGGCGGAAGATTTTTGGCAGGGGCCATGGTGGGGTGTAGCTTTCAAGGCGTTCAACGGCGCGGGGGCTTAGGATCAGCATTCCGTGTCCGCCTTCGCCGCCCATCACTTTCTGCCAGGAATAAGTCCCGACATCGATCTTGTCCCAAGGAATATCCATGGCGAAGGCCGCCGACGTCGCATCACAAATCGTCAGACCTTCTCGGTCTGCTGGAATCCAATCGCCATTGGGAACGCGAACACCGGACGTCGTGCCGTTCCAGGTGAAAACAACATCGCGGTTACAATCGACCTGAGTCAAATCAGGAAGTTCGCCGTAGTCGGCTTCTATCACCCGCACGTCGTCTAATTTCAAATGCTTGGTGACATCGGCCACCCAGCCGGACCCGAAACTTTCCCAGGCCAGCATGTCAACGCCACGCGCGCCCAGCATCGACCACAGCGCCAACTCAAGCGCACCCGTATCGGAGCCTGGAACAATGCCAATCCGGTAATCGTCAGGAAGCCCCAAAAGGGCATGTGATTTATCGATTAAGTCTTTTAGACGCGCCTTGCCTTCGCTGGAACGGTGCGAACGCCCGACCAAAGAACGCGCTAAAGCATCAGACGTCCAACCAGGACGTTTAACGCAGGGACCAGATGAAAAGCTAGGTATAGCCGGACGCATGCCCGGTTTTTTGGAAGTCGTCATTTTATGTCTCCCTTCTCTTCCAAGAAGGGCTGCGATCCGTTGGGGGATCGTGGCCCGCCGCTTGTATAGGGAGCCAATCGGGCCGCGTCAATGTAGAATTCTGCCTCAATTTAGACATTTTCATTTTATAAATTGAAATTATGAAAGAAAAATGTTAAATTTTTTATAGAACCCTGGCCATTAGGAAAAAATTTATGACAAACGCGGTCGCAAAATTAATGGATGACCTCCGCGAACATGGCGGACTAAAAGGCATGGACGTTGCCAACATAGCAGATGTCTCGCCTGCAACGGTATCGCGCTGGTTTTCGGGAAAAACGTTCCCCCATCCTAAGACTCAGCTTTTAATTTCAGACCTTCGTTACGTGGTTGATCGTCTCGCCGAATTCTACACACCAGAAGAAACTCGGATGTGGCTATATTCGAAGCATCGGTTGTTAAATGACGAACGCGCAATTGACCTCATTCATAGGGGCCGTGCCGACGAAATTCTTGCGGTGATTGAGAGCCTTGATGAAGGGGCCTATACCTAGCAATGGTGGCACGTAGCCGGGTTCATGACAGCGTCATTCTTGATGCATTTGAAGCGATTGACCCTACCCCATTCAACGACGATGTTTGGCGGGTCACGCGAAAGGAGCGAGAAGCCCTGAGAGGTGCCAGCGCCAATGGCCGCTGGAGTCGCCCTGGTGAATTTGAAGTCCTTTATACCTCAGAATCCGAAGAGGGCGCATTGGCGGAGATTGGCTACCGCCTATCACTAGAACCAGTATGGCCTAGCCGCATCGAGCACGAAATTCATTGCATCGACTTGCACTTAACCAGAACGCTCCGACTGGTCGATATTTCTCAGCTATCGCCGCTTGGAGTAGATATAGCCAGATACGAGAGCTTTGATTACAGCGCGACTCAGGCCATTGCATCCGCCGCACATTTTCTGGAATTCGATGGCCTCGTCATTCCAAGCGCACGATACGAATGTACAAACATCGTTGTGTTTATGGAACAAGCTGCTGAGAACGGTCGCATGGAAGTCCGTTCATCAGCACCGGTCGACTGGTCCACCTGGCGAAGAAAGCGCCGCTGACCCTACACCCCGTAATACCATGGCGCGAATAACGAGAAGGTGATCCACATGACGAACACCAAGGGGATACCGACACGGGTGAAGTCCATAAATTTAT
>Ga0233439_10004896_pt1 | contig 12700 bp, 25 predicted proteins | sample SI_123_September_6_FD_182713 | JGI IMG/M metagenome (GOLD analysis project Ga0233439, IMG submission 182713) | Seawater microbial communities from Saanich Inlet, British Columbia, Canada - SI_123_September2016_100_MG | ecosystem: Environmental > Aquatic > Marine > Inlet | place: Canada: British... | reverse complement strand
AAGAAGTTCCAAAGAAGGGTAAGGGATCCGAAGTATGGATCGCTTCAGATGCACGAAGGTAAGGTCGTTAGGAAAGAAGATGGTGTTTACATCAGTGCGTTGTTGATAACGCAGGACAGAAACAGCAAACATTTTTGGGGTAAGGGTTTTGTCGGAGGAAGATAAGGATTTTGAGTTCAAGTTTCAACCTGACGCACTTTTGGATTGGAGAAAATACGCAGTGCAGCATTTAAATTTTAGCAATGAACTCATCAAGGCACATCTCAGCGAGCATGTGAGTTACACGGAAACAGTTGTACACGAGTTATACAAACTTTCAGTTAACTCCCTTATATTCAGAGATTACCTGGATGAGTTACAATCTGTTATGACTGTTGATGATGCCGATGGTTCCATGCGTCTTTTGGAAGAAGACATAGCGAACGTGTGGAAGTGTCTGCTGTCCTTGTCTGAATCGAAAAAGTTCTTGAAAATTGCGTCACTAAGTTTGGAAGAGCATTAATGAAAATATCATTAGGTATTGCCCTAGTCTTTTTGGGACAGATCATCGGATGGTTCCAACTCAACTCCCAATATATTTCAGAGTGGTGGGAGGACCGCCCCATCACGGCAGCATTTACTCTTGGGGTTCCTTGTTCCATTGCTTTCTGGTACTCCTGGAAGTTAATTATCGAAGAGACTGGATCAGCTTGGACGGCGAGATTCATAGGTTCGTCCGCTGGGTTAATTATTTTTCCTATCTTGACTTGGTTCTTGCTGGGGGAGACCATGTTTACCCCGAAGACTATGGTTTGTTTCGGTCTTGCTGTTTTAATTATTTTTATTCAAATTTACTGTTGACACCGACCCGAGATATGATTACAATTCAAATTGACTAGATAAAGCGAGGGGCATTTGAGTAGACATCTCACCGAAGCATAGCAAGTAAGAACTTCGCATGATGTGAATGAAAGAATGCCCCTCCTTTACTTTTGTTATTTACTAATTACTATAAGTTAACCACCGTGGTATTATTATGAAAGAAATTCAAGAGTACTTTGATTCTAAAATTCAAGAAAGAGACGAACGCTCAAGGCAGACGGGCGTCTTTCAGTTCTACCTGATGTTAGGGTACAAGTCCGAATCAACAGGGGAATCTGGTTACCGAGGTCTTGAGGATATTGTAGCAGACATCCGCGCAATACCAAGCGTCACCGTCGTGACAATCATGGTGAAGAACCAGAAAGTTTCCGATACTGACTACATAGCGGGACTAAAGATCAAGTTTATACCTAGCATACCAGGTGTGCTTAGGTCGCCTGAAGACGCCAAGATAAAGATACTGAGAATGGTCAAACAAACAAAGGGCGTCCGAAAGCTATTCAAAGTTTCACAGGGATTTGAAAAGACCACAGTATGAACAGGGATCTTATTTCAGAGTACTTTGTCGAGTACCTCACCGAACGAGTAACCCTAGCATTGATGTCCTTGAGTCTGGTTGAGAGTTCTGAGGAAGCAAGTCTCACTCTTACGATTAGCGACACCGGCAGCATCAGCGAGATTACTGGTCAGGGCGTAGGTATTGTTGACGCAGGTTTTAATGCGCTGTTGCAGTTTTTCAGAAAGAAATATGCGTCCTTGAATAATATACAGTTGAGTGATGTGTATTTCCAGGTCGACCATTCGGACAGAACACAGTTGTCCCTGAAGTCCAAAACGCTTATGAAGTTGGAGTTCAGGAACGATTCAAGAAGCAAGTCTTGCTTTAGCGGTAAGACGACCTCCATGAGTTTTACTGGGGTAAGCGTGTTGGTTCAGGCATTTGAGTTTTACGTGAACTGTGAGATTTTATTTAAAAGACTCAAATTCTTGATCGCTGACGCTGAGAGCAGGGGACGTGCCGACGTCGCTTCCCGATACAGGTACGCTCTATCCAAGGTCGTGGAGGTTACGAGTTATCAAGATATCGCGTAAGTTCTTGGAGACGACATCGCTCGTGTTGTGGTCTCTCATACTGACCTTTGCAGTGTTTGCAATAAAAGAACGTACCGAAACAGGAAAAGAACAGGGGACAGTTTGCACTTGTGGTGACTAGTTACACATGTGGTAAGGTCTAGCAGAAGAGAACCTAAAGTGGGAGATCTAGTACATCACTGGATATTTCCAAGACATGAGTGGATGGGATTACTTCTCAAGGTAGATCATAAGGACGACAGTTATAACGACAAGGCGCTAGTTAGGATGGTACCAGGTGTCAGGCACGAAAGGTACTTTAGTACGCTTGGAAGATCCCACAAGGAAGGTGTGGGGTGGATCTATAAGAAGTGGTTGTGGGTGCATGACGGAGGTAGGACAGATGTTGAAATCATTGAAGCCTTTTTTCATAGAAAATAGCAGAGTCCCTATATGGTTGTCAAAGGTTTCGCCGATCAATGTGTGGGCGAACTCTTTTGGGATCTGGGTCTGGTGCAGGGGAGAGATGTCCGAAAGGACGAAGAGGCACGAGTGCATACATTTTCAGCAGCAACTGGAATGCTTTTTCATATTCCATTGGATATTATACTCCTGGTACTATCTCAAGGGGTATATTAGACATGACGGAGACGGGAAGAAAGCTTACCACTCGATATGCTTCGAAAGAGAAGCGTATGACTGTCAGGACGAAGAGGACTACCTTAAGAAGAGGGAGAGATACGCATGGATAAAGTACAGACAAATCTATTGACACTAGGGAAGTGTAAAGTTACAACAATCAACGGAGAAAACAATGACTGACATGAAAAACATTATAAATGAGTGGCGAGGATTCGTTAACGAATCGGGACTAAGTAGGATCTACAAGCACATCGAAGAGCACGACTGTGTTATCATCACAGCGTTCAGGGACGATGCTAACGAATCAGATGACTGTACAGAGAAGGCAGAGATCGGTGGTGACAACATGGAGAGGAACCGAGACCTCAAGGCAACATTGCTCGGACTCGGGTATGGTGTCACTAAGGTTGATGGGTCTTACATAGAGAAGTACAACACGCCGTTGGCGAAAGAGGTGAAAGAGGATAGTTTGTTTTGCGTAAACCTCAACGATGACCCTGACTTCATCAGCAGGCATGCAGCACTGGGTGAGAAGTTTTGCCAAGACTCTATCATAGTTTTTCCAAAAGGCGGAGAAGGTGTGCACTTGATCGGAACAAACAACGCTGAGTTCCCTGGTTATGGCAAAAAACACATGACAGGAGACCTATCTATGGGTCAAGAAGGCGAGTTTATGACTAGGATCAACAATAGACCCTTTACGACAAAGGAAGGCGTAGAACTGGAAACATACGAGAAACTTCCGCGCCTCCAGAGAATGGCAGTAAGATCAATTCAGAAAAGAATACTAGGATAAAATAGTGGAATACATGGGTATTTGGGAAGCGCAGCATATCGGTGCCATTCAAGGTGCAGAGTACGTTGTCGGCGCAGTTTTCGCAGCCGCATTGGCAGTAACGTTTTTGTACAAAGCGAGCTTGGGCATTTCTGCAATTAAAAAAAGTTTTGAGTAAGCAATGCTTGACATTTCACAAAACTAAAGATATACTTTATAAATAATCAAACGAAAGGTCACATTATGAATCTCAAGCACTGCAGATGGCTGCATCTACTTGGTCTGGCATTACACCAGTTGTTCACTTGTCCGAGTCACGCAGGCAGGAGCAAGGCGACAGTAAGATAAAAGAGCAGGCGCACTCAGATTATATCCACAACTCCGTTGACAACTACGGTGTAAAGTATGATATGATGTTGGAGTGTAAGATGAAGGAATTGGCACTAATCAGATACAGAAACATACTAGAGGGAGAGACGAATGGTACGCAAGAAAAGACATGTCGCTAAGGCATTAACATGGAGAGCACTGGGCACACTGGACACATTCTTGATCGCATGGGTGCTGACGGGGAGCGTCCAGTTTGGTGCAGCTTTTAGTGGTATTGAGATCATAACAAAGACTGCCCTGTATTATGCTCACGAAAGAGCGTGGTACAAGACAAAGTGGGGCGTCGAAAGCAAGTGAATGTGATGGAGATGAGCGACTGGTATGGCGTGGTGACAATGGAGAATAAGTGGTGGTACATCTCTGCGACGGTCTGTCTCCTCATCCTCCAGGCTTATCTGTTTTGGAGAACCAGGAATTGATAGAAATGAGGTACAATGTAAAGCCAGGTGACATTATCGTTACCGAGATTGGGTCCGCCTTTTTAACCAAAGAGACTAGGGCGTATTGGTTTTATCTCTTCAATAACCGAATTAACAAAATTAAAAAAACTCACTTTTGGCAAATGGTAGATTGTGGCAACTTAGAGGTGCAGTATGCCAACAGCAAAAAGTACAGGAGATTTCAAAAAAGGTTTAGAACTTTAGACCTTAGAGGCACAGAAATTGAGAACGTTGAGGATGAATTTGAAGACTTTATGAATTTTGTCAACTTGCCTTGCAGCGTAGGGTTCGGACGTGATGGACTGCATAAAGTTAAGTTGGTCGTCCAAAAAATTGATGAATTATCTCTTGAATTTTACGAAGACAAGTCGTATAATAAGAACCTAGAACCAGTGATAAGGATTGTATCATGATCGAAGCGACTATATATTATCTTGAAAACGGAGAGGTGCTAGACAGGACGACCTGTTTTCCGCTTAAAACAGAAGTAGCATTAGAAAAACACTTGACATCGATCTATGGAAGTGATAAGATGGACAACGTATTCTGGGACATATGGGAACCGGAAGAGGAGGACGGTCTTGAAGAAGTAGAGACAGATCCAGAGACAGAGGTAGGAAAGTACCTAAAAAAAATGAGAAGAAAAAACTTAACCAAACAACAAGGAGAATTATAATGGGTAAGAAAACTATTGCTAAAGAAGGCAGATCAGTTCAGGTTCACTACAAGGGATCTTTCACGGACGGAACTGTGTTTGACAGTTCGTATGACAGGGGTAAAACTATTGGATTTACTGTCGGAGCGGGGGAGATGATCCCAGGATTTGACTCTGCCGTCGACGGTATGAAGATAGGTGAGATGAAGTCGGTGACAATCGACCCCAGCCAGGCGTATGGGAATCACGACCCCGAAGGACTTAGAAGGATTCCGAAGACTTCATTTCCAGAGGACTTTGAGACGTCCCCAGGCGTCATGATACAGGGTGAGGTAGGCGACCAGCAAGTTCGCGGAACCATTACAGAAGTCATCGATGACTTCATCGTTGTCGATTTTAACCACCCAATGGCTGGCAAGAATCTTAACTTTGAGATCGAGTTGGTGGATGTGAACTAAACGAACCTTTGATTCCCTGTCTATACTAATTACTGTATGGACAGGGAGTTTGATAGGTCAGAGGAGGTTTGTCTTAGGGATTATCCTCTTGGCAAACCAACCAATATATATGGAAAGATAGTTGGGTTCCTCCCTAACGATTACTATAATGTTTTATTACTCAACGGATTGAACGAAGGTAGGATTACCAGGTACAAATCGTGGAGTCTGATTGGAAAGAAAGATGTCGGAAGAGTGGAGAACGGGATCGGGGTATCACTGGAAGAGTAATGAGAGTTCAGGGTATGCCGTGGACAACCTGGACACAAAGCAACTAGCGGACCTCGGAGAGGGGTCGGACATATTCGAGAGACTGTTTGTGTTGACCAGAGATGCAATAGATCTTTACAAGGGTCTTGATCGAAAGATTGAAGGCGACCATCTGGATATTTGTCACCACATCAGTCGATACCTTTCTCAAAATCGCAAGAAGATCCAATGAAGCAGAGACTCAAATCAAAAGAGATCTACCCAGGGATGCTCGTTGGCCTTGATGCCAGAGAATACTCCAAGTTTTTGGGAGAAGATATTTCAGCAGTCGTCGGCATCGTTGTCAAGCCTATTACTAAGAAGAGGTATCGGGTCGCGTGGACCACAGGCGAAGTGGAGGATATATGGATTTGGCAACTGAGAAGGCGCTTTGGGCAATAGGGCAAATGCTATTGAATGACGGTCTTATTTTTAAGTTAGTGTTTGTGTTGATATTATTTTTTTGTTGTGCTATTATTAGTTATAATTACAGGGACTAGGGAATGACCGATATTAAACAAGGCGAAGCAGTTATCTTCACGGAAGAATATGATCTGTTCGGGCACGAGTGTCTCGGAACTGAAGGTATGTACTATAAGACCACATCTTTTGACAAGTACCTTGTCTACGTGCCCGCCGCAGATGAGTGGGCAGAACCAGGAATCTCGACAATGAAGAGAAAGAGAGTTGGACATGTCCCGAAAAAGTATTCTGAACTTTGCAAGAAAATAAGCGAATTGAGAACTACACTTGAAACGGGATAAAAGAAGTTTACTGTGTTTTGACACGCTTGTTATCGCCGCGCCTCTAATTACTGGTGCTGCGATATACGGTTCAATTCTTGTAGTGAACTTGGGACTCAAGGCTGTTAAAACTTTTATTTGGAGTAAGAAATGAAGATACTGACTACGATACTGACTTGCATCCTTATGTCTGGTTGCCTTATTCTGTGGGACGACGAATGTGATAGGGTTGACCCCGACTACTCGCACACGGAATATGATTGCTATTACGTTTCATCCCCCGTGGATGTTTGCGATAGATATCAGTGCTGGACCGAGTACAGGGACGTGCAGGTGTGTGACGAATATCACGTTTGTTATGAGCGCCGCCGCCGATGAGCAAGTTGAAAGAAAGCAGGGTGATTCGACACGTTTCTTTTCTACACAAGGGAAAGAGAACGATTGTGGAGTCAGATGAAAAGGGAACTTTCAGGGTGCCAGTTACGAGCGTCGTTGAGGGCAGGGTTAAGACAGTTTATAAGAACCTGTCAGCTTCTGAATTGATAGCACACCCTTCAGTAATGAACTCGGACCCAGTAATCACACTAAAGACTGGTGACAAGGTTAGGGTTTTTGACGGTGGTGACTCATCATATCTACCTGCGATGTCACAGGGCATAATCGAGAGGCACGATAAGTTTGAGATGCTTCGACGGAAGTTTGAAAAGAAGAAGAAGGCACTCAAGGAAAAACAAGAGAAGAGAAAGAGGGAGTCAAAGAAGACACCCATTATTACCCCGTTTTCTCACTATGCTAAAAGCCCAGGTGACACGGATGAGCACGACAACTCTTTCTTTTGGGACGATGACAATGACGGGATTTACTAACGGTGCGTATGCATAGGCAAGAATTTGATATCGGGGACATTGTTCGGGTCACGGAACCAACGAAGGACAATGGCGAGATAGGGCTAGTAACCCAGAAGAAGAGAATACATGATCTTCCTAGCGTGACGGAGGATTACTTCTGGCATAGAGATGAGTACAGGTGTCAGGTAAAACTATCCACTGGCGACAGCGAATGGATTCGCGCAAAATTCTTAAAAATAATTTCAAGAGCAAAAAACTCTTGACTCTTGTAAAGTGGTTTGTTATAGTACTCACAGAACGAAAGGACAGAAAATGTTTGAAGTAATTGGAGAGATTGTTATTCTTGCTGCTGCCATCTTCGTTGGCAGTGTCGCTTTTGACTGGTGGCGCACGCGGAACAACTAAACAATAAGCCCTGGTAGCTCAGTTGGATAGAGCAACGGACTTCTAATCCGTCGGTCGTAGGTTCGAATCCTACCCAGGGCGCTTGTATTGAATCAACAAAAAAAGGAGAAAATATATGTTGAAGAGAATTTTAATTTGTGCCCTCGGGCTTTTGATCACTGTGTCGTTTGTGGGTTGTCCTCAAGCAGAGGCGCACCCAACAGATGCCGAGGGAGAAGGCAAGTGGACCAAGCGGTCAGGTGTTAGATTCGGTTACGTGTACTCTAACAACTCACACAAACCAGACTCTGATGGTGAGGAGTCAAAACTCCAGAGTCCCCATCTTACTACCATGGGGTACGAGTTGCAACAATGTATGCCAGGTGGAGATTGGTTGGACGTACTATTCATTCAGAACGTAAGTCTTTCAGGATTAGATCAGAGTGTTATCTCGCCATCAGTTCGAGCACTGATTGGGTTTGAGATTGATAAGTCGTTTCAGATCGCCGTAGGTCCAAACCTATCATTCCACGATTCATCGGGGGAGGACAAGTTTATTCACCTGATCGGCGCAGTCGGGTACACTATGGATGCAGGTATGTTCAGCGTACCAGTACACTTCAGTTTCGTACCTGATGTCAACAACTATTGGTCTACAGCAATCACAACTGGTGTGAACTGGTAATCACAAGCATAGGAGTATATGCAAATGTCATTGAAGACACCATTACGTTACCCAGGCGGTAAGTCGAGAGCAATCAAGAAACTAAGTCCAGACTTACCGAAGAGTTTCAGTGAGTTCAGGGAACCATTCCTCGGAGGTGGTTCAATGGCGTTGCATGTAACCCAGACCAGGCCAGATACGAAGGTCTGGGTCAATGATGCGTACTACAACCTATACAACTTCTGGGTCCAACTAAGAGATAAGGGCCCTGAACTACACCAGGAGTTAGCAAGGATCAAGAGTCCTATTGAGTATGTGTCTAAACCATTACGCAAGGACAAGGTTCCAAAGATTGATTGGGAACCCAACATCTTGGAAATGATCGAAAAGCACAGGGAACTTTTCAATCATGCCAAGTGTAACATCTCAACCGGATCTACAGATAACTTGACTAAGGCAGTATACTTTTACATACTGAACAAGTGCAGTTTTTCAGGATTAGGGGAGAGCAGTTCTTTCTCAGAGCAGGCATCGGAGCAGAACTTCAGCATGAATGGCATCGACAAGTTGCCAGCATACTCTAAACTGATTAAGAGATGGACGATCACCAATCTTGACTACGAGTATTTACTCAGCGCTAAAGGCGAGGATGATTGTCTCATCTTTCTCGACCCTCCTTATGATATCAAGGATGACTTGTACGGTAAGAATGGGGACATGCACTCAGGGTTTGATCACATGAGATTCTATGAAGACTCAGTTAAATGTGAGCATGATTGGATGATCACTTATAATTCAAATGAAGTTCTAAGAAAAAGGTTTTCGGATTACTATTTTAATGATTGGGACTTGACATATACAATGCGTTCTAGTAAGGTGTATTCAGAAGCGCAAAAAGAGCGCAAAGAGTTGTTAATAACAAATTACGAGAGGAACAGTAATGATTGATTTTAAAAATGATGTAGAGTGGAATAAAGTCTTTGGTGTAATCGATTCAGTCGAGACACTCAAGAGAAACCAAACCTTGCCACTACGCACAGAGATTGTCGAGATGGCAATTGACAAGTACAGTAACGGTAAGTTGAAGTATGTCGGGGATACTGCCGATGGCATGGACTTCGAAGGTTCTGATGGACTTCGCTATGAATGCAAGATGCAAGAAAAAATCTTTCAACCAACGAAACCTTGGAGCGCAAAGGTTATACTGAGAAACCATAGAGGTAAGGATCTCGGACCACCTGGTAAGACATTTGACAAGGTGATCTTTATCGATACAGGCAAGAGAAGAGTGGGCGTTGTTAATTTCGAGGACTTGGAAATGTTTCCGTGTGCTGCCAACGTAAAGTGTAGAGTAGCAGATCAGTCGACCTTCGATGTTGTTGCTGACGATGTATCTTCCGATAAGCGTTACGAGGGAGTTAACATGGAAAAGATAATCTTCGAAGCGATTCAAAAGAATCTCAAGTGAAGAAAACCCCCGAAGATATTGTCAGGGTTCGCTATCGAGTCGGGGCAGAGAGAAGTCAAGAGATTATAGCGACCAGGAAGATTTGCGATAAGAAGGTGGCAGATCTAACTGAGAAGCATAGGGGATCTGTTAAGTTTTCAAGAGTGGTGCTCGCATCGGCATATCCCTTTGGCGCACCGCATGTATAAAAAATAAAATAATGTTTGACAAATAGAAAAGATATGATATAATGGATTCATCGTGTTAGTCAGTTGACGTTGGGGCACGATGAAATATAAACAATAGCTCGAAGGAGCAATAAGGAAAAGACAATGAGCAGTAAAATCACTTCAGGCGGAAAGCCTATTCAAACATCTTTGTGGGAATATTTCGACAAACCACAGGTAATCAAACCCCTTCCATCGCCAGGACAGAAGGGTCTTCAGGAGTACATAGGGAGGTTTACCACCCTTCCGATCTCTCAACTGAAGCGGCACATCCAGAGAGACACCGAGGTGAGGAACCTCAAGAAGATTACCAAGAGAGGAATCAATGGTGATAGTTGGCAGGCACCGCGAGTTGTTTATGTCAAGTCTACAAAGCAACTTCTTGTTTACGATGGTGACCACTCTTTACATCTTTGGTTACAGTTGCAACTGGAGAAGTACCCAGATGCAGCGGAGGTGGTTGTAGAATACCGAGAGGTGGATGCTATCGAGGAGTACCACCAGTTATTCGTAGACTTTAACCTTGAGGGTCGGACAGGCATTTCAGCAGAGGTCGCCTATGTTCACCGATATTACGCGGGTTATCAGCAGCAGGCTGATCTTGCTGATTGTATGCGTGCCGCTGGTGTCTATGTTTACGGATCGGTTGAGAGTGGGGGCAGAGTAGGTGATCCTCAAGGGTGTAAGATCAAGGTGAATTCTGCCAAGAAGTGCGCCCTGTATGCGTCTGGCAGAAAGAGTGGGGATCCCACATCAGCAGATGTCCCGAACAGTGGAATGTATTTTAGACCCGCTGTCGATATCTACCGCAGTCTGCCTTCTTTTAAGCAGACCAAGGACCAGTTAAAGAGTGAATTGGTGGGCGCTTTGGTTCAGTTGGTGCGTGCCTATCCTGCGGTTTTGAACGCTTCGGTCCACTATGGAGACTTTAGGTTGTGGTTTCACAACAAGTTAGCAATGTCAGAAATTAACCACGAAGTGTCTAAGTGGAAGATAGCAGGAGGGTCTGTGCATAACAAGGCAGAGTATTCTATTGCAAAGGGTATAGTCTTGGACTTACAGGGCAACCCGAAGTTTAAGGGTATCACCACTACAAAACTTGATAAACTTTTTGCTTGACATTTAAGTAAACAATCTATATAATACTCTCACAACTTAAATGAAAGGACATGATTATGTCATTGCATCCAAATGTTCAGAAGATTGCTAAACTTATTACTTCGGAGATTCGTACTATCGAAGATAAGAAAACAAGGTGGGCATCGTTTAAGAGAGAAAACGCTCAGGCGTTCAAGGAGTTATTACACCTTGAGCATACAGATATGAAGAACCCAGGTGAGTTGCTTGGGTTTGACATTGATGAAGAGCGTCAGCTTATCCTGTTGAACTACACGGGACAAGCACACAATGTATTACATGAAGTAGATCGAGGGTGGTCACAACCCCTGCGCGATATGCGCGGTATGATCTACGACTTCAGTGTGGAGGAACCAGTTCTCGTGAGTCGCGGGTTCGAAAAGTTCTTCAACTACAGTGAGTTGCCAGAAAACACATACGAGGAACTCACTCGTAAGTATGGGGACGGAACTTTTCGTGCAAGGGAGAAAGCAGACGGTCACATGATCGAATACTTTGTGCATAAAGGAGAACTGTGTTCCTCCACTCGGGGTAAATTTGGAACAATTAGTGCGGAGATTGCTGGTAACATGCTAACTCTTTCGGACTTTCAACAGGTAGAAAAGACTGTAGGTAAGAAACTTATGTCTATTGTAGTGGAATTGATCCACCCCTACACTAAAGTCTTCGTTGATTATGACAACGTGGAAACACTATACCTGTTGAATGCTTATGATTCCGATGGTGAGTCGCTGAAACTCACAGAGTTGGAGCATGTCTGCAAAGCGATGCCGCACCGCCTCTTGTGTCCTGAGTCTCGTGAGGTGACACTGAATGATCTAGTCGATGAGGTTAGTAGTCGCTCAGTGTCAAATCACGAGGGTTGGGTCATGAACTTCAATGGTCAACTCATCAAATTCAAGTATATCAACTACATCGGTGAGATGGTCAAGAGTAAATTGAGTTACAAGTACATCATGAACTGCATGATCAAGGGTCGATTGGACAAGATGATGTTCATGTTACCAGAAGAAGTGAGAGAGACCGCATACAAGATGGTGGATGTCGTAAACGATACGATGGATGATGCTTATGATTCAGGTGATCACAAGGTATTATACAAATTACACAACGAGAGCGAAGGTGGGGTCAACTACTTTAGAACCGTCTGTAGAAACTTCTACAGGTTTTTAACAGCGTGAAGTTAGAGTACGTTCTCCTAGTGGTTTGTTATGCTTACACAGCATCAGCACTGGTCAGGATGGTGATCGCAAGGTCAACGACTTCACCAGAAGACGAAAGGAAAAAAAGACTGGACATTTTGTATGGTAGAGAAGAGTAGCACCATAGAAAGAATACACTTTTATATCAAAGAATACATCGAGACTCCAAGGGAGGAGTTTTCTGGTATGGCATGTAATGAAGCCTGTGAGAGGGCAAGGAGAAAGAAGATGGAGAATAGTAAGTTTACAGTTGGTGATTTAGTCGATGTCAGATTCTACTGGCGTTCCCAAGATTGCATCACGATAGACGACATCGCAAACCCGAAATATGAGACAGGAAAAGGTGCGATAACCTCAATTGACCTTGATTATATTAGGGAGAGAGATAACAAACCGTTGTACCTTTATGAGGTTGCTCTTACGACTGGGGAAAGTGTGTGGCTCAAGCGAAGTTCGCTGACTGCTGTT
>Ga0233439_10004892_pt1 | contig 12702 bp, 12 predicted proteins | sample SI_123_September_6_FD_182713 | JGI IMG/M metagenome (GOLD analysis project Ga0233439, IMG submission 182713) | Seawater microbial communities from Saanich Inlet, British Columbia, Canada - SI_123_September2016_100_MG | ecosystem: Environmental > Aquatic > Marine > Inlet | place: Canada: British... | reverse complement strand
AATGTTCATATATGCTCCGGTCGTAGATGGTTCTGACACAAAGTCAAAACAAATCAGCTGAAAGTCGTCTTCAACGATTGTATCTCCATTAGATTCACGAACACTGCCGAGACCTCTGCTTGAAATTCCCAAAGAGCACCCAGATTCCACAAGAGATCTTAAAATGTTTCCAGCTGGAGTATTAAGAACCTTTACTTTTCCCATAACATCTTTGCCTTCCCACCATACTGATGTAACCATATGAGAAGCATTCTTTAAGTTGATTACACTGTCCTCTGGGTGATCTAATTCGCCCAGTGCTCTTCTTTCTCTTACGAGCTTTTGATAATTCTTCATTTCTCTTAACAAGATGTTGTGTGGGTATACTCTCCCGTTGCCATTTCTTGCCTCTGACCTCTGCATGACACCAGTAAGAAAACAGGCATTCTCTTCTACCACCTGTCTCTTCTCTTCTTCTGTCAGGAGGTCTTGACATACACCGCCTTCACAAAGTTCATAATATTCTCTTAAAAGTACTTTAGTCATATCTTTTGTCCAATAATAATAGTTAGTTCCCAATGCCCTCTTTGTCCGTTTCTTCTGGCATCGCTGGGTCCAAGGTGGAAACACTGTGGAGTTCAAGGGTTTCTAGATACTTTTTTACAACACCTATGTCGTTCAATGCACTAGAGACACTGTGCCCTTCTTTCCCTAGTTCCGCAAGTTGACGTTTGATCTTGCCTTTGATCTGTTGTATCTCTAAACCACCGTGTGAAATGCCATCGCGGCCAGTAATCAGTACTTCAGCGTCATCTGGGGTTGTTTCGCCCTCAACGGGCTTCACATACACAGGGTTGCCTTCTTCGTCATAAGAAACTTCCGAGAGGATCTCGATTTCTTCTTTAATTATACCAATTAATTTATTCTTATTTATTTTCATTTTTTCCAAGACCCCTTAACGGAAGAATGCGGGCACTACCCGCACGAGCTAACTTCCTTTACAACAACGACGAACAACCGGCAAAAACCACTTAATAGACAATAAAGACATTCTACTCCTCCTTGCTTGAGGAAAATTGTAACCCAGAATCCCCGATAAGCATGCTTAACATATAACTAGTTCCAGAACTCAAACATCCATAAAGAAAACACCCTGTATAAATTTCAGGCCACAGCTCAAAGCCGTTAAACCAGAACATAAGAAAGACAACATAGCCCACATGAAACCCCATACACATAGGGCAGTGGAACAGTTTTCCAAAACCATGCAAGAATTCTTTTGATGGACGAAATTTGTTAAACACGGAGCCGAACACAATCAACTGTGTCAAGCCATAGCAAATTAAAATAAAAAATATTAAATCCATTACACACCTGCGATGCCGCCAGAATATCTTCTTGTCTGGTAGGGAGAGATTGATCCTTTCTTTTCTGATTGCGGAACATCCCCTAAATCAGTAGAATCTTCATCTGTTGGTTTTGTAAGCCTGTCTACTTCTTCTTCTTCGTATCGTTTCCTATATTCGAAATCTGGCTTTTCATCTTCTATAAACTTTGCTATATTTAACAGTGCCATATCAACAGGCTCAAAACCCGCATCCGAATCTAAAAGTACTCCTTGTAAAGAGCCATATATGTTGCCACCTTTTATTGAATCAATCCCGATGACGCCCTTCTTAGATAGGTAATCTAATAAACGACTTTGGGCTGCATAAACATCATCGCTTAATCTGTCTTTCGGGAAAGCAATTATCTTCTTGGCGGATGGCATTATCGCTATATCTATATCTTCATGGCTAAAGATTAAAACATTTCCGTCCAATGTCTTGCGAGCATCAAGGGCCACCTCTAGCTTTGGCTTCTCCTCTTTCTTGGGAGCCACTTTTAAAGTTATGCCACCTTCTTCTTTCGGCTCTTCTACTTTGATCTTCACAGTCATATTCTTATTTCTCTATTTCGTTAACATAAGTTTGTATTTTTAAAACTTTCTTAAGCAGGTCTTCGTTTAGGTAATTGTCCTTGAATGATTCCAGAATTGATAAAGTTGTCTGTACTTTTGTTCTCATTTCTTCGTCTTCTTTAACTTCATCTACCCCAAGGGATGATTCTACCCCCTCCCTAAGTCTTCCAATTTCTTCGTTCAAGAACATTTTAAGGGAAAGTCCGTTATCGGCAAATGACATAAGATACTTGCTTATCACTTGCTTCTGTTCTTCCAGTAGGGAAGAGTATTCTGAGTTGAACTTCTTAATGAAAGACTTATAAACAACATTGTCTACATCGTTGTTTGTTTCTTCTTGTTTTTCTTCCTTCAGCACCATCCCCTCAACAACACCCTTTTCAAGCAACACTCTATTTTTAACTGGCAAGTCAGTGTTGAAAATCTGAGATATTGTTGCCAAGCTCTTATAGTTGGGAACATAGTTTGTAAAAACTTCTGGCGAGAGGCTCTTGTTCATATCGGAGATAAGCTCGCTCTGTTCATCAAAAACAGTCCTCTTGTCCATCTTCATGAATTCTACTTTTGTCTCATACAGCAGCTTCTCGGCAGTATAGACATCCAGATCCCTCATTTCGTGTATCGTCCGATACAGACTCATCTCTTTGGACAAGAAAGTTCCTTTACGGAAGTGGTTCTTGAACATAGAGACTATTTGTCTCTTCTTGTCTACGTCTTCTTTGAGGATGCTTTTCGTCAGCTCCCGCGATAACACTTCATAAAGAAAAGCAGTGTTCCTCTTTTTGTTGTGTTTGTTCTTCTTAGATTTCTTCTGGTGCATTTTCTTCCCTCTCTGAGGCTTTTTCTTCTTTGCTATTAGCTAGAGAACTAATTAGGTCTTTTATCTCTTTATTCGCCTCAAGTAATACTTGTTCGTCTCCATTGTTCGAATCACCACCTTCTGTTATCCCGTAAGTCAGAGATTTCAGTTCCTGGGAGCCGTAACCCATAACATTTCTCTCGGTAGCTCTAGCAACAGAATCACCATACAGAGACTTGTTGTGCCTGTGCTTAGCACCTTTTCCTCTCTTATCTCCGCCGTGATATTTGGCCACTTTGTGGTATTTCCCCTTTGATTTGGGGGTGGTTGACATTTTCCTTCTCTGGGATTTCTTGAGAAATGGATCATATTCATCTTCTCTCTTTCCGGGAGCAGCCAAGAGAGCACTTTCGTCACCCCCTGGCTCTTCTCCGGTTTCCTCGCCGCTTTCCTCGTCGCCGAAAGCCATATCATCTTCTCCGCCTTCACCGCCGAGATCAAGATCTCCGCCAGAAGCAGTTTCAGACCCCATCCCTATGGAATCACCTTCGGCTCCTCCAGCTTCTTCACCTGCCGCCTCTCGTTCAACATCGGCATCGTATTTCCTATCATAATAAATCTCTCTTTGGTTTCTCAGGAACTGTTCTTCGCTCAAGCCAAAGACGTTAACAGCAACCCATCGTTTGCTAAAGAATCCCTCGGTGGCAGAAGAGGCAACTTCAAACTTAGTCCTCCAGTGTTCCAGTTCCTGCATTTCAGCAAGCTTAGATGGATTATTGAGAGACAAAGTAAAAGAAATTAGATCTTGCCCTTCGAAGCCCAGAGTGTGCAAATGGATAACGCCAATCTTTTCCAATTCAGAAATCGCTGCTCTCTGAAGCCTCTGGATGGTTCTTGCAAACCTTATGTCTTTCTGCGCAAGTGTCGTTTTATCTTCGTCACCTTCTTGCGACAAATAAGATTGTGGTATCTTCAATGCCGAGAAAAGCTTATCTCTAAGATATTTTACATCGTCAATGTCACCAGTATAAGTTCCACCAGGGAGAGCTTCAATTTTAGAAGAAGCACCTCCTCGGGTGGGCATAAAATAATCTTCTTCAATGCTAAGAGGGTTGTATCTCAGGTCAACACGACCAGTGTTGGTGTCAACAACTTGATTTCTTTTCATCTGTGTCATTATCTTTTGCATATACTGTTCTACATCTTGGGCCGCGATGTTTCCAACATCAATATAAAAGACTCTCCTCTCGGGAGATCTAACGATACGGTATGCCATCATAGCATCTTCTAATAAAGTTAGTTGCCGCCATATTCGTCTAGCTGGCTCCAAAATAGAAGTGCCATATGGAACATATTTATCATTACCCAATATTCGGAAATGTGCCATCTGCCAATTTTCAAATGTCATACCGGCACTATTCCACTGAAACTGGACATAGTTCGGATTGTCTTCGTCTTCTCCCTCTAGTCTTTCCACTTCTTGCGGGGGTAATCCAATAACACTTTTTATACCAATATCTTCGTCTATGTCTAGGTATAGAAAATAGTCCCCATACTTGCACATGGTCCTGCACCAACCAAAGAGATTAAAATTGACATTCAATATGTTCTTGTAGAGATTTGATAATATTGTTTTTATCTCTTCATTCGCACAATCAATTCTCAGCATTTCGTCAAGTTGTGTGTGGGTGGTCATCTCGTCCGCATAGATATCCATGGCAGAGGCGATCTCCGGAGTGAATTCCATCTGATCAAAATCGACATACCTCTCGGCGCGATTCTGATTTTGCATTATGTTCGCTTGTAAATTCTCAAAAGAATTATATGAACTCTTCTTAAACTGCCTGCCGCTGGCAGATACAAAATCGCTCTTGTATTTGTCAAGTTGTCTTCTTCTCTGTTTGCGATATGTCTGCACACGTCGGTTGACCAACGGACTTGAGAGGAGCCTCGTTAGCTTCTTAAACAAATCTGAATCTGGATTTCTGCCGCTATTGTTGTCTGCCATGTTTTATCCTTTGTATATCCACATAAAATCTTGCTGTTGTTGCCTTTCTTTCTCTAAAATATCGAATGAATTTTCTTTCTTGTACCCCAGCATGCCAGGTATACTAGTGTTCATCTGGGTGTTCGCGCTTATCATAGAATTTAAAATCGCTTTCTTGAATTCTATATCTCTATGTGATGTCGCCAAGGCAGTGTCCTTAACCCAACATGCTATTGCCAAAGATATAATCAAGTCATCATTGTATCCCCTCATCGCTTGGGGCTTGCCATTGTTCCAAACAAAAGTTCTCAGCTCATTTATTAACCTAGAAGAATGTGTTGTAATTATCTTGTTCCTGATAAATTCCTCTAGTTTGGCCACAATCAACGGCCTTGTCTTTGATGAAGTCGTAAAGCCAGGGACAGAATTTGACATCATATCGGCGTCTACCGAATCAACAAATTCGTGAGTTGATTTTACAGAATAATATAGATTCGGGTAGCTCATCTCAATGAGTTTTTCCAAGACGGAAAAACCTATATTGTTGTTTTCTACCACTAGCAAACAGTTTCCATATTCCCTACCTACAGAGTTAAGCAGATTAGAGAACATGTCCATGTTCGGCTTTCCTTGGTATTCAGCTACCAGCTCCATCGTCTCAAGCTTTAAAAGGTGGAAAACCGAATAATCGTTGCCGTCGCCTCTCGCAACATCTGCCACCATAAGATATGTTGCAGTGGGATCATATTCTTCCCATATATAATAATTTCTATCGAAACCCGTTCTGTATTTGGGGTCGCGAACAAACTTCTCCATCACTTCTAGATCTTCTGGGTTTATAACAGTCTCCCCAGACATGTTAAAACTACATTCAAGCTCCTGAGCGACATCTCTTCTCGACATATTTCTGGTTTCTTTCTTAAACCATTCAATGTCCCTGTCTGGGTGCCTGTCCCAAGGAAGCTTAGTTAGATAAAATCCGTTCTCATTTGACTCCGCCTCTACACAGGTTTTGTGAAACCAGTTCCCAACTCCATTTGGGGTAGATAAAGAAATACACCTACCACCTGTCGATAGTGTAGGATACAATCCTTTCCAAAGTTCTTCTAGCCCTTCGACATGGGCAGCCTCATCCACCACCAACAAGGAAAGAGACTCTGAACGACCGGCATCCGAAGATGTTGTGGATGCTGAAATGCTAGAGCCGTTTGAGAGTTCAAAACTTGTTTGGTTATCTATAGAAATATTCGCCAACTGCATCCACTTAGGAAGTGTCTTTATTATTGATTTAACTTTTCTCACGAGATTAGATGCTGTCTTGAATTTCGTTGCAACAACTAATATCTTCTTCTCGCGATGGAACATCATCATCCAGGCTACATATGCTGCTGTAACTGTGGATATTCCTAACTGCCTTGCCTTTAATATAACATTGAAACGATAGTCGTTGAAGTTCCGCAACAGATCTTCTTGAAAATCATATAAGCTAAAAGATATCAGCCCCTTCTCTGGGTGAGAAATCTTGACATAGTTGTTTATGAAATAGACTGGATCTCTGCCAGCTTTCGTGATCTCTTTTCTTATTTCTTTCTTGGTTAACTGATAAGACATAGTTCATTTTATTTTTTTATGGACACATTCTCTGGTTTTGGTGTGCTTGGATATTTATCCTTCCCTATTGCCAAAAATTTCTTTATTGAGTCGTTCAGTCTTTCTTCGCTCGGTTCGCTAAGAGCCTCAACATCTTTTAAGTTGCCAATCTTATATTTGGCATTTGCTTCCACCCACACACGAATTCTGGATGTGCTCTGAACCATCATGGAGGTTTCACCTTCTTTCGTAAGTGTGAGATTCTCGTCCATTATCTTTTTGTATTCTTTCTTGAGAAAAGATACCACATCGGCCAAAGTGCTGTCGATGTCGGATTCAAAATTCTTATCATGAGTCTCTTTTAAAGTAAGCTCTGATTGGTATTTTAGACAAAGAGCATTTCCCATAAAGGACACTTTAAACCCGTCAATAAGTCTAGGCTCCGTGATTGCAACCTCTTTCTCTCTTCGAAGACCAATCTTAACTGGTTCCCCATTCTCATCAATAGCACCATCCGATGTATTCGCTGCTGCTTGAGCAATTGCTCTAATCACTTCCAAAGTTGTAGCCATTATTCTTTTTCTCCTTTAGGGGGTCTCCAGCCTTCTTCCCATCTCTGCTCTCTGTCTTCTACCCAAATAATATAACATTTTTCGCAACATTCATATTTGCTCATATAAACATCATCTGCTATGTTGAATGAATATACCTCACATACGGGACAAACCCTATTATTATTCTTATTAAGTAGTTTTTCAGAAACAAAAAAGCCATCTGTTTCTACTTTGCGAGAAGACGAACCACCTTTGTCTCTTATCTTCTTTATCTGTTCTAGATATTCTTCTTCCTTAATATCATCCCAATCAGACAATGGGTGCTTCACCACGTCATCGCCATATTTATTTTTTATAGCTTTCTCTAGGTTTGCTATATTGTCTAGTTCTTCGCCTTTTTTCATTGGTTTACTATATCCACTTTAACTGTCTGGACTGATATGAAGAAGATTATCAAAGATGCAGCCACTCCCACAGCAGCACCGCTGACAAACCATACTGGACCCCAGTCTGTCCCAGAACTCTCTAAGCTTTTATTCAGCCTATCTATTTCTCCATTCTTCAATAGGGTTAATTCAACATTCTTGTTTATTTCTGTTTCTAGTTTAGTTTCTGCTATTCCTTTATAAAGCTCACACTCCGACACTGCTTTGCCAACTTTATACTCTGTTTTGGTGTCACACATTTCATCACCCATTTCGTTCTTGACGATAACATCAGCTGCTGCCTCTTTGCTGAGTAAGATACCATCAAACGGGGCGGGAGCCCCTTTCGATAGAGGAACAATGTTCTGTGCTATCAAGGTAGAAGAAAACAAAAGTGTGATCACAGATGCAGTAGCTTTCATTTCTTCCCCCCTTTAATAGAACGGAGGGCTGTAGATGTCTTGGTTAAACTGTCCGCGAAGTCCTGAGCAAGCTCTTCTACATTTTTGTTGACCAATTCAGATTTTCTATCTACTTCTTTGTGTTCGATTTCTTTTATTTTTTCCTCCAACTCTTTATCAAGAAACTTACTGTTTTCAACAAAATTGTTGAGTGACTTGTCTCTAGACAATATCTCTTTCTCGTGTGACTCTTCTATAATCTTTATTTCCTCCTTGTGGGACTCTCTTGTCTTTTTCACATTTTCAATCATGGCTTGTGACTTCTGCCTAAAGAAAAACCAGACAATCGATGCTGTGAGAAGGCTCAACGGTATATACCAATGATTTTTTACCCAAACATATGCTTTTTTTATAAAAGTTTTAATCGCCAACAATTGCATATCACTTACCTGCCCTTTTCCAAGCCACCGCTAAATCTATAGCACCCTGGCTTCCGATGTACACAAGAGATATAGTTACCCAGTCTTCTGGGCGGATGTGTGCGAAAGAAGCAAGCACTGTTGCCGTTGTCCACACAACCAGCTTCCTAGAGGCAATCTTCTCTAGGCACTTATCCACGATGCCTGGCACCCTCTTTCTAAAGGTGAGTTCTTCCTCTGTTAGAGGAGTTGCTTGATTATCCATTTTCGAAACCTCCTACTGGCTTACGTGAGCAAAGCCATCTTTTGGTGCGATATCAATAGTCATATCCGCACAATCTTTCAATGCATCCAGATGGGAAACAAGTATGACAGTTTTAAATTGAGTCTTTATCATGTCGATTATCCTCATAAATCCGTCCATGTTTTCCTCATCTAATGCTGTCGCTGGCTCATCCAATATGAACAAATCCCCACAAGGCATATTGCTAAGCTTTGTCATCGCCAACCTTATGGCCATGGCCCCAATTGTCTTCTCTGCTCCAGAGCCCATCTCTAGTGGTCGTGGTTCGTACCCTGGATGTTTTATCAAGATATCAAGCTTCCTTCCGTCATCCTCAAAAAACACCTCAAAATCAACAATGTTGGTTGTGATCTTCGCTATCTCCTCGTTGATTACTGGAAGCCTCTTTTTGATTATTTCATAAGAAATGCCATTACTGTGCATGGTTTTCATATACAGATCATACGCCGAATATTCCCTGTTCAAAGACTCAAACTCTTCTTTCTGGTCCTTCAAATTTGCGACCTTCTGTTCGCAAGAACCATGGTTGCGGTACAACTCAGAAAGGCTATTTTCGCAATCGGCAAGAGAATCGACTATCTCGTCCGCTTTACTTGCCGTGGCACCCCTTAACTCAACTAACTCTTTCGATCTTTCGTTCAAAGACTCGTTCTCTTTATAGTCTCTCTTTCTTTTCTTTAGGCTCTGGAGCCTTGTTCTGTTCGACACTATAACAGACTTGTTCTTCTCTAGAGCGATCTTGGAAGAGGCGATATATTTATCAATGTCTCTCCTCTGGTTAGTCAAAAGTTCATAATTGTCCAGAATTCCCCCCAGGTCTTCTTCCGACAAATCGTTTATTTGGTCTTCTAGGGCATCTTTCTGGGATGTCTTTTCGCCCAACCTCTTCTTTGCTTCTTCGATTGTATTGCGAGCAGCATATGCATCCTGTAAAAACTTACACGTAGGATATTTATCCCCACAGGGAACTTCCTTCAGGAGTTGCAGTTTTTTACTCTTGTTGTCTCTTTTGTTCCTCGCATCGGTGACTTCCAACAACAAACTGCCAAGTTCGCTCTTTTTCTTCTCAAAGATTATTTTCTTCGACTTTATTTCGTCAATATCCCAGGACGACATAAAGCCAACAACATTCTCCAGATCGCTTCTTTTCTTCTCTATACTGAGATCCAGCTCTCTGTTATTATTTATCACAATCTTGGTGTCATTAGATAGCTTTTCAATCTCGCTTTCCAATTGCCCCAAGTCGATATTATAAGTCGTGGGAACTGAAGATAGTTCGATGTCTATCTTTGTCATCTCCTCCTTCAGCCCCTCCAACGATATTTTTAAAGACTCACACCTTTTTTTGTGCCCCTCTGTTTCATTTTTGTTTTTCACATGCTCTGCTTCGGCCAGCAAAATCTCTTTGTCGAAATCTGTGTCTTCCATGCGAGACAAAGCACCCTTTATATTGGAGGATGCTTCTTTCGCGAACCTGTATTTCTTTTCAAATATCTCCAAATCCATAAACTTTGCTAAAATCTCTTTTCTCTTGGTTGAGCCTTCAGCAATAAAGTTAAAAGAACCATGTTGAGATGCCATTGATGTCAAAAGAAAATCTTCCATCGAGCCAAACAATTTTGTTATGTTTTTGTCAGTTTCGTTCCTACTATCACCGTTGAGGTTCCTTTCCTCTCCGGACGAATCTACCATAGAAAACCCCACATTCGTCTTGGCCTCTTCTGTCACTTCTCCATGAAGCTTTCTCTTATATTTGTCTGACGATCTTTGCACCTTGTATTCGCCATCGCCAATGGAGATGGTCAGTTCTCCGTTGCCATCTTCTTTGTTCTGGTTGATGACGTTGTAGTTCTTCCTCTCGTTCTTGGAGGTAGAATTGAAAAGGGTATATGTTAAGCCGTCTATGATGCTCGACTTTCCAGCATAGTTTTTCGCGAAGATCCCTACAACCCCGCTAAGCTTGGTAAAATCAATAGAATTCCCTCCGCCATAGTTAAACAAGTTGTCCCATTTGAATGATTTGACACTCCAATTGACATTTCTTGCCACTTCCTCACTCTCCTCTACTTGGGAGTTATACTTCTTGTTCAGTGACAGTATCTCTTTTAAAGTTTCTTCTTTTACATTATAGCCCTCTAGATATTTCACTATCAAACCTTCTTGCACTTTTATATCTCTGAGATTCTCATCCGTGATTGAGGCACCTCCGTCGATTGAAAAGTTAGAACTGTTTTTCCCCTTGAGGTATGTTACTGATTCTGGCTTAAATTTCTGCTTAGCCACGTCAACTGTTTTGCGGATAACATCTAGTGGTAAATTCCCATCAGAAACAATTCTCAGTCTAGAACCCTCTTGCACTGAAATGTTGGCTGGAATCTCTCCACTTTCATCCAACTCTATTGTCAAGAATGGTTTTGGGTTTGGGATGATATGGTGCTCCACTTTGTAGTGTTCTTTGTCCTTTATGTCCCAAAGAAGAAAGCCCTTATCGTTTGTTTCTCCGTGGTTATTCTGACAAAGGCTTCCCGCATATCTAATCTTGCCCTTCAGATCCAATATCTGATTAGACTTGTGGATATCCCCAAGCATTGAATAATCAAACTTTTTAAAATCTTTGGTTGTCTTATCTCCGTCGTGCAAGACAAACCCTATATCCGTCTTGACACCAGATACACAACCGTGGTAAAGAGCAACATTCACTTTTGATTGGTCTGTTGGCTCAGGCCAATTGTCTTCCTCCAGTATAGACAGAACATGAAACCTGAAATCATCAACATCAAATGTCCCAGCAGCCTTGTGGAAGTGGATATTCGGGTGCTTGAGTGCCTCGACAATCGGAGTAATAGCATCTATCTTATCTGGGTTCTTGAGGTTTAAGTCATGATTCCCGAGAATCATATGGTATGGTGCTATATCAGCAAGGTTCTCAAATAGCTTTGCTGCCATGCTGAAGTATGCTGGGCTCAGTTGTAGTTTCGTGTGAGCAGTGTCACCCGTGTTAACAATCATATCCGGCTTTATTTCTCTAAGCATCTTATACAGATTCTCAAATACCACCTTCTGTTCCTCGTGGTATTTGTGGTTTCTTATGTGCACGTCGCTTATGTGAGCTATCTTCATAGATTCTCCAATTGATAATGTACCAGGTAGTCAGAAGACATAACCCTAGCACACTTTTTCCTAGAAAGGAATTCTTCTTTTGACATACACCCTACATCATTGTAGGGATGTATATCTACTTTGTGAACCTCTAAACCATATTTAAGCAGACTGGTTATTAACTTGACTGATTTCTTTTCAGCATCTGCATCCAAAGCCAGATACACTGGGGTGTCATGGTTTAATATTTCCTTGAACAATCGCGATTTCTCGCTGAGAACAGAACCCAAAAGAGGAACCGCATTGTCCGCGACAATCGCATCGAACACCCCCTCAACCAAACAAAGATCGTTCTTCCAGTCAACATACAAGCCATTAAAAATAATGTTCCTACTGACTGGCGGGTTCTTGTATCTGTCCCAATGTTCTTCGTAACTTCTGGCTATAAAATAGTTTGGTTTCCCTTCCATGTTAAAAGATGGGATGATGATTCTTCCTCCATATTCTCCATCGTAACAAAACCCTATTTTCCACTTGAGAATATCTCTTTTCGTTACTCCCCTGTCCTTTAAATATTTTTTTGCTCTCATCGCAGTTGCTGGCAAATCTTTGTTTGCCAAGGAACAAAACTCTTCTGGGATATCTACAATCGTTTCTTCTTCTTTCTTTTTCTTCTCCGGAAACAACTTTTCGTACAAGGATATGTTTATGTCTACTTGTTGGCTTAAATCGCTCCATCTGCTCTTTTCTAAGAAAGAGCCGAATTTCCTTACAAGTCTGTAAATGCTCGTAGCACTGTAGTTACATACCCAGCACTTGAACACATCTTTCTGAATGTTGACGCTGAGCTTTGGTTTGTGGTGTTTACAAGTTGGGCAGAAAAATAGATATTCTTTTCCCTTGGTTATGGGGTTTCCAAGTATACTTTTGAGTATAGAAATTTTCTCGGTATGGTTTTCCATACACTTTATATATCACATTCATAGTGCGATGTCAAGCTCTTTTTTCGTCTCCAAGCCTGCTCTGGCTATGATGAGCGAATCCGCCATATCGTAGTAGTGGGCTTTTATGTTGCCAAATTTCGTATATTCTACATCAAAAGAGGGTTCGTTGTCAAGTAAATAATTGATTACGACGATTTTTGCCTTTTCTCCTCTTGGGACTTTTATACCACATTTGCTTCTT
>Ga0233439_10004890_pt1 | contig 12704 bp, 16 predicted proteins | sample SI_123_September_6_FD_182713 | JGI IMG/M metagenome (GOLD analysis project Ga0233439, IMG submission 182713) | Seawater microbial communities from Saanich Inlet, British Columbia, Canada - SI_123_September2016_100_MG | ecosystem: Environmental > Aquatic > Marine > Inlet | place: Canada: British... | reverse complement strand
GTCTATTGACAGAAGCACACATCCTAGAATGGTTCTTTGAATAAAGTCCACTTAACGCATATCTTTGCTCCCAATATTCTGCCATATTAAGATAAAAAAAGTTTAGATATATAAATTTAGCCAAGCAGAGAGATTAGAGAATTAGAAACTCTTCGATACTACGTATCTCGTGGGAGGATGAACCTCCCAGGACATAACATCGTTAAGTCGAATAAGTGAGGGGTACAAAGAACAAAAGGAGGGCAATTTCTAAAAACTAGTGGGGTCGCTTTTCTATAATCTTAAACATGTCATTTCCATTTCTACTAGTAAGTCCCCTCTACAAATATTAGCTTCTAAATAAACTGGAGAATAATCAGGGAATTTTTTCTGAACAACTCCTCTAACTAATGATATATCTTCTGCTCTTCTGACATAAACAACACCTGTCTGATTGTATTCTCCCGAAAATCGAGATAACATTATTTCAATGTTTTCAATCATGGTTTCAGTTTGCTTCTGAATATCAGCAACATATACTGTTTCATGTCCTTTGATACTTGCAGTACCAGAAATAAAATATCTATCTGCAATTCTTGTTGCACGAGCAAAAGAAGGTGGCAACCTCCCATAAATTTTTGGATAATTAAACGCAGAAACTTGTTCAGGATTTCTAAGATGTATTGGTTCCTCAGATCCTGCGATAAACAATATCACTAAATCATTACTGTGAGTATCAACACATGTTGCTGCAGACATTCTTTTTGTAGAATCTTCTCCGTAATATCTGTCAAAAACTCTTTTTCTTCCTGCATTAAATAATCTATAATTTTCTGTCCCATCAGTTTCCAGATTAATTTGAGGAACAAAATTCCAACACCTATAAAGATGATTGCCACCTAAATTACCAAGAATTTCATCATATGCATCTGATGTTTTCTTTTCCAAATCTCCACTTGTTGCTCTTCTTACAAATCCAAATTTAATTCCATCTCTTTGAAATACTTGTCCTCCTGATAATGGATTCATTATGTCGTAACTTTCACTAAACAAATCTCTTTCTTCTGAATGGGGCTTACTTTTTATAGTAAGTCGATCTACCTCAATTCCGGTTTCTGGTCCAAACTTTACTTCAAATCTGTTTACAGACATATTTACTAGCTAGTAGCTAAAACAAACTATTTAATTGTTTGTTGTACGATATAAAACGACAATTTTAAATACTGGGACGAATTAATCTGAAAAATGGTAATAGAAAGCCTAAAAGCGTTTGGACTAACTGACAAAGAAATAAAGATCTATCTTAGCACTTTGAAATTAGGAGAAGGAACAGCACACAAAATTGCAAAGTTAGCTCAAACAAATAGACCTTATTGTTATGAAGTTCTAGCTTCTCTACAAAAACAGGGTTTAGTTACGATTAACATAAAAAATAATACTAAATATTACCATTCAATAAATCCAGATAAAATTGTAGACTTGATGAAAGAAAAAGAACAACAAGTATTGAAATCTATACCACAACTCAAAGCGATGTTCAAATCAATAGGAAATCTTCCTAAAGCAGAGATCTTTGAGGGTATTGAGGGAATAAAAACAATTCTAAATGATATTGTAAAAACTGGAAAGACAGTTTACATTTATTCTTCTGCAGAAAAGCAGGCCAAACTTCTAGAGCATCACTTCCCACAATACATTAAAAGAAGAGCAGATGCAAAAGTAAAAGCAAAGGTTATAGTTGAAAAATCCGAATACTCAAAACAATTGAAGAAAAGAGATAAAAGTGAGTATCGTGAATTAAGATTTTTTCCTAAACTAATGAACTTTCCTACCGCAACACATATTTATGGAGACAAAACAGCGATTTTTTCTTTAGAGGGGGCTTACTTTGGAATAATTATTGAGAATGTCGAAATAGCAAGATCACAAAAATTTATTTTTGACTTGATGTGGGATAAAGCGACCCTTAAATAGTAAACTAAATTCTAAAACAAAAAAAGGAAATTGCCCTAAGTGTACCCCTAACTGACTTCTTCGCTACGCTCGACCTGAGGATGAACCTCAGGCGACTTAACGTCGTTAAGCTTAATCTTCTTATAAAAATCAACTATCTAAAACCAAAAAAGAAGAAAAACGGCATTAATTACTATTAATATTCCACTAGCTATATAAAAAACAACAAATAACCAGAAATAATAATGGATAAACCATTTTGGTAGAGAATTTTTTTTAATTTCTGCATGCATCCTAGAATAAATTTTTTCTTTATTTTTTAACCTATAAGAAGTTAAATAAAAAAATACAAAACCAATTAAAAAAAGTACAAAACTAGCAACAATATAATTTGGCATTTTAGAAAAAACCCACTAATGCAAAAGCAAAGAAGAAAATAAACACACCTAAACTATAATATAACAATACAAACATCCAAAAAAAAACAGGATTTTTTTTCTTTGCAATTTTGATTTGTTTAGCCATGAAATATTCGCGTTTATAACACCAATATCCAATAGAAATAATAAGAACCCCTAAAAAAACAAATAAAAATAAATAACTGACAGATAAAATATTTAATTGCATAAAAGTAAATAAAACATTAGTTTGTATTAAATCTTTCTAAGATATCTTTTTCTTCTAATTTTTTTAAAATCAGAACTAATTTATCCATTATCTCTTCAATAGTATTTAATTTATTATAATCAAAATCTAAACTAAACCAACCTTTCTTAAGAAGAATAGGATATTTGTTATCAACAACATATTTGGCATTATCATAACCAATCTCATTAGATAATTTTTTTTCATCTTCAAGAGTAATATAAAACAATTTTTTCATATTATGAGGTGTTTGAATAGTCACACATTTATAAGAATCATACCTAGTAATAATTCCAGAAAGAAAAAAACATTTATTCTTATAACGACGTTTTAGACCAAACTCTGTTTTTTCTAAAAAATCATATTTTTTTACAGCTAATTCAAGCTCTCTATCTACTTTAAATTCTGATTTTCTGATTAGTTTAAGAAAAAAATAAAAAACGACTTGAAAAGATGCAGCAAGCAAAAAACTCAAACCAACCATTATTAAAACAATTTTTGAAGAAAACGAATATCCATATTCATGAGCAGTTATAAACAGAAGCGTAAATGCAAATCCACTCACCCACACAAATAACGGGAATATATAAAATATATCTTCAGAAACTTTTTCACGCTTATCATCTTTATATAAAATATTATACAACAAGCGATCAAGTTCTCTAAAAACACTAGGAATACCAAAAATTTTCTTTGTTAAAAAATTAAAAAGAAGAATCCCAGGAGGGATTGGAATTAGAAAGAAGAATAATAAAATTGCTAAAGTTATTTGAAATACTAAATCCGCCATATTAATCATATAACTTTTTTACTTTAAAAATCTTTTCTCATAAAAAAGGACAGTGTTTATGATCGGCGTCTGTGCCATCAATGACAATAACGTAGTTATTGATGACATGGCCAGGCGTAAGATGATAGAACAAGTTCTAACATCCCCAGCAACTTTGTTGCTCGTGGATACCATGTTCGCTTGCGTAGTGAGCGGTTATGGTCTCTGGAGTAGACGATTTAGAAACACTGTCTAAAAAAGATATCTTTATTAAATATAAAAAATAACATGTAAATATGAATTGGATAATATTAACATTTATCTCAATTATATTATTATCAATAGTTAACATCATTGATAAATACATTATAAGCAAAGAATTAAAAGATCCAATCATGGACACTTTTTTTTCAACACTAATATTAACAATATTATTTATTTCCATAGCTTTAATTAAAGGAACTATAATTTTTGATTCAAAAATTGTAACCTTATCAATTCTTGCAGGATTAGCTCATTCTGGAGCAATTTTATTATATTTCTCAACTCTTAAGAAAATGGAAGTATCTCGTTTTGTTCCCATACTATCATTTACACCCATATTTGTTGTAATCTATGCTTCAATATTCTTTAATGAAATTTTTAGTTTATCAACATATATTGGATTCTTTTTTATTGTTCTTGGATCTTTCATAATATCACTAAAAAATATCAAATCAATCTTCTCAATTAACAAAGCAATATACATTGGATTAGGAGTAGCATTTCTATTTGCAATAAGAAATATTTTAATTAAATCATCAACAATAAACAATTCAATTTGGTCAATTTTATTTTGGATTGGAATTGGAACTGCAATAGCATCGATTTTATTTATTTCAATTCATCACCCTCATATCAAAAAAAGAGCAAAAAAAGGAATAAAACACCTAATACTTACTAGTATAATTGCAGGAGTCGCTTTTTTGATGTTAACATTAGCATTTACAATAGGTCCAATATCATTAATTACTGTATTAATGGAAATCCAACCAGTTTTAGTCTTTATAATTGGAATAATATTAACTCTTTTCATTCCAAAAATAATAAACGAAAAATTAACAAAGAATATTATTATTCAAAAATCAATATCCATATTACTAATTATTATTGGAACAATTATAATAACATTAAAATTATAAGAAAATAATTTCAAAAACAAATTAACGATAAATTAGACCTTGAGGAACAAGATGTGCTCGTAAATCATCTTCATCAACCAAATCATCAATTACATCAATAAGATCAAATGAATCCATTGATTGATAATTATCTCTAATTTTACAAAATTGAGTATCATTAGACTCACCACCATTAAACATTATGTGCATTCCAGATTCTCTTACTACTAATCTAACTTGATCACGTCTAGTGTATATCTGAGTAAGACCCCTATTTTTATCTGTAGGATCAATAGATTTCACAGTCCATCTAACTCCTTGATGATCACCTTTAACATTTCTTTCCATAAACAATAAAAAAACCTACAGGTTATAAATTTATCTATTATTTTACTACTGTGCCGCAATAACGCCTGAAACCAAAATAAAAAATCACCTATAACTACAAACCAAGTCATACAATAAACCCTTCATCATCTCAACAGTTCGAAAATCAACTTTATCAAAAGTATCACCAGAACCATTAATCAATTTCATTGTAGGAAGACTCCAAGGACTTCCATTTTCTCTCCAAGATTTAGCTTCTTGAATAGGTAAAGTTGAAATAACAGTTGAAGGAATTTGTCTCAAAGTAAAAGGCACATTATCAGCCAAAGGAGTATTAACTCTATAAACTTCAATTTCATGAGATCTACAAATATTTTCAAACCTTCTATTTAATTGAACATCATTTGCAACATATCTATCACTAACATTATCCAAAGAAGACTCACCCAAAATAATGCCATCACCAACACCAGTAAAATCAACATTATAAACAGCATCAAATTCAGTATCTAAATTTTTTACAAAATATTTAGAACCAACACATAAATCCTCTTCACCATCAAAAAATAAAAAAGTAACATCAACTTCACTTTTAACTGACAACAATTTTTCCAAAACACTCAATAATTGAGCAACACCAGCCCCATTATCTAAGGCACCTTGCCCATTATCAGTTTTATCATAATGAGCAGCTAATGCAATTTTATGAATAGAAGAACCACTATTTAATTTTGCAATAATATTTTTAAAATCTCTTTTTCTAGAATCTAGTTTAAAATCAGAAAAATCTTGAACCTGCGTATCAACACCAAATTGTGATAAAGTATCTAATATAAATTCCCCTCTATCAAAAGTTGTACGTTCACATAATTCCTTAAGTCTTTGCATTTGAATCAAATTATGGATATTCTTTAAATAAATTACCAAGAAAAAAAAGAAAAAATTTATTTTAACAATAACAGAAAAAAAAAATTATCCATCTTCAATTCAAAAATTTTAACAAGCAAATCAATTGAAATTCTATCTTTCAATTATTTGACTTAAATCAATTTTATTAAAACACCATTAGTCAGTACAATTAGCTAGAGACATACATCATATCAAAAATGAAGAATCTATATCTATTCATTGGCGTATTTTCATCAGAATCGAAATTTGAAATAAATACATCTTTGATTATTATTCCATCATATGTTTCAAGCATAATATCCTCAACACCCTTTTCTCTAATTCTCGAGAGTTCTGCTAAAATTTCAGGCTCTAATTCTGGGTGCTTTTGAATAAATTTGCTAAGATGAGATAAATCAGGGGCCAGACTCGTAACGATATAATCTTCTGTTGCCAGATACGGTGTTAATGTATCAAAATCATTTTCTCTCCTAGCTTTTACTAGATCTTCAAAGTACTTTAAACCATTACATTCATCAAGATAGTATATTTTAAGAGCAACCGCTAACCCTCTTCTTATCGGTGCTTTGTACACTTCCCCCTCAGCTCCACCAATACCAAGAGATTCATATGGATTCAAAAGATCTGAATTAATTTGATCAATCTCACTCAATTCAGAATATTCTTTTGCAGCACGTACAATGGTTTGCACATCTTGAGAATGCAAATTTATTAAAGATGCCCCATCTTTCGAAATAAACATCGAGCTTCCAGATTCTAGTTGCGTTTTATATCCCCATTCAGTACTTGTAGCTCCTTGAATAATCGATTTTAATGATTTCATCTTCTTAAAAAAATAGTTTTCTTTATAAATTCTTCCCTGCAATCATGACTGCGCGGGAGTTACAGGATGAAGAGTAATTAGGCTTTATTACATTTGCTATATACAACTTGGGTTTAATAGACTTAGGCTCTTAGCAGATTGAACAGTTTGCATTAGTAAACTCCAGTAACTTTGGGTTCTCAACTATTTGTTTTAGTTCATAGTCTGCCATTTTTTAACCCTTCAAGATTTTAAAATAGAAAAACAATTTACCTTAAGAATATTTATTGAAGAAATATCTACAACACATAAGCATCAAACAATCTCAATCTCAAAATACTTAAGTAACTCAACCACATCAAATCTATTAAACTTAGCACCCTTAACAAGATTACTCTTCAAATCAAACAAATAATTAGTAGCACTACTAAAATCACATTTAGACAAATTACAATCAACAAACTCACTCATTAACAAATCACTAGAAGAAAAATCACCTGAAATCAAATTAGTATTCAAAAAATAACACTCCTTAACATTACATTTAATAAATTTACACCCAGGCAATTTCAAATCAGAAAAATTACAATTAGTAATCAAACAAGAATTAAAATCCATAGATAACAAAAAAGAACTAAGCTTACTAAAATTCACTCCTAGCAACTTACAAGAATCAAATTTTGCATCTTGAAATCTACAATCATTAACCTTAGCATTAGAAAAATTACAATTATCAAACTTACAATCAACAAAAACACAACTATCTAGATCAGCCGAACTAAAATTACAACTACTAAAACTACATTCACTATACTCATTTAATTTCAAAGATTTAATAGAAAAATCCTTATCAACAAACTTTTGCGATTCAAATATAATCCCTCTCTTCATAATATACCACCATAAATTAAACTATATAACATTATTGGTAATAATTACAACACTCAATTTTATGCATTTTTCAACCATAGCTTTATAAACTACAATTAAATTATTTGAATTATGTCAGAATACAAACGAAAAGGACCAAATAGATCACAATCAAGAAACAACAACAACTACAATAGAGATAGAAATTCAAATAGGTCAGATAGAAGAAACGCATCCGAAAACAATAGAGAATCAAGAGACTCAGGAAGATTTAATCGAGATGACTCAGCTAATTTTCAAAGAATCGAAAGAACTAGAGTAACATGCGACTCATGTCATAAACAATGCGAAGTTCCATTTAAACCAACTTCAAATAAACCAGTTTATTGCGATAATTGCTTTAATAAAAATAAATCATCCGATAGAGGATTTAGATCAGATAGAGGCTCATCAAGAGACTTCGAACCAAGATCAAGAGACTCAGGAAATAGCGATTTATTAAAAGATATGAATCGAAAACTCGATAAAATCATGAAAGAACTAGATATCGAATAAAATTTCTATTAAATTTTTTTTCTTATTATTTACTTCTATAACTTCTCAATTCAAAAATAAACTATAAAATCCTAAAACTTTTCTAGAGAAAAGTTACGAATGACAATGACTAAACTTGTCAAAGACAAGTTAAGAACGAAGTGACTATAACTGACTAAGGTCACTGCGTTCGTTACTTTCCTTCGAAAAGTACCCAATCGGAGCAGAGCTTCGGGGTATTCACCTGTTTTCTTAACGGTGCTCTAAAACGAAGTTTCTTGCCACCCCAGAAAGCTTTGCTTTCTCGTGGATTTTATGGTCATTACAACTTTATTTTAATTAGTCGTTGCATCTAGTCACTAGCGTTCATGACTCACGAGAAAAACGACGCTTTCCTGTGCACCAAAAATGTAAAGCATTTTTCAGCGTTCCCTCGGAAAGGAACAACGGGGTATTAAACCCAAGTTGTAATAAATTTTAATAAACATTTAGAAACTCAAAAGAATAAAAGAAAAAAAATAAAAAAATCACTGATGCTTAGATGCTGCCTTTCCAACCCAAATAGTTGCTAAAACAGCAAGAACAGTTACAAATATTGCATAAACCCAAGGCCCACCTGATGATAACATACATAAAGCTCCAGCGCCCTCAGTTCCACAAGGCCCAACAAACATAGCTTTAATTGCATCATTCCAAGCTAAAGCTGCAACAAGTCCAAAAGCAGCAATAATTAATGCAGATACTTTTTCAATAACGTCTTTTCTCATATAAATTCCCCCAAAAGTTTAATTATATCAATTAATTGTAAATGTAATATATAAATATTTGGTATATATCAAATATCAACTAATTTCCAACTCAATCCTAAACTGCTCAATAAAACCATGCAAATAAGAAACTCTTGACTTAGCCATTTCTTTAGCACTAAGAGTATTCATTTTATCACCAATTCGAAGCAATCTATCATAAAAGAAATCCAATGCATACTTCTTACCTTCAGGTTTTCTAGAAACACAAAAAGGATCGTCACTAGAATAAAATCCTCTCTTCATCTGTCCAGACGAACAAAATACTCTCATAATCGCAATAGCACCAGTTACTTCAAGCCTATCAGCATCTTGAATAATTTTAGATTCAACCAAATCACTTACAATTCCCTTACTAAAAGAATGTTCATAAATAACTCTAACAACTTGTTGAATTTTCTCCTTAGGAAAATAATCTAAACCAAGCAAAACTCTTCTAGCAGTCTCACTACTCTCCTTTGAACTCAATTTAGAGCGAGGATCATCTTTAGGATACACAATTGCATCATGAAAAAGTGCAGCAGGAATAATTACCTCCAAATCCCCACCTTCCAAAGATTGTAAATACAAAGCATTTTTCAAAACACGACAAGCATGTTCAAAATCATGAGAAGGATCATCACTACTAATAACATCTCTTGCAATAACTTTTAATTTTTCAATCAAATTAACATATTTAATTTCCATAAATAACACAACCCAAAACAACTATTTATACTTTTTACAACAAAAAGTTTATAAAACAGAAAAAATACCCAAAATAACACTCAAAAACAAACAAATGAATCAATTAAACGAATCAGAGAAAAAAGTACTAACTTACCTTGAAATAGATGCAAGACTCTCCTTAAATCAAATAGCAAAAAAAACAAGACTCTCAGCCCAAGGAGTTCTAAAAATAATTAATCGACTTAAAGAGAGAAAAATAATTCAAGCATTTGATACAAAAGTAAACTATTCTAAAATCGGATATAAATTATTTCCAGTCCACATAAAATTAAAAAAATCAAATCAAGAAATAACATCAAAAATTAAAAAAATCCTTCAAAACTACGAACCATTTTGCTGGCATACATTTTGTGAAGGTGAATACGATTTATTATTAAGTTTTAAAGTTAAAGACGAAAAAGATAAAAATAAAATGCAAGATTTATTAAATGAAATCTCTAATTTTACCTTTGAAAAAGACACAAGCATCGTAACATATGCCTTTGAAATAAGTAAATCATTTGTAAAAACAAAATCAGACCCCAAAATATCAATTATCTACAACACAACATTAGAACCAATTGAATTAAAAAATAATGAATTAAAACTAATATACTTACTTAAAGAAAATTCTAAAGAAAACATCATAACTCTTGCAAAAAAAACTAACCTTAGCTCAAAAACAATAGTAAATAAAATAAGATATTTAAAAAAATCAGGAATAATCACTTCATTCAAATCAAAAATAGATATGGCTAAATTAGATTATCATCCAGCAATAATTCTAATAAGTTTATCAAAATACACAAAACAAGATTATCAAAAATTCATAACATATTGTAAATTAAAAGAGCAAATAAATTATTTTATTAAACAAATTGGAAAATATGACATCGACCTTTCAGTAAATGTAAAAAACATAAACGACTTCTATAAATTAATGGACGAGATAAGAGAAGAATTCCCTTTCATCAAAAAAATAACAACTTTAATTAAAAAATAACTAATTAAAATCTACAAACAATTCTAAATAAATATCAATTAAAAAACAATAATAAGAAAATAATTAAAAAAATTAAGATGAAAATTTACTCATGCTATAGCCCCTTTTTGGTCTACTACTTGAGCTATTTGAATCTCTATTTCCGTAAGATGATCTATTAGATGAACCAGATGAAGATCCAGAACTACTTCCATAGCTTGGTTTTCTATTTCCACCAAAGCCACTATTGTTAGATCTATAGCCAGAACTTTGAGAACCTCGACTTCCTCTATAACTATTTGATCTATCATTTTGAAGCATCTTAAATTGTAAAATTTCAAATTTCCCTGGTTGCTTTTCATCAACTTCAACATCATATTTTCTAATTATACTATGAAAATTACCATGATCTTGCGGAGCTAATAAAGTAATAGCAATACCTTTTTGACCAGCTCTTGCAGTTCTTCCAACTCTATGGATATATTCCTGAGGATCTTGTGGTAAATCATAATTAATAACATGAGTCACATCATCAATGTGAAGACCTCTTGCAGCAACTGCTGAAGCAACAAGAATATCAACTTTACCTTTGTTAAATCTCTCAATTACACTCAATCTTTTATTTTGAGTCATCTTACCATGAATCATCTCACATTTAAATTTGTGATTTCTAAGATTATGTTGAATAACTTCTACAGTAGATCTTTTTGAACAAAAAATCATAGCCCGTACAGTTTCTTTCTGACCAAGTAAATGAGCTAATAAAGAAAATTTTTCTTGAGACTTAGTATTATAATAATACTGCTCTAATAAATCTTTTTTAACATGTAATTCAGCTTCACTAACAACAGGATTAGTCATATATTTAGTTTTCAAATAATCAACTTCATCAGAGATAGTAGCTCCAAATAAAACAATTTGTCTACTTTTAGGAGCTGCACTTAAAACTCTTTCAATATCTTCAATAAAACCCATCTCAACCATTTTATCAGCTTCATCTAAAACAAAACTAGTTAAGTGCTTTAAATCTAAAGTGCCTCTTTGTAAATGATCAATAATTCTTCCAGGAGTTCCAACAACAATTTGCGCTGATTGAATTATTTTAGTTTGTGGATCAATTCCAACACCACCAAAAATAGTAGCAACTTTAATTTTAAGGTATTTACCCCATTTTCTCAATTCCTTTGAAATTTGATCTGCTAATTCCCTAGTAGGAGCTAATACTAATGATTGAACTCTACCTTCACTATCAACATTTTGTAAAATTGGAAGACCAAAAGATGCAGTCTTTCCAGACCCAGTTCTTGAGATACCAACTAAATCTTTTCTTTGGCATAATACTGGAATAGTTTGTTGTTGAATTGTTGTAGGATTTATAATCCCATCTTCTTTAAGAGCTTCAACAATCTCTAACTTTAGACCTAAATCTTCAAAACTCATTTTCTTTTCTTCTTTATTAATCTTTTTTTCTTCAGTATTAATTTTCTTTTCTTGAGTATTAATCTTATTATCTTCAATATTTATTTTATTTTCTTCATTATTCATTTTATTTTTCCTCGTATAAAACTACATAGACTTAAAATACATACTTATTTATACATATAAAATCTTAAATGAAACAGAATTAGTAAATTTCTTATTCAACACCTGTTGAACTCAACTATCTGCTTCGACCTTTATAGTTTACGTTTATTATACTATTTTAATAGGCTCAGCCTTTATAAAGGTTTCGTCGAAAAACACTAATTATAGAAATATCCCAAAACAACACTTAAATTTTTAAAGAAACGCCACTTTTCATCAAATATGAGTAATCAAGAATACACATTAAGCTTTGAAACACTTGAGTTCAAACTAGAAAAAAACATCCTTGTAGTTGTACTTCTAAAACAATTTAAAACAAAAATCCCACTAAAAGAACTTCCAAAATTCACACTAATAGACACCCATACTTTAGAATTTGAAAACGGCAAAGCAATCGTAAAATTCAACTTCACACTAAAAAATTACTTTGATAACTTAACCAATATGTTAACTCAAAATAGAGTAACATACGTACATGCAAATTCAGGAATTCCACTAATTGGAAACGTCGCTTTTGGAATAGTTTATCGAAATTCAAGTATCGTAGAAATCAAACCAGTAACCTCATGTAACCTAGATTGCGTATATTGCTCAATTTCAGAAGGGCTAACATCAAAAAAACACGATTTCGTAGTTGAAGCAGATTACTTATTAGAAGAACTAGAAAACTTAATAG
>Ga0233439_10004885_pt1 | contig 12713 bp, 14 predicted proteins | sample SI_123_September_6_FD_182713 | JGI IMG/M metagenome (GOLD analysis project Ga0233439, IMG submission 182713) | Seawater microbial communities from Saanich Inlet, British Columbia, Canada - SI_123_September2016_100_MG | ecosystem: Environmental > Aquatic > Marine > Inlet | place: Canada: British... | reverse complement strand
CTGCTCGACCGTCGATTCCACCTAAAGCTGATGCAATGTGAGTCGAACGTGAACCAAGAGATTCAGGAGCAGCTATCCCACCAGCCATCGCCACGTAGGTGCGAAGTCCGGTTGCGACCATTCCCAGCTCAAGTCTTGCACCAGCATGAGCGACGCAAGAAACGTTCATCGCAACCGGCACACCATCGAGTTTTGGCGATGTATCTGCACCGGTAACGGCGAAAATCGTTCGACCTAAGAATTCGATAACTAGCCCGCCAAGCAGTACTTCTAGCCCGGCGGATTTTTTGTGATTTCCTACAAGCCGATTGCCGATATCAAGAGATTCGACGTCCACCGCGCCAGATACCGAAACACCAAGCTGCTGATAGCCGGCTCGGCCACGGTCTTGGACGAGTGTCATTGGTCCGGGCTGGACGATTCGAATGTTGTTATCGCTGAAGTTACTCATGCGATTCCACCGGAACGAATCGCACTTTTGAGCCAGGAGTAATCAACGAAGGTGAAGAATTCTCTACATCGAACAGTTTCGCAGCAGTCCGACCTATCAATTGCCATCCGCCGGGGCTGGCGTTCGGATAGACACCAGTTTGCGATTCGGCGATACCCACGGAACCCGCGGGAACGCTGATTCGTGGAGTCTTTAGTCGAGGCGTTGCGATCCGCTGATCTAGCCCACCCAGATACGGAAACCCCGGTGCGAAACCGATCATGTAGACCCGATAGTCGACACCTGAATGAATATCGATGACTTCTTGGCGAGAGACTCCGGCTAGCTCGGCGACGTTGTCGATATCGGGTCCGTCTTCTCCACCGTAAACAACGGGGAGTTCGATGATTTTCGGTGCAAAGCTGTTTTCGTCGCCAGATCCTGAATCAGCCCCCGAACCTGATGAATTATCCACCAAGCTCTCAAGTCGTTCGATCATCTCCGAGTAGCTAGCGACGAGCGGATCGTAGCTAATCAAGATAGACCGATACGTCGGTACCAATTCGATCACAGCTTCAAGGCGTGATTGTGCGATTGAATTCGCTAACGAATAGACGCGATCGTTGATCGCTGGATTTATCTCAGATCCGAGTTCGATAAGAATCGCAGAGTCTCCCGCAGGTACTACCCGCGGAAATACTCCATTTCCCACTTCAGCAGAGGCAGCGCTAGCCACCTGCGACCAACTCGTTCATTGGAGTAATCGCCACACCGGCCGACTCAAGTGAACCGCGTACAACAGCTGCCAATTCGACTGCCCCAGCGGTATCGCCATGTAGGCATATTGAATCGGCAGAGAAATCGATTTCAGTGCCGTCGACAGCGGTTACTTTTCCCTCGGTTGCTAGCTTTAACGAACGGGCCACGACTTCGTCGGGGTCATGCACAACCGCTCCAGGTTGCGATCTCGGCACAAGAGTGCCTTCAGCTGTAACGGCGCGATCGGCGTAGCACTCGCGGGCGACTCTGACACCGTGCGAACGGGCGATTTGCTCCCATTGCGATCCTGCAAGGACGACGTGAATTAAATTCGGGTCAAAGGCTTTTACGGCTAAAACGATTGCCTCTGCGACTCCTGCGTCTCGAACGGCGGTGTTGTAAAGCGCACCATGCGGCTTCACATGCTGCAACTTCCTATTAGGTGCAAACGCTGCGAGTGCGCCAACCTGATAAGTCACAGCGTTGTGAACTTCTGCTGGAGTTAGATCCATATTACGTCGACCGAATCCGGCGAGATCTGGGTAGGCTGGGTGTGCGCCAATGCCAACGCTATTATCGACTGCCAAGGCAACAGTTTTCGCCATCCAATCGGGATCACCAGCGTGAAACCCGGTGGCAATGTTGGCAGACGTTATGTACTTGACGATCTCGCTATCGAGACCAAGCTCATACCCAGCAAACGATTCGCCAATGTCGGCATTGAAATCAATTTTTCCAGTCGCACCGTTCGTCAACAATCGGCTCCAATGAACGCTACTTATTTCCAGATATCAGCTTGTCATTGACGGCTGATACCTGTTGGCCAAGATCGAAAATTTGCCAACAGTCGGAGCGTAGCACAGTAGGAGCGATTTTCCGCAGCCCTCTAAACTGTTGAAATGCTCGATAGTTTTCTACAGGCAATATTGCAACGCTTTGCGTTCATTTGGCGCGTGTTCGGATCGCCTCGCATTACAGGTGACGAAAAAGCTGTGTCGTCTGTTAAGTCAGCATGGGCGAATAAAGATGCTGCACGACAAAAAACGACGAGCATCACAGCCCGTACGCGAAACATCATTATTGGGTCTTCAGGCTTAGTCGCCGCAGTTCTACTGATTTGGTTTGTGATGTCGACATTTGGCGGTGACGGGACCGACGAAGATTCGGTAAACGGCGGGTTCCCGACGCCCACACCGTTTGCCGGCCCAGAATTCATGACAGAGGTTCAAGCTCTCAGCCTTGCCTTAGCTGCGGCGAGAGACACTGGCTTAGTTAGCCAGAATTTCGAACATGCCGCACGGCGAATTCGGTTCGGTGAATACGCTGAAGCAATCGGAGAACTAGATCGGGCGGAACGAGGTTTTCTGGAAACTCCGCCTGAGACCGAGATATGGGCGTTCGGGTTCGTTGGCGATGTTGTGCTCGAACTGGATAACGGTGAACGAGTCGAATACGACAATCTCACCGTTGTCATCGATGCACTTACCGGCCAAATTTACCGAGTTGAAGCGTTCTATGGCGAGTATGAATCGGAAGCACGGGCGCCCAATTGGCTAAGACCGCCAACACCAACTCCCGTGCCAAGAGTGAAACCCGCTAGCTAAACCCTAGTTTCTTCTCTCGCATTGAAACGTATTTGCCCTGCCCGATCACAAGATGATCGACGACTTCGATATCGAGTAGTTTGCCAGCATCGACCAGCGTCTTCGTAATCGACACATCTTCGTTGCTTGGCGTTGGATCGCCCGATGGGTGGTTGTGAACAATCGCTATTTGCGGGGCGTTTCGTCTAACCGCTGTCGCGAAAACTTCCGCAGGACGAATGAGGGCTGCGTTCACGCTACCCGAGTAAAGATCTTCGATTCCGAGCACCTGATTGCGGGTCGATAAAGTTGCGACTCGCAGATGTTCTCTATCGAATGACGACATTTCCGCAAGGAAAAGTTTTGCGAGATCTGATGGCGAAGTAATCGTTACTCGATCTTCAGGAGTTAGCGATGCGACCCTTCGGCCCAGTTCGATTCCCGCAAGGATCTGGCAAGCCTTAGCGGTCGAAATTCCTTTCAGATCGCACATCTCATCGAACGTAATTCGAGATAAGCCAGAAAGCCCACCAAACTCAGCCAGCAGTCTGCTCGCCATCACAAGGACGTTCTCGCCTTCGAGCCCCGTACGAAGCAATATAGCCAGCAGTTCCGAGTTGGAAAGATGCCCAGCGCCATAAGTTTCGAGGCGTTCCCTTGGGCGTTCGCCCGACGGAAAATCTCTGATAGCAGGATGAGTGATCGCTGAGGAACTATCGTCAGATATCGATCTACCACCCGACCCGAGCAGCGGCGATACAGTCGGCACACTCGGCATTATTTTTGGAATTGTTGAAGTAGAAGTTAAAGTCATAGCCCCGGCAGTTTATGCGGGGGTTACTCCGAATCTAAATCGGCGATGTCACTACTTGGCTGAACAAGGCATTCCCCGTTGCACAGGAATGTAAGTACCTTAGCGACTAGCTCACCAAATGTGGTCCATGGAAAATTTGCGTCATGCCGCCCTCGGTATTGACGGCGGAGTGTGCGTACATCGATGCCGGCATTCAGAGAAATTCTATTTTCGGGTGTTTTGTGAAGCCGTCAATCTCAACTCCGTGAATGAGATTCCGGAATTCGTGGCTGTATCACGCGATTCCTTTCGATTCTCTCATTTTTTTGCTGTTTGGTTTAGCTTTACACGCATGGCGTAGGGGAGTACTAACGGATGAAGTGCGGTGATTATTTTGCTCTGCGTCAATATCTACCCGGATTTGACGCAAAGCAAAATAAGCACATTGGGTTCGGTCGCTAAAGCAAAAGAAAGGAATTGATCGGCTGTTTTCGTGAATTGTCTCCACGACAAGAGGGTGCATTCACTGATCGAAAGATAAGGAGAAAGAGCATGACTAACTACGATGCTCAGAAAGTGGTACGACACATTCAGATAATTCTGAGTCGAAAAGGGTTAACTCCCTGCCAGCTAAGAGAAGAAATTGGTGAGTTGATCGAAGATGAACTTCGCGATGACACTCTTGTCTGCGATAAAGCTTGGCAAAAATGCGAGGTAAAGGTTCCAACCATTTACCCTCTAATCCACTGGACACGCCAACAACCGGTAGGCAGCTGTGCCACTCATAACGGCCTATTCATCAGGCCTGAACCATCCGCTACTGTTGCGTGATCTCATCATCTTGGCTGATTTGCGTCTGGCAGATACTTCCCGACATTAATCAGTGCGTTGGGCAATTGAACCTGAATTTAGAGGCCCGCCAATTTGTAATCGATTCGAAGTAACCCCTGCATAGACTGCCGAGATTACTTCGAATCTAAATCGGCGATGACACTACTTGTTCAAGCAGCGCCCATCTGGCGAATTCGAACGACTACTTGCCGGCGAGATAAACCCGCTTGCCTGTTTGCCATGATTCCTGAATAGCGTCGGTGAACACCATGTACTTCAGCGAATCGGTGAAGTTCGATCGAGTAATCGGTTCAGTTCCGCGAATAGCGTTGATGAACTCTTCTTCTACTCGCCAGCTTCCACGCTTCTCGGCTGGAACGTCGATAACGCTCAAGTCAGAATCACCCTTGCGAGCACCCGATACGACTGGATCGTTGCTCAAGCCGCTCGTGGCAATGTGAATCGTTCCTTCGGTACCGTAAATCCAGATTTCAGTTGGTGGAGCAAACGGGCCCGAAACCGTAGTTACCGAAAGGTTTACGTTCGCCCCGTTTCCGGTTGAGTAGATGACGTCGATCTGATCGGGGATCGTCATTTCGTATCGATTCCCGTCCCAACCACGTCGATGCGGAACGCGAATCTGGGCGTTCGCAGAAACTGATTCTGCTGGTCCAACCAACCGCATCAGATTTTCGTACCAGATGCCAGTGGTCATCACGTTGTTGCCCGAAAGCTCACGAATGTGCCGCCAGTGAGCATCTTGATCTGAATCAGGGAACGCGCTGCCGTCGGTTACTCGAGCGTTGACGTTCACGATGTCGCCGACGTAGCCATCGGCAATTAGATCGATCACGTGCTGTTCACAAGCCATCAAGTGTGGCGGTGGAACTACCTGCGTAATCAGATCAGGGTTGGCGATAGAAGCGGCGAGCATGTCTTTCGCTTCGGCACCATTCATCGCCATCCGAGCTTCACACATTACGTGCTTGCCGTTATCGAGCGCAGTTAGCGTGATGGTCGAGTGCATGTACGGCCATGTGCCAATACATACAGCGTCGATTTCTGGGTCTTCAACAAGGTCGAGCCATGTTGGGTACGCCTCGCCCAGTTCATATTTGTCGGCCGCTGTTTGGCTCGACTCTATCGATCGGTTAGCGACACCCGCCAGTTCGACGCCCTGCTGGGCTCGAAGTCCTGGAATGTGTCGTAACGCCGTGTTGGCACCTGCCCCAATGAAACCGACTTTTATCGTTTCGTTTGCCATCTGGCGATATTCCTCTACTGTGAATCAAGATATCTTTATAAACATGACCGAAAATGAGTCGTGTTTCGTGAACTGAGGCTGAAGTTTACGTCATACAGACATCAGAACAATCATTAACTATCGATTCACCCGACCGAACCGAACGGAAGCTCCCAAAAATATGTCGATGTCTAGCGAATACTCTGGAAACCCGGTAAGTGTGCCGAAGCAGATAGATATGACCGGTGAGGGCGTGCAGATAGCCTGGGACAACGGGCAAACATGCACTTATCCATACCGTTATCTTCGTTTGCAGTGCGCTTGTGCTGCCTGCGTTGAGGAGATGACGGGTCGACCGATTCTCAATGTTGCTCAGGTTCCCAACGACATCATCGCTGCCGATCATTTGATAGTCGGAAAATATGCCGTTCAGTTCCTCTGGACCGATGGTCACGATTCAGGCATATATCCGTACCAGATGCTTTTGCGCCTTGCTGCAAATGACGATGTTGTGGTGTGCGAGTAGTGAGCGCCCAGGATCGCCAGCTCGATCACAGAGACGTAACGCTTCAGGCGATTGGTGATTATGGTCGCCAGTTAGAGCGTGCTCTCAAGGGATTAGAACTTGAAGAAGCTCGGTGGATGCCCACACCCGATTCGAACCACATCCTTTGGACTCTCTGGCACATCGGTCGAATGGAAGATATGTGGGGTTGGTATCTGCGAGGCGGCGGCGATAGTGCATGGATCGAAGGTGGCTGGGCCGAGCGATTGGGAATAGATCCCGAACGTAACGGAGCTGGCGATTCGATAGAGCAGGTTCGAGATTTTCCAGATGTATCCGTTGAAGAAGTTACCGGCTACTGGAAGGCATCACGCGAGCTGCTGATTCCCAGTATTGAAGGCGTGACTGTCGATCAGCTCGAAACTAAACGACCTGACATCTGGCCGCATGCCGCCGATCGTGCACCCAACTTGCTGTGGGTACTAGGCAGAATCCCAGTGGAGAACAGTCAACACACTGGACAAATCGCCTATATCCGCGGTCTATACACGGCGAAGTTTAAGCACGACGATTAGTAAGTAGCCATCTTTCTGGGGTTGCCGTGATACGTCTGGCAATCTTTGACGCTTTCGTATTTCCGACAGCGTTGGCTATCTGCTTAAAAGTAGGTGTGCCGTGCTCAGATCGTTCTTAGTTCTCGTTGTTTTAGCAGCGCTTGCACTTGTTGTCGGCTGCACTCAGATTTCGTCGCCTGACGAATCGATACGCATCGACCGAGCGGCCACTACTACCGCGAACATTTCGGACAGTATTTCTTCAACGACTCTGAATCCAACTCTCCTAACTGAAGGGTTGAGAGTTCAAGCTGCAATGGATCTCTGGATGGCTGAATCCGACCAATGGCCTGATGCTCTCGAAGAGCCAAACGGCGATCTTTCTGCCACGGAACCAGCACTAGCACCGACCTACCTCAAAGTAGCCACGCTTACGTGCAAGTACACGTGGGATTCGCAAGGTCACACCGAACAGCACTGCTAGCTAGCTCAAGAATTCATCGTGGATTTCGCTCCACAGTGCCGAACTGCGTCCTAATCTACGTCGTGAATATGCATGGTTCCAACCCGAGGTGATGCGGTCATTTCTGGAATAACCGGCCATGGCAATGCACCTGAACGTTCGGTCCATTTCTCGTACATGGCAACCATTTTCGCAAGCACGTCTGGCCGTTCGGCTGACAGATCGTTCAACTCGGTGCGATCTGATTTCATATCGTAGAGTTCCCAAACCGTGTTGCCCTCGCTGACGAGCTTCCATTCACCGTCGCGCACTGCCCTGTTTCCTTCGTGCTCCCAGAAGATCGGAGTTGGCCTATCCCAATTCCCATTTTCAATTGCACCTTGAAAACTGTGTCCTTCAAGACCAGTGAGAGCGTTCCCGCCAATTTCTTCTGGATATTCAGTACCGCTGACGTCGTAGATGGTTGCTGCTATATCGACGATATGTGATGGCTCGGACACAAGCTGAGCCGACTTGATCTGGTCGGGCCAACTGATGATTGCCGGCGTTGAAATACCGCCTTCGTGCACCCATCGTTTGTGCAGCCGGAACGGAGTGTTGGAGGCGTTTGCCCACGGCAGATCATAGCTTTGGAACGTATCTGCGGGACCGGGATCGACATCAGGCAGGTTGCCCATTTGCATGCGGTCGCCATTCCACATCGGAGTATCGAATTCCATAGGGTCAGGCTTGCTCGAATCTTCGGCCAAGAATTCTGCACAACCACCGTTATCCGAAAGGAAAATCACGAGGGTATTGTCTCGAACTCCTCCTGAATCCAGCGCGTCAAGAACATTGCCTACCCCTTGATCCAGCTTGTCGATCTGCGCGGCATAAACCGCCATACGGAGTGATTCCCATTCCTGGTTCTCGGCATCTTCCCAAGGAATTGAATCCCTGTCCCGAGGAGACATCTCCCACGATTCGTCCAGAATGCCGAGTTCTTTCAACTTGGCATGTCGTGAACGCCGAAGTTCATCCCAACCACCGTCGTAAACGCCGCGGTACTTCTCGATGTCCTCTTCCGGGGCATGTAGCGGCCAGTGCGGAGCTGTAAACGCTACATAAGAGAAGAACGGTTCGCCTTCGGCTGCAGATTCTTCGATCATGCGTGCCGCATGTTTCGCAATCTCATCGGTGTAGTAAAAATCGTCTCGTTCTACCGTTATCGGAGTGTCGCCATCCATCAAAGTCGGCGGTGCAAAAAACGATCCCGCTCCGGTAAGGGTGCCCCAGTAGTGATCGAACCCACGTTGCAATGGCGTCGGGTGTTTTTCATCGCCCGGCGTCGCTAACTCGGGATGGTGCAGAGGGTATTGTCCACCGACATGCCATTTGCCGGAAATTTGCGTGCGATAGCCGTTGGTTTTCAAAACCTCAGCGATCGTGGCGCAGTTCTGGTTCAGGTAGCCCTGATATTCAGGAACGCCGTAATCACTAACCATGTGCCCAACACCCGTTTGGTGAGGGTACAAACCCGTCAGCAACGAAGCCCGTGTCGGACAGCATCGCGCCATGTTGTACATCTGCGTAAATCGAATCCCGTCTTCCGCCATCGAATCGAGATTCGGAGTATTGATCTCAGACCCGTAACAACCGAGATCCGAAAACCCCATATCGTCGGCAAGAATCAGAACAATATTTGGCTGGTTCACAGCAGAAGCATTATCAGTTGCGGGCGATGTCAAAGAATTTCCCATTTCAAAATTAGTATCAATAGCTACATCACTGGTCAGTAGCTGTGTGTGGAACGTGTTGCAGCAGTGGACAACATCGCCACAAATCTAAAACGTCGGCTTGCTGGCACCATACGCCTGAGTAGCGTTTGCAAGAAACGACGAACGGAACTGCACGCCCCATTTGCCTTCGATGTTTGTGAAAATCCAAAGCGTGTCGAAGCCGTTGTACTCTGAGCCATCTTTGTGCTGTCGTGACTGACGAATTACAAGATGTACTTTCTCAGGACCAGCCTGAGCAGCTGTGACCGATTTCGTAATCGTCGTGTGCCAGCCTTCAGCGATTAGCGCCTTCGTCATATCGTCTTGAGGCGCTCGAAAATCTTCTCTGGTTGGCCATGTTTGAAATTCGGTTCCAGCAAGCCGCATGTGGGGGAAATGCATCTCGGCGATCATAGCGTCGGCATCGCGATCATTGAACGCTTGCGCCCACCGCGTAAACGTCTCGATTGCCTGTTCAGCGTAGTTACTCAAGTTGAAATCCTCGCCCTATCTGTAGTTATACCGCTCGACAGTACGCCGTTGAACTTCGTTTCTGATGAGCAAAAATTCTCCAGCGGGAATAAGATAGCTCGCCGTAAGCCCAAACGCAGCGGGTATTTGCAAGAAACGTGGCGTTCCAAGTCACTTTAGTAATCAGGAACAATGATGGCAAAACGAATTAACCGAGTTATTGAACTCATCGAAGCAGGCGAACCGGTCTACTACACCGGCACCGGCGATCTCACTTACGAAAACGGTCTCAAGCAGGCAAGCACTTGGGCCGACTTCCTTATTACCGACTTCGAGCACCACGCATTCGACGTTGCGGGTTTGACGGCGTTCATGAAGGGTCTTGTCGATGGCGGGCCAACCAAAGCCGGTCACCGCACCCCTGCGGTAATTTCCACCCTACCGTCAAACCTACGAACCATTGAAGAAATGCGAGCAAACGCTTGGCAGGTTCGTCAGGTTCTCTCGGCTGGAGTCCACGGAATTCTCCACACACACGCCCGACAGGCCGATGCAGTTCGTGCGTTCATCGAAGAATGTCGATACCCGTTCCACAAGAGCGGACGAGAAGGTCTCGGCGAAGGTCAGCGAGGAGCTGGTGGACAGAAACAGCCTGCTGAAATCTGGGGCGTAACTCCTCAGCGATACACCGAGATTGCCGACCCATGGCCGCTAAACCCTGAAGGCGAACTGTTTATTGGTCTCAAACTCGAGAACCAGGAATCGGCTGCTAACTCCGATGCTATTTGCCGAGTGCCGGGACTGGCGTTCGTTGAGTGGGGACCTGGTGACATGGGAATGTCGTTCGGTAACTCCGATGCGCACGACCCTCCTTACCCAGAAGAGATGAACCGAGTTCGTGAGCAGATCAAGGGCGCTGCCGATCGTAACGGTCTTAAGTTCCTGTGTTCTTGGAGCGATCCAAGCAAGACTGATGGCGAGAACATTCAGGTCCTACTCGACATGGGTGCTCACATCTTCTCCGGTGGTGGCGAAGAAAAGGCAACCGTTGGTCGCAAAATGACCAACCGCCAGATGCCGGTAGGGTGACAGAGTCACGTTTTCTGCGATGTCGGGTGAAACCATCTGATTCGTAAAGATGACTCCGCGGTTTAAATAAAAAAAGGCGGGTAGCTCGTTGTGAGCTACCCGCCTTTTCATTTAAGTCTTTGAAAAAACTTTTCGGAAGATTACTCGCGACCGAGTAAGTTTTTTACCGTTCCAACAACGTCAGCCGGCTGAGGCATGAACTCTTGCTCTAGCGCACTGTTGTACGGAACCGGAGAGTGAGGCGAAGTTACACGCTTAACAGGGGCGTCGAGGTGATCGAATGCCTTGTCGGCGATAACAGCCGCAAACTCGGAAGCCATCGAGGCACGAGGGGTGTCCTCGTCGACGATCACAACGTTGTTTGTCTTGGCAACTGACTCGATGAGGATGTCTTCGTCAAACGGTGAAAGGGACATCATGTCGATCACTTCAGCATCGATTCCGATTTCGGCAAGCTGTTCTGCAGCTTTCTGACAGACAACTGATGTGTACGACATTCCAACCAACGTAACGTCGGCTCCACGTCGCATGTATCGGCCCTTACCAAGTTCGATAACGTAATCCTCGTCAGGAACAAATCCTGTGAGGTTGATTAGCTTCTTGTCGTTCACGAGGAACACAGGGTCGTCGTCACGAATAGCGGCAGCGAGTAGGCCCTTTACCGAATAAGGATCGGAAGGAACCACTACCTTGAGACCAGGAATGTGCGCCAGCATCGAGTAGAAACTCTCGGAGTGCTGAGCAGCGTGCCCTGTGCCTGCGCCTGATCGTGCGAACAAAGTCAGTGGAACCTTAGTCTGACCACCGAACATGTAGCGACTCTTTGCTGCATTTGATAGCAGTTGGTCGAACGCCACAGTTACGAAGTCGAAGTACATCAGGTCGACCACTGGACGCATGCCAGTGAGTGCCGAACCTACAGCTGCACCAACGAATCCTGCTTCGGAAATAGGTGCATCACGAATGCGTTCAACGCCAAATTCCTGAACCAATCCCTTGGTAGCAGCGAACGGTCCGCCCCACGCATCGAGTGGCTCTTTGGTGTCTTTGTCGAATCCGCCTGAAATGTCTTCACCCATAAGGAAAACATCGTCGTCTCGGTTCATTTCAGCCCGAAGAGTGTCACGGAAAATGTCTCGGAATCTCATTTCCGAGCCGGCAACACCCTCGTATCCGGGGCCTAGCGGGTTTGTTTGTGAGGTCGTCATATCTATATCTAATTCTTAATTCTTGAGTAGTAGAAGAAGTACTCGGTTATCGCAGACCCGCAATTGGGTTGGAGTAGTTGACGTAAACATCGTCGTACAAAGTGGAGATGTCGGGCATAGGACTGCTAAGTGCGAACTCAACAGCGTGGAGCATCTCTTTTTCAATATCGTCACGGATGCTCTTCAGCTTCTTTTCCGTCATCAACTTCTGCTTGAGAACAGTTCGCTCGAAGTGCTTAATCGCATCGAGGTTCTTGTAATACTCTTCTTCTTCCGGCTTGCGGTACTTGCTTGTATCGTCGGCGTGGAAGTGACCGTGGTAACGGTAAGTTTTCATTTCGATGAATGTTGGGCCTTCACCGGCACGTGCCCTGGCAATAGCTTCACCCGCTGCATCGTAAACAGCGAACACGTCCATGCCATCTACAACAACGCCGGGCATTCCGTAGCCCTCGGCTCGTGAGGCAATATCTTCAGCAGATACTGCGTACCAAGATGGAGTTGCTTCGGCATAGCCGTTGTTCTCGCAAGCGAAAATTACTGGAAGCTTCCAGACTGAAGCGAGGTTCATAGCTTCGTGAAGTACGCCCTGTGAAGATGCGCCGTCACCGAAGAATGAAACTCCAACTGACTCGTTCTCGATGCCCTTGAGCTTTGCTGTCAAAGCCGCACCAACCGCGAGTGGAATCGACGCACCAACAATACCGTTAGCTCCGAGCATCCCTTTCGAGAAGTCGGAAATGTGCATCGATCCGCCCTTGCCGCCACACTGGCCTGTTGCCTTACCAAAGACTTCAGCCATCATTTTGTCGGTTTCGAGACCTTTGGAGATGCAGTGACCGTGTCCACGGTGAGTTGAGCCGATCCAGTCCTTATCGGTTAGGTGCGCACAGATTCCGGTCGGAGGTGCTTCCTGCCCGTCAGACGTGTGAGCCACACCCATCGAGTTTCCTTTAAGGGTCTGTTCGAGCATCGTCTCCTCGAAGCGGCGGATTCGATACATCGTGGTGTATATCCACTCCAGCTT
>Ga0233439_10004870_pt1 | contig 12751 bp, 9 predicted proteins | sample SI_123_September_6_FD_182713 | JGI IMG/M metagenome (GOLD analysis project Ga0233439, IMG submission 182713) | Seawater microbial communities from Saanich Inlet, British Columbia, Canada - SI_123_September2016_100_MG | ecosystem: Environmental > Aquatic > Marine > Inlet | place: Canada: British... | reverse complement strand
TCACATCCTGGGGCTGGAGAAGGTCCCAAGGGTTGGGCTGTTCGCCCATTAAAGTGGTACGTGAGCTGGGTTCAGAACGTCGTGAGACAGTTCGGTCTCTATCCGCTGTGGGCGTAGGAAATTTGAAGGGATCTGCTTCTAGTACGAGAGGACCGAAGTGGACGAACCTCTGGTGTACCAGTTGTTCCGTCAGGGGCAGTGCTGGGTAGCTAAGTTCGGAAAGGATAAGCGCTGAAAGCATATAAGCGCGAACCCCACCTTAAGATTAGATTTCCCTACCTATATGGTAATAAGGCTCGTTGGAGACTACAACGTCGATAGGCTACAGGTGTAAGTGCAGTAATGCATTCAGCCGAGTAGTACTAATTAGCCGAATGGCTTTATCAAGCTTTTACTCTTGCATATGATCTTGGCCCAATTTCCAAAAATTTTTTCCGGTGGCTATAGCATGGGGGAAACACCCGATCCCATCCCGAACTCGGTAGTTAAGCCCTATAGCGCCAATGGTACTGCGCGGGAAACCAGCGTGGGAGAGTAGGACGTTGCCGGGAACATTTAGAAAGCCTTTTCGCATTTTTGTGGAAAGGCTTTTTTGTTTTCATTAATGTTATAAATAACACATTGATTGTTTTTTACTTTGTTTCCGTCGAGAAACATGTGGTAAATTGAGACAAGAAAGGTCAACAGACTATGAAACAAATGAAAAACATCTCACTATTATTAATTTTAACACTGGGGATACTCCAGCCTGTTAAAGCTCAAAGCATAACACTTACGGGGGACATATATGAATATGCCACTTATTATGTTAACAGTTTTGATTTGAATACGGGAGCTACGAATGTTCAAATATTTCGATATCAATTAGAATCTGATCAATATCCTATTGAAGTAAAAATCAGGTTTACAGCATCAATGAGATCTCCATCATTAGGCATTAATGATCCAACAACCATCATTGAAATAGTAACTGGGTTATTTGATCTACAGGCTTCCCTTATTTTAGATAATAGAGATATTTCATCAGAAACATCTATTATTTATGATATGGGATCTCCTCCGAATCAAATCGATTTAACTGGGCAAGTTATAGAAAGTCTGGATCCATCCGAAGCTGATGCCATTTTGCAAAGTGTTTTGACAACAGGTCGGATCGCTGATGGTGAATATACTTTTAAGATTCAAGTTGAATCTCACCCAAACATCGACCGGGTTTATGCGTCTGATTTTAAAACAATCATAGTTCAATCTCCAGTATCTATTAATTTGGAAACGCCAGGTGGTGTGTTGACTGATACACTTGATAATCTTATTTATTCAAATTTTCCAATCTTCCAATGGTTTTCTCAGTCGTGTAATGGTTGTAATTCTTTTATTAGAGTCGCTCAATATAATTCAGGTGTTCATAGTTCATTAGAAGATGCATTAGAAGATCAACGTGTATTACCCTTTAATCAATCCGACAATTGGCATCCAATTGAAAATGTAAATAGTTATCAGTATCCATTTAGTGGAGCCTATCCATTAGAACCGGGAAATGTTTATGCTTGGCAAATAATGATTACTCTTCCCACTACATCCGGTTTTGAAGAAATGGCTTCTTCAATTTTTGCATTTAAAATTGGAATTGCAGGAACAGTTGAAACAGCAAATTCAATTTCTAGTCCTTTACTTATGACTCTACAACAAGCATTAGGAGATGATCAGTATAACGCTTTTTTTGGGTCGGGAAATGAATTACAGGGTTATAATCCTTCGGGGCAATTGTTGATTAATGGAGTGAATGTAGATGAAGCGAGTGTGAATTACATTCTGAATCAGTTTCTGAGTAATAATTATCAAATTAATTCAATCACGGTAGAATAATGAAAATTTATAAATTAATTGTTTTTTCAGTTCTTATTTTTTCAATTGCATTTGGAAACAAGATTGCTGTTGCAACTAAAGTGAAAGGCTTGGTTGAGATAATGCCTACCGGGAAAAAAGATTTCTTAGATTTAAAATCGGGAACAATTTTATCTGACGGTGACAAAATTAGGACAGGACGGACAGGATTTGCCGCAATTATTTTTATTGACGATAAATCAACCCTTAAAATTAAAGGGAATACAGAAGCTGTTATTTCTGGTCAAAGAACTGCGGCCAGTATTTCAAAAAAAATAAATATGGATATCGGAACCGTAAGGGCAACAATTCAAAAGCAAAATACAGATTTTGTGATTCAAACTCCCACGTCTGTTGCGTCCGTAAAAGGAACTGATTTTTGGTTAATAACAGATCCAGTGGCCGGTGATCAAGTCATTGGTATTGATGGAATTATTAGTTTAGTCAATAGCGAAACAGGCCAAGAAGTTGAAGTTACAGAAGGGATGTCTGGAATCTCCACTCCTGATGGAAATATCGGTCTTGATGAAACTAATCCTGCTTCTATTCCCGATGATCCAAGTGATGAACAAGACGGCCCCTCTCAGATTAAAATTTATTTAGAAGGTCCAAACGGGGAACAAAAAGTATTAGTTATTGAATATCAATAATTTTTCACTTTCGCATAAAAATCTTATAAACTTTCATCTATGCGACTCGGCACTTCACAGAAAATATTTCTGGCTTCATTCTTTTATTTAATTGGATTAGCATACTCTCAATCCAACCATATATATTTCCACGAAAATCCGAATCACGTTTTTGTTGGAGAAGATGTTTATATTTCACAATTATTATTTACTCAGGATCCTATTTCACATGGGTTCCTTTTTTTTAGAAATAAAGGCGAAATAAGTTATCAGGAAGTTCCCATGATATATGAGGGTGGAAAATGGGTTGGAAATATACCGAGCCACCGCGTTACACAACCGGGAATTGAATATGTCACTATTTTAACGAAACAGGATGGTGGTCGGATCGCCTTACCTTTATCAAATAGTCCATTTGACACACCTCTTTCTTTTAAAGTCACTCAGGGGCAATCTAAACAAAAGGATGATTTTTTAACAGACACTTATGTCAAACGGTCCACCGAATATTCAGGTGATTATGTTGATGCTGATATTTTAATTCTTTCTCCTGATGATGGGTCATTAAATCGCCCTGATGAGGTTGTTATTTCAGTTTCATTATTTAATGCTCCTATTGTTGATCAGACCCAATTCCAATTATGGATAGATGGTACAGATTTCACAGATCAAACTGTTATTTTTGGAGATGTATTATCTTTGGTTCCTGATGGTGAATTAGATGTGGGTCTCCACAAAGTTAAACTGTTATTTAAATCAACTTATGGAATGGATATTTTCCCCGTTGAATGGTCATTTAATGTGAATAGAGGGATGGAGAATTTGGCAAAATCTTTTATTTATAAAGGATCATTTTCTGCGAAAAAATCAACAACTTCATCTTCATCTATTACCATAGATGAAGATGAAAAATCTGGGAAATTTTCGGGAGAATTAAGTTGGATTAAGGGTCGGTATTCATTTCGAAATTCTAGTCGAGAATCCGGATTTAGACAACCTTTGAACCGCTCGACTCTTTCCTTACAGATTACCGATTATTTAAAAATTGAAAATGGTGATGTTTATCCATCTATTTCACCTTATCTCTTGGATGGTAAACGTGTTGATGGTCGGCATATTCATGCCGATTTTAATTATGGGTTCAAATTATTTAAATGGGAGATTGCAGGGTCTTTCGAACTTCAGACTGTTTTTGGAAAACTAACTCGAGATGTCCAATATCAAAATGGGATTGATGGTGCATATGAGCTGCTTACAAATGATACTAAATATGACGATTATGGTAATTTTATTTATAAAATAAGTCGGAAGGGCTATACATTTCCTAGGGATGTTGTATCAACTAGATTAGGTTTCTCTTTATTTAATAAATATCGTGGAGGGATTCATTTCCTAAAAGCTAAGGACGATTTTGACAAGATAAATGTGAAAGGTCCAACATCAAGTTTATTCACAGTTGATACATCTGTTTTTGGAGATTCCTTAACTCAATATTACACGTTGGCACAATTTGCTGATTCTTTGGCAAATAGTGACGATACAGTTTTGGTAAAACCAAAAAATTGGGACGATGGATCTCCAGAAGAAAATTTGGTTTTGGGTTTCGATTTTGAATCGGCATTAGACAATCGAAAGTTATTATTTCAAATGGGATGGAATATGAGTATGACAAACTCAAATATTTGGGCTGGTATTGCCAGCAAAGATTCATTGGACCTCATGATGGATACTTTGAGTGATGGAATGATTATGGGGCAATATGATGTTTCAGCCATAGGAGAGACGATTGAGAAGTATGAAAATATTTTTACCATTCATCCGTTTTACATGAGTCCCATAGCGCCCATTGATCCTATTGTTGCTCAGAAAAGTGTCTTTAAAGCTTTTTTAAATATGCCCGCTTCAGCCTATTACTTAAGGGTAAAGGGAAGTTATTCTTTTAATAATATTTTAATTGAGTACAAACAACACGGTTCACAATTCAAAAGTTTTGGAAACCCCTATCTTACGAATAACATTCGTGAATTTACGCTCAATGACCGTTTATCTTTGTTGGGGAGGCGACTCATGATTGTTGCTGGATATAAATATCGTGACAATAATTTATCTGAAACCGTTGCTCATCCGGTTGCGACAAAGACTATTTCAATCAATACAACGTTAGTTCCAGGTCCAGGTGCACCTTCAATTATAATGAATCTTCAAACGATTGGACGTACGAACGGAATTGATTCTGCGGAATTCGATCAATATGGGAATTTTCTTTCGGATAATAGAGAAAATTCTAAAGCACTAAACATTATGGCGTCGGTTAATCTTCCAGGTAACTTTGGAAATCTAGCCACCACCACATCCATTAACGTCAATTCTATTTCATATACGGATAATCTTTCGGCAGAAAGGAAAGGAGATTTTCTATTTCAAAAAGCGGAAACTCAATCCGTTTCTTTAACATTTTCAACGCGATTTCAGATTCCATTAAAAACGTCCGTTTCTTATAATAGAACGCAATTATTTATTCCTTATATGAATGAAAATAATGTACCTTATAAAGATGAAAGCACCTGGACATCTATGGGAATGACAGCTCAATACTCTTTTTTAAAAAATGCAGTTAGGTTTCGAGGCGGCTTGGACTTTATGACGAATGGCGAAACAGATGAATCTGAAACAAATCTCTATGGTGGTAAAATTGGAGGTGACTGGGATATTATGAAAAAAATGACATTGACCTTTAATAGCTCGATTCGTATGAATAATATTAAAATTTATAAAACGGATGAGATCGATAATGACAACAATGGTTTAATTGACGAATCCAGAGAAAACTGGATGGTAAGTAGTTCTGGATTTAACTTGTCCTTGGGATACCGATTTTGATTAAAAAGATAATAAGATTTTTCCACAATCATGTAGTTGATTTCGGATTAACAATTGGAGCAATATTTTTTACCTGCTTTCTCCATTGGGTAGGTGTTTTTGATTTTCTTGAATTAAAAACGTATGATTATCGGTTTCATTCAGTACGGGGCCCCTTAACGGGGTGGCGTGCGAGCGATTCAACAATCATTAAAAAAGGGACAGATGTTGTACTGGTTGAAGTTGATGATGAATCTTGGCGACTATTAAAAGATAACAAAGTTCCTTGGCCTTATCCACGAGGTGATATTTGGGCAAAAGCTGTAGATAATTTGTCAAATGCTGGAGCAAAAGTGATTGCATTTGATATTCAATTTGATTCTCCTGATGCGAGAAGCGAATATTTACGGAGTGTTAGTGAAAATCTTCCTCTCGAATTTCAGCAATATCTTCCGGGACATGGAGATATTCTTTTGGCCGAATCCATTCAGCGAGCTCAAGAAAATGGGACTAAGGTTGTAATGGATGTAAAAATGGTTAGAGAGCCAACACGAATCCCACCAAATTATATTGCTTATCCTGTACCCGAAATAATGGGGGTAAATCCAGAAACCGGTTTAATTAACGATATGCTTGATATTGATGGTTTTTCTCGACAATACAGCATTGCAGGTTATATGGCTCATGAGCCAGATAAAGCTTATTTAACATTGGGCGTAAAATGTGTGAAAGCATTCCAAGGTATTCCTGACGATGCAGTGCCATCTTTTAATGGTGACAGTTTGAAATGGACCTATGGTGATTTAAATATTACGTCTTACGGGCGTACAAATAATTTTCTTGTGAATTATTATGGTCCACCTTCCGGTTATAAAATGCCGGGGAGGGATGAATTAAAACCTTGGGGAACTTTTCCTCGTTTTTCTTTGTCTCAGATTTTGGATACACAGGATTATGATTTACCTGAAGATTTAGATTGGATGAGCCAATTTCTTCCTGGGAAAATCCCTGAGTGGGTTACTTCCATCGAGGACGAAACCGATAGAAATGAAATGATGGTCATGTTAGGTCTTGGTGAGAGTTATGATATTACCCAATCCCCGTTTTATAATAAAATTGTAATTCTGGGTGTATCGGTAGAAGTACTTCATGATGTGAAATCTACTCCTTTTTATAATTATCTGAATTTGAGCCAATTGACCCCAGGTATGGAAACTCACGCAAATGCGATCCAAACCATGATCCATAGTAATTATATTCAAGTTTTTGGTGGAAAAACAACTCGATATATGGTAGAAGGGGCACCTTACCCACTGGAAAATATTTTATTGATTTTTGGTTTGTGTATCATTGCTTATATCTTATTGATGAAAATAGAATTACATCCAATTGTTGCAGGGGTTGTTATTTTTTCAGAAGGATTACTGTATTATGCTTTTTCGATGGGCATGTTTGCCAATGATTATTGGTGGTTTTGGAAATCAACTGTCGCTAATTTTTTGCCTGAATCAATTCATGAAGTATTTTATGACCAACTTCAAGTTGCGTTGCCTGCACCGGGCGAATCTTTTATCATGCCAATTATAGCTCCTATTGCAGGATTGATGTTTACCTACTCAAGTAATATTATTTTCCAATTCCTTCATGAACAAAAGGATAAAAAATTCTTAAGAGAAACATTCGGAACTTATATTTCGCCTGATGTGTTGGACAAAATGTATGAAGAAAAACAAGCTCCAAAACTTGGGGGTGTAGAAGGATATCATACGGCCTTTTTTTCTGACATCCAGAATTTTTCCACTTTTTCCGAAGCACTAGACCCGGAACGTATGGTTGCACTTATGAATGAATATCTAACTGTCATGTCGAAAGTCATTTTAGATAATGAGGGCACATTAGACAAATATATTGGTGATGCCATTGTTGCTTTTTATGGGGCACCGGTTTCAGTAAACGATCATGAAAAAAAATCCTGTAAAACAGCGTTAGCTATGCAAGATGCATTAGATGAGCTTCGCAATAAATGGAAATCAGAAGCAGATTGGCCAGAGATTGTTTATTCTATGCAACATCGTATTGGATTGAATTGTGGTAAAATGGTAACTGGGAATATGGGTTCCGAAATGCGAATGAATTATACCATGATGGGGGATACAGTCAACCTTGCTGCTCGACTTGAATCATCCGCGAAACAATATGGCGTTTACAATTTTGTGGGAGAAAATATTTACGAAAAAACGAAAGATGAATATATGTTTCGCTTATTGGATTTTGTACAAGTAAAGGGAAAAAATATTCCTGTAAAAGTATATGAATTGATTTCTTCGAAAGATGATGCTGATAATAATATGGTAAATCTCGTTAAAACTTTTGAAAACGGATTAGACCTGTATTATTTGCAAAAGTGGGAAAAGGCAATTAGCCTATTTCAAAAAGCTGAAGATATGGAAAATCATTTTACATCACGGAATACCACACCCTCCGCTATTTATATTGATCGATGTAACATGTTTAAAATGAATCCTCCTGGAAAAGATTGGGATGGCGTTTGGGTTATGACATCGAAATAAATTTGAACTTTTGATGCTTTATTTATAACATATTTAGGTATCAAGAGAGTTTGGTTAATAATCATTGTACCTTTGCAAAAAATCCATTGTATGATGAAATTGAATCGTTTATTTATTTAATCCGTTTTATTTAGAAAAATTTAAGTCATGCTTGAAGTCATCAGGAACTTTTAAGTTCATAGTCGTTTCATTTGTAATTTTAGGGCTATTAAATTATGCAAAACACACGTGGAAAAATTCTTTGGATCGACGATGAGATCCATCATTTAAAACCTCATATTCTATTTTTAGAAGATAAGGGATATACACTCACCCAAGCTGCAAATGGTCAGGATGGGATTGCCATCTCAGAGCAAAATAATTTTGATTTAATTTTATTAGATCAATCCATGCCTGGATTAGATGGACTGGGAACTTTAGCCGAGCTCAAAAAAACGAGGTCATCTTTACCCGTTATCATGATAACAAAAACGGAAGATGAATGGCTTATGGATGAGGCCATCACTGGGCAAGTTGAGCAATTTCTGATTAAGCCGGTAAACCCGAGCCAAATTTTCATGGCCTGTAAACAAACTTTAGAACAAATTAAGTTGCGAGAGCAAAAAGCGACCAGCGATTATTTAAAAGAATTTCAGGAAATTGATGCCCATTTAAGGGATGATTTGAGTCCCGACGATTGGTGGAAATTGTACGATCGCTTAGTGGATTGGCAGCTCAAATTTGATAAATATAAAGACACAGGATTGGGCTCCATTCTCGAAGATCAGATTCACTCCTGTAACCGTGAGTTTGTTAATTTTATTGATTCCAATTATGAAGATTGGCTTCATTCAAATAGTCGTCCAACACTATCAATAGACATTGTAAAAAAACATGTAAGACCTGTTTTAGAAAAGGGAAATAAAGTTTGTCTATTAGTGGTGGATTGTATGCGACATGACCATTTTAAAGTGATGATGGACTTATTGGAACCCTTATTCAATATTGAAATTGATTATAAATTTTCGTTATTACCAACGGCAACACCATATTCGAGAAATGCCATATTTTGTGGTTTATTTCCTGACGAAATGGTGAAAAAATACCCGCAACAGGCTGATGACATGAAGAACGATGCATCCAGTTTAAATCGACATGAAAAACAATTTTTAATCGATCAATTAAAGAAGTTGGGTTTAGGAGATAAACGTGTTCACTACCATAAAATTTGGGCTGTGGAAGAAGGGAAAAAATTCCAGAATCGAATTAAAGATTACATCCAACAGGACGTATTGGCTTTGGTGGTAAACTTTGTGGATATCCTCGCCCATAAAAGTTCTCAAATGGATGTATTGAAAGAAATGGTCCCAGATGAATCGGGTTATCGCACTGCGGTTAAATCATGGTTAGAACATTCATGGTTGTTACCAGTATTAAAAAAATTAAGTGAAAATAATTTTACCGTTATTTTGACCAGTGATCACGGAAGTATCAGAGTTCAACGCGATGTGATGGTTTCCGCCGATCGGAGTGCGTCTTCTGGTGTTCGGTATAAATATGGTCGTAACCTTAATACGAAAGATAAAAATGCACTCATTATTAAGGAACCGGAAAAATATCGATTACCTGAATTTGGTCCTCAACCGAGTTATTTAATTGCCAAAGATGATATTTATTTTGTTTATCCTAATCAAGCTCATAAATATCAAGCGAAATTCAAGAATTCATTTCAGCATGGGGGAATTTCGATGGAAGAAATGATGGTTCCAGTTGCAGTAATGAAAGGACGTGGTTCATGATATTTGAATCCAATTCAATGGATGAAACTCAAACCTTTGCTCATCAATTCGCACAGCAAATTCCGGTTGGGTCCGTCGTAGCATTGATTGGAAATTTAGGGACAGGAAAAACCACATTCACCCAGGGCTTTGCCAAATCCTTGGGTATTGAAGAAAGAGTTGGCTCACCCACTTTTAAATTGGTTTCGGAATACGAAGGGTCTCCACACAACCTCTATCATATTGATGCCTATCGTTTGGACAACGGACTCGATTTTTTAAATATTGGGGGGGAAGTATTTTTGATTCCGAAAGAAGCAGTTACTTTGATTGAATGGGCAGATATTATTAAAGAAATTTTGCCACCAAACACAATTTATTTAACTTTTTCAAGAGTGGATGGAAATCCAAATGGAAGACGAATTATTTTAGATGGATTAAATGAAAATGATTAATCGGATTTTAGCCATTGAATCTTCATCCACAATTTGTGGTGTTTCCATAATTGAATCTGGGCTCGTTTTAAGTTTGGTTGAAGAATCTGCCCATCGAAAACATGCAGAAATTCTGCCCGGTTTTATCAAAAATGCACTACGAAAAAGCAATAAAATTATTAATTATATTGATGCAATTGCGGTCAGTATTGGTCCTGGCTCATTTACCGGACTAAGAATTGGTTTGGGCATGGCCAAGGGCTTGGCATATTCTCACAATTTGCCCATTATTCCCGTTCCAACTTTGGTGGCAATCGCATTTGGTTTACAAGAATATCAGCCAAAGAATGGATTGGCTTACTCTCACGGAAATAAAGTATTTTACCAAGAATTCATCTGGGAAAACGATCTCCCATCTTTTAAACAAAAGCCGGAGGTTGGAGACCTAGAAAATTTCCGTGAGAAAATAGATTCATCTTCTTTCCAATGGAATTGCGATTCTATTTTAGATAGTTCAAATAAGTTTTATACCGGAACTCCATCAGCAAAAGATGTGGGATTATTGGCATTTCATCAAAAAAATTTTTGGGCTAAACAAAAGCCATATACCTTAGTTCCTGACTACATTGCTCCTTTTGAAATTCAGTTAAAAAAATGATAATCCGAATCGGTTCAATTAATGATTTGAATCAAATCTATCAAATAGAACAACTATGTTTTCTTGGTTCTCCATGGCCACTTAAAATGATTCAACAGGAACTTCTTGATAAAAATGATCGCAAAACTTGGATTATCGAAAGTGACAAAATCATTGTAGGGTATTGCATGGTTCGGCTTGTACCTAAAGAAATCCACCTTATTAATATGGCCGTAATTCCTTCTCAGCAGAAAATGGGAATCGGTCAAAAATTGCTGAATCACTTTTTAGATAATACACCACCTAAAACATCCGTATTTTTAGAAGTGAAAAGGAGTAATTTTCCTGCAATCAATTTATACCTAAATACTGGGTTTGAAGAAATTGCTGTTCATGAGAAGTATTATTCGGATGGAGAAGATGCCATTGTCATGTGTCTAAAAATTTGATTTTTTCAAACATGATAAAGATATCATTCATTTAAGGGTGAATAACTACGTTTTACATATTTACTCATCAATAAAAAAAGTAAAATTTTTGTTAAATAACCTTTCGATTTAGAACAAATATATGTCGTGGTTTAAAAGAAAAGATAAAAAATTTAAAGATCCAGAAAAAAAATCTATTCCAGATGGATTATGGGATAAATGTCCTTCGTGCGATGAAATATTATACCGGCCGGAATTGGAGAAAAATCTATCCGTTTGCCATCATTGTGAACACCATTTCCGCGTTGCACCCCAAGTGTATGTGGATCTTTTGTTAGACAAAAGTAGCGAAACACATCTTTATCAAAATTTGGAATCAAAAGATTTTTTAAAGTTTAAAGCAGTTAAAAAATATACTGACCAAATTGTTACGGCCAAAACTAAAACCGGGGAAAAGGATGCCATCAAAGTTTACGATGGGAAAATAAACGGCGAATCAGTGGTTTTGGGCATTATGAATTTTAGATTTATTGGTGGGAGTATGGGGTCAGTAGTTGGAGAAGCCGTATCTCGTGCCATCCAAAAAGCCATTAAAGACAAAGTCCCCTTTTTATTGGTCTGTGCTTCCGGTGGTGCCCGCATGCAAGAAGGTGCAATCTCCTTAATGCAATTGGCTAAAACCAGCACTCAATTAGCAAAATTTGCAAAAAATGGTGGACTCTATATTCCGATTCTGACTGACCCTACAACGGGTGGAGTTACAGCAAGTTACGGTATGTTGGGCGACGTTATTCTCGCCGAACCCGGCGCATTGATCGGTTTTGCCGGCCCAAGAGTGATTAAGCAAACTATTGGGCAAGATTTACCCAAAGGTTTCCAACGATCCGAATTTTTATTAGAAAAAGGATTCATTGATCACATTGTATCTCGCAGCGAAATGAAAGAAAAAATATCTACCCTGATTTCACTTCTTACCTAAGCTATTCCTATTGATAGCCTCTAAAATATTATAGGAAATGATGAAAATGATATTTTAGTGTGGGTAATAAAAATCAGTTTTGTCTCTTTAATAGAAAAATTTATAGAGCTTATTAGAAAGGTGAACTGGACAACCTTTGGAATCAATTATTTAAAATGAAAAAACCTAAAATTCTCATATCAAACGATGATGGCATATTTTCTCCGGGCATTCGAGCTTTATGGGATGCCATGAGTGAAATCGGTGATCCCTTTGTAGTTGCCCCAGACACGGAAAGAAGCGCTGTGGGGCATGCTATAACTTTAACTGATCCTTTACGAGTTGTTCCTGTTCATCGCTCCGGTGGATTTCAAGGATTGGCTGTTTCGGGCACACCATCGGATTGTGCAAAAATTGCCATTAAATCTATTCTTAAAGAAAAACCCGATTTAATGATTTCCGGTATCAATCTTGGAAGTAATGTGGGGACAAATATTATTTATTCCGGTACAATTTCCGCAGCTACGGAAGGAACCATGTTGGGTATCCCATCCATCGCCATCAGCTTAGATACCTATATGTCCGACGACTTCCG
>Ga0233439_10004868_pt1 | contig 12755 bp, 14 predicted proteins | sample SI_123_September_6_FD_182713 | JGI IMG/M metagenome (GOLD analysis project Ga0233439, IMG submission 182713) | Seawater microbial communities from Saanich Inlet, British Columbia, Canada - SI_123_September2016_100_MG | ecosystem: Environmental > Aquatic > Marine > Inlet | place: Canada: British... | reverse complement strand
GCTGGCTTCTTCAGACTCAGCCTCTTTGTCGTCGCTGATGAGATCATCGAGCATGTTATCGAGTTCGGGCTCAGGTGCACTTTCGCTGGCTTCTTCAGACTCAGCCTCCTTGTCGCCGCTGATGAGACCATCGAGCATATTGTCTAGATCCGAATCACCGTCTAAATCTTTTTTATTTTCTTTGTCTTCCGCCATTTTTGTATTTTTCCGGCAATCGATAAAAATTCGCCAAAAATCTTGTAACTATATAAAATTCAATGATTTATACGGTAAAGTATATTTATTTTCCCATTAAAAGTAAACCGTTTTTGGTAATTTATCGTATTTTGCCATGGTTTTTAGCAAGCTCAATTGACAACCTGAGTACTATTTTAATATAATGGTTACGGTTTTAAACTTCCAGAGCTCCTTGATTCCTTTTCTTCCTCAAAGGGGTTTCTGACCTGATCGCCCAGTCCGTTCAAAATCTATAAAACCTTTCAGGCAAAGACATATAAGGTTTACCAGCTTAAAAGCCGATAAGAAATTATGACAAATAAAAAGACAACAAAAAACTTAATTTCCGTTTTTTTAATTTTAGCATTTACAGGGTTCTTTACGGGTAAAACCCCATATTACGTTAGTGGTTTATCGCCATTCTTTTTGGATATGGCTCGGGTGGAAACCGTTGTTTTTAGCAAGGCTAAAGATTCGCGCCTTGTACAAGAGCAAGTCTATGAAGACCGTGTGAGAATTAGAATTGGGGAAGTAATTTCTAAATATTACACTGGGCTAGACGAAAAAAATGATGTTCGCATTCCGGAATGGATACTTTTAGAAAGTAAAAAATATGGTTACGATCCTCTTTTTTTAACAGCATTGATAATCACCGAAAGCTCTTTTTATAATTGGGCTAAGTCCAATCGTGGAGCACGTGGACTGATGCAATTAAAGCCAGCTACAGCCATAGCCCTGGCTTCTGAAACCCGCCTGAAGTGGAAGGGGACACGGACCCTTTTTGATCCAGAGAAGAATATAGCTCTGGGAGCCTATTACCTGAATAAAATGGTGGCTCGATTTGGTGACTTAACTTTGGCACTTGAGGCCTATAACCATGGGCCTTCACGTTTGAGCAAGTATCTTCGCAAAGGTTACCAACCCAAGCGTTACTCCCGAAAAGTCTTAAAAAATTACAGGAAAATACGTTTCCAACCGATTTAGGTCAGGTTGCTCATTTGCTTTGTATTTTAAAGGTACCCCTAATTAGGAATTGGAAATGAAGAACTTTCAAAAACTCATAAAACCTTTCAACTGGTTTTTAAGGTTGAGAGGAAGCGGTGTCGTTTTTTCTGCGCTTCTGTTTGGAGTTTTAATGGGTTGTACCAATGTGGAAGTTGAAGAAGCTTTCAAGGGTGATTTGCGACCAGGAAAGGCCAATAAAGTAATTGGCGAGTATTGTCAAAGCTGCCATATACACAAAGATTTTGATTCACCTCTTCATGTTTCAAATGTACGGGGTCTTTACAAAAGTCGTGTTTTTAGAAAAGCACGAGAATGCAGATCTTGTCATTATATTGAAAAGGACTGGATGCATAATCAGCATGAACGAAAAACCCGAATGCCTGAGGACGCTAATCGTGGAAAGTTCAGAAAGTTTGAGAAAAAAGAATTGAGTCGACTCCGAAAAAGCTAAGGCTTGTCCCTCCATCCAGTTTAGATCCAACTTATGAGTTGTTGGAATCTTATTCCTTCTTCCTATTAGTTAAGTTTTTCGTTTTAGAATTTATTTGGCCTCATTTACTTCCTCCCCCTTAAAGTGAAAAACCAATTTTGAAAATCCCGGTAGTCGGATTACTATATAGGTAGTAATTGTTGTTTAAAAAAGATTAAAGATAAAAATCTGATCCTTTCCCAATAAAATTTCAACCCATCAAATTTATGGTTAGGCAAAAACTAAAAATCAATTTTTTAAGTGGGGTAGTTTTTGTCACTCTCTTAATTGCTAATCCAGTGGCTGCATTTTTTATTGGAGATATAGATATAAAAAGCAACTTTGGAGAAACTTTTAATGCTTCTTTTGAAGTTCATTTGGATAGTGATGCGCCCTATGAAGTGGTCATTGGAGATGCTAATGATTACAATAAACTGGGCCTAAAACGACCGTCTTTGGTGGACTCATTGGAGTTGGAGAAACCCATCGCTACCGGTGGGGTGAAGAAAGTTATCCGAATTTTTTCCAAAACTCCATTGTTTTTTCCTTCTTTTAACCTCGTAGTCATTGCCATGCATAATGGTGGGACCTTGCTGGAAAATTTCCTGATAACGGTGGACTTTCAACAGGGATTAGCTCTTAACGCCCTGGGAAAGAAAAAAACAACCGCACCGCCGGGTAAAGCGAAAGTCGTAAAGAAAGAAGTCCCAGCCGAAAAAGAAAAAGTTTCTTCCAAAAATAGTGAATTACCTGAGCCGGAAATTGCTAATTTGCCTCAAAAGCCTGATGTTGAAACAGAAAAAATCTCAGTCCCTACGGTTAAAATTTTGACGATTGCTCCTACACCTATTGTGAACCGTTTGCAAAATCGTCGAAGGCTTTCTGGTGCAATTTGGGCGGTTCCTAAAAACGTATCCACTTTTCCTGCCCTGAGTAATGAAGATTCATCTGCTATTTCAGGGCAAGTGGAAGAAGCTAGGAGCAATGAGGCCCCACCCTCCAGAGAGACCATTGAGCTTGGAAAAGGAGAAGGCCTATTTTCAGTAGCCAGACGAATAAAAATCCAGGATATCCACCCTGCGCAGTTGGCAGTGGCCCTGTGGATGAGAAATATTGATAAGTTCATCTACGGGAATATAAACGGAATTCAAGCCGGTACGATCCTGGACAAGACAGGGGTAGAGAAACTGGCAACGAAAATTAATCTGCAAACAGCCAAAGATATTTTAAATAGCCAAACTCAGGAATGGAAATTAACTAAAGAAAAAAAGATTACTAGCGAGGAAATTAAATCTAGCGTTCAGGAGGTTCCTCTCCCTGTGGAGAGATTAGATCAAGTCGCATCTGTTTTTGATTGGGTTGCAGGATGGAAGTCCTCTTGGGAAGAAAATGATATCGGTAAGCATATTTCTTATTATCGTGAAAATATTTCAGAAAATTCCAAAGAGATACCCACTCTGGAAAGCGCTGTACGGAAAAAGAAGAAAAGCCTGTTTTTAAAATTCCCCAATCCCCGTTTGAAATTATCTTCCCAAAACCTGATTTCTAAACAAGGTGGGACTTGGGTGGTATTCGAACAACATTTTTTTTCGCAATCTTTGGAAAGCCTGGGGACAAAAGAAATAAGGATGGATTGGGAAAATGAAAATTGGAAAATCGCGGAAGAAAAATTCTATGCTGAAAAACATGAGGTCACGGAATCTCTTCGCAAGGAAAAGAATAGATCTCAAAAAAATAATCCTTTTGTAATACATGTATCGAGTCACTCTAAGGAGTCTGAAGCTTTTTCTGCTTCCAATAAATTAAGAGAAAATGGATATGATACTTATACTGCGCCCGTTCGCATTTCAAAAGATATTCAGATATACCGTGTTTACATAGGTCGATTCGCTACATGGGATCGGGCATTCAGGGTGATAAAAGTTCTAAAGGAAAAACGTTTGGCCGGCCATGCAACGGCAATTCCATATCCCTTTGCTCTGCAAGTGGGGGAAGTGAAATCTATAGAGGCGGCTCGGCAACTTCTTGAAAAACTTAGGTTAAAGAGAGTTTCGGGGTTTTTGTCCATCTCAAATGAGGGGATGAATGGAGGTGTCCTTTTCAGAGTTTTAGTGGGTGCTTTTAAAAAACCTGAAAATGCAATTTGGTTGATGCAAGTGCTCAAGGATGAGGGGTTTAGTTTTAAAAAGATTAGTCCTTGAGATTTCGAACAAAAAAAAGCCGCCCACTATAAAGTGGGCGGCTTTTTAATTACGGAAAAACTTTTATAAAGAGTTTTTCAAAGTAGGAGCCGGTTTAAAGCCAACGGTTTTACTGGCCTTAATTTTAATTTCTTCACCCGTTTGTGGATTTCGTCCTTTTCTTGCTTTTCTGGATCTCACTGTGAATGTTCCAAAGCTAGGGTAGGCGAATCGCTTCTCTTTTTTGATGGCTTTTGAAATGTTTTCAAAAGCAGCATCCACTACGTCTCCTGCCAATCTCTTTGTGAGATTGTCATCTTTACAACTTTTGATTACTGCGTTAATAAGTTCGTCTTTAGTCAAGGTTTCCCCCTCCTCATGTAAAAGGATTATCGGCCGGTGCATTATAAGAAATCGGTTAAAAAAGTCAAACAAAAAAACAAAGAAAAAAAATAGGCTGCCTATCTTTTAAGAAGTAATGGCGGGGGGTATCGACTCCCTTGGTTTGAATATGATAAGATAACTTATAGAAATTAAGGGGTTCGCGGAACAGGTTTTTTCTCCGGGAGTAAAAAACTAGTTTAAAATTTTTTTCATAATTCCGAGGTGTGTGGCTCCGGAATATGAGGGGGTATAATGGCGGTATTGAAAATTTCCAAGCTGGGAAACCCGGTTCTAAGGAAGGTGGCAAAGCCGGTTGATTTAAACGAATTGGCCGAGCCGGATGGTGAGTTGCAAGCTTTTATCGATGATATGATCGAAACCATGCACCATGAGGGCGGGGTAGGGCTTGCGGCACCCCAGGTCAACCAGTCCATACAGATTGTGGTGCTTGAGTATGCTGAGAATGAGAGATACCCCGGTGAGGGGTCTATTCCTCTAACGGTGCTGGTTAACCCCGTGTTGTCTGATTACAGCAAGGAAACACAAGATGGATGGGAGAGCTGCCTGAGCTTGGTAGACTTCCGCGGATTGGTCCCCAGATCGACCACAATTACTCTCAATGCCTATGACCGGCATGGAAAGAAAATCCAAAAAACGGTATCCGGTTTTGAGGCTGTGGTGTTGCAGCATGAGATTGATCATCTAAAAGGGCTTGTTTTTCTGGATCGCATGAAGGATTTGACGCAATTATCCTATCAGGAAGAGTTTGAAGAATTTTGGCTAAAAAAGGAAGAAGAAGCCTCATCATAAAAACGATATTTTTCTGGGACGAATAATGGAAGATGAAATCCTGCACCTTTATCAGGAACCGGGTATTGGCGCATCTTATACGAATACTTATGGAGAAGAAAATATTCGTAATTTATTAAATAAATACCATAGTCTGGATAGTGAAGGGATGCGGCAAATGATGAAAATGGTTTTAAACTTTTCACAATCGACTGATCTTGCGACATCGTTTGTCTCGGTTGGAGTTCTGCATGCTTTAGGGCAAAATGAAGGAGTTGCTGAAGCTTACCGTTGGGCCAATAGTCAGGAGGATGCTCAAAAAATTATAAGCCACTTTGACATTGGCAAATCGGTGGCGGACTATTTTTCGCCCAGTTGAACCTTGCCTTCAATTTGTCCTTCTCGAACCCTAGGTGCAGGATTGAACCCGCTTGGGTCGATAGGGCAAACTGAACCAATGCATTCCCCCTCCTGTAATTTTTTGCGGATAAAAGTGAGAAACCCTGTCCAAAATATTCCGGGAAGGGTTACCAAAGCGGCCATCCACAAGGCCACCTGATTAGATGTGAGCCCCAAATCATCAACAGCAAATCCGACTCCCCAATTACTGATTCCCATTACCAGGGTCATTATGGCAAGTTCAAAACTGAAGACCCTTCCCAGATATTTATCGGGGGTGGATAAATGAATCAAGGCTGAACTAAATACCCAAATGATCGACCCAAATAATGTAGCTGCGGCCACTCCAAAAGACAAGGACCAAAGGTTGTCGGAGTTGGCTATGAATAAATAGGATATTGCTTTCAGGAAAAATGCTGCTGCAATAGACCAATGTAAAACTGTTGCGGTTTCGCCGAATAATCGTTTTACCATTAGGGGCCCTAATGCAGCTCCCAGCCCACGTGCTGAATAAAGGATTCCAATTCCCAATGAGAGCATGGCGGGTTTCGCAAGCACCTGGCTTGCCATTAATGGGATTAGCGTCATGATGCCCCCTGCCACGGCTAAGCCTGATTTTAGCAAGCTCAAAACCAGCACTACGGGTTCCTTTAAAAGGAAGCGCATAGCATCTAACAACTCCTGAAACCCGTTTTTCTGCTTGTGCTCTTTTTCAACCTTTTCCTTGGAGGGTATTTTAGATATAAACCAGGCGGAGATTAAAAAGGTGCAGGCATCGACAATAAAAGCCACCTGGATTCCAAACAAACTCACCACAACGCCCCCAAGTGCTGCACCAAAAGCCAGCATAACAGACCATGTGGAACCGCTCAGGGCGTTTGCTGTTACCAGATGCTCTTTAGGAACAAGTGAAGGAATAATGGCGCTTCTGGCGGGCTCAAAAAAACCTGACAGGGAAATCTCAATTATTACCAGGGCGTAAATAAACCATAGGGTGCTCTGATCTTCGACAAATAGGAACCCGAGTACGACAACGAACCGCAACAAATCGCTGACAATCATAACGGTTTTACGACTGACACGGTCTACCACCACACCGGCAATTGGACTTATCAATACAATAGGAAGGAGTTTTGCCATCATCGCTCCTGCCATAGCCATGCCGGAATCGCTGAGCCTGAGAATTAAGGCATAAATTGCTATGCTGTTTAACCAGTCCCCTAATTCAGAAACGACTTGCCCGAACCAGAGATTGCGGAAGGATTCATTTTGCCGTAACAGTTGGAAATAGCCGATAGAACTTTTCTTTTGCATTAAACCTTTTCAAAAAGCATTTTAAAGAGGGATAAAGAATGACCTCCACCATACTAATCAGAGGGGCTTGAATCTGCAACTGGAATTCATTTCTTCGGTCTGGTATGTTTAGTTGATAAATTTAAACTGGGTTGAAAATGGAAGAAATCGAGCCAATAACCGAAGAAATTGAAGATGGAAAAGAAAAATGGATCAGCCGGATTTCTTTATGGGTGTCTATAATTTTGACGACTATAGTTGTGGTTTGGTATTACAACGATAATCCACCCGACTCTCCCGCAGTGGTAAAAATGCGAGTTTTTTTTAAAGAAAATAACCGCGATGTTATGACGTTTATTGATCTGCCCCGCAATGAGATGATTGCTTTTGCCTACAAAAAAAAGCATCCTTTCTACTTAAAATATGTAAAAGCCTCCGAGGATGAAAAAAGCAGGTTAAAGGCTTTAATTCATATATCAACCGACTACACCCCCAATCAATATTGGTTCAATCTGTTTTTCGCATGGGTCATTTTTTTCACCACTTTCTGGTTTGTCGGCTTGATGGCCGAAGCTTGTATCATTCTTATGCGGCGAAACTCAGAAGCCAGAATCAAAAAATATAAATTGGAAAAGGAACAGGCCGAGCGAGAAAAGGAATCGTAAATTCCAACTGCGTTTTTTTTCTTACCCGGTTCTTTTAGTCTTTATACTTTCTAATAACCTATCTTAATATTCTAGGAAAAAGGCAGTAGTTCTTCCGCCCAACTGACTTCAAAAAAGAATGAAATTTGGGCAGCAGCTTGAAATTCTTATGATGAAGAGGGGGCAGAAAATCACCTCATGCAAACTGCCGCCGGTTGGAGTAAAATACAGGAATGGATATCCAACAAATTCGATTTACCGTATTTTTGGGGGTGTTTTTGCTGATGCTGGCCTTGGAGTCCGTTATCCAAAGGCATCCTACGGTGGATTCAAAAATAAACCGATTAAAAATAAACCTGGCGCTGACAGGAATCGACATTTTAGTAGCGCGTCTGGTTTTCGGTGCTGCTGCTGTGGGAGCAGCCCAGTTTGCCGAAGAAAAGGGATGGGGGCTTTTCAATTATCTGGATTGGTGGAGCGGACTTGAAATTGTCGCGGTCATAATAATTCTGGATTTGATGATTTACATCCAGCATGTTGTGCTTCATATGATCCCTTTTTTCTGGCAGTTTCATGTTGTGCACCACTCAGATCTCGATTTAGATGTTTCGTCCGGTTTGCGATTTCATCCTATTGAAATTTTGGGATCGATGTTATTTAAAATCGGTTTGGTTTTTGCTTTAGGTCCTTCACCTATAGCTGTGGTCATTTTTGAGGCCGTGTTAAATGGAATGGCACAATTTTCCCATTCGAATATTACCCTGCCTGAAAAACTCGATCGTGTATTACGTTATATTATTGTCACACCCGATATGCATCGTATTCATCATTCGATTGAAAAAAATGAGACGAATTCCAACTTTGGTTTTAATCTTTCTATATGGGACCGATTTTTGGGTACCTATATTCATGATGCAAAAAAAGAACAACCAAAAATTATTATTGGTGTTGATCAATTCAGAACCAGTGAAGAAGTGTCACTGAAAAATTTATTGTTAATGCCTTTCAAGGCAGTCCCCAAAAACTATTCCCTTTTCCCGGAAAAGGATTAAGAGGTCCCTATGGCTATTCCATTAACTAAAATTGTTGCAACCCTGGGTCCTGCCAGCGGAAGCAAAGCGGCAATAAAAAGTCTGGTAGCGAAAGGTGTAAATGTTTTCAGACTCAATCTTTCACATGGAACGCATGAGATTGTTCGCAAGTGGATTCACTGGATTCGCGAAGTGGAAGAGGAGCACCATTCTTTCGTTGGTATTTTGCTGGACTTGCAAGGTCCAAAAATCAGGGTAGGGAAGTTTAAGGAAGGTTCTATACATGTCAAAAGGGGCCAGAGACTGACTTTTACTACAGAGAAAAAAATAGGCGATGAAACTCTTGTGCCAGTTCAATACCCACGTTTTCATGAAGAGGTAACGAAAGGTGGCAAAATTTTTCTCGATGATGGCAAGCTTAGCGGGGTTGTGAGGCAGGTGTCAGGCCAAAGAGCAGAGGTGGAAATTCTAACGGGTGGAATTTTGTCCGATCATAAAGGAATTAATCTGCCGGACTCGAAAATTACTGCAGATCCCATAACTTCAAAAGATAAAGCAGATCTTAAATTTGGAGTTCAAGAAGGTGTCGACATGGTAGCGTTGTCCTTCACCGGTTGTGCGAAGGATGTGAGACGACTGAAAAGCCTGATTAAAAAGTATGGCAGCCCAGAGATTGAAGTGATCGCCAAAATTGAGCGCAAACAGGCCGTCGATAATCTAGAGGAAATTGTTGAGGAAGCAGATGGGGTAATGGTGGCTCGAGGTGACTTGGGGATTGAAATTTCCCTTACGGAAGTTCCCATAGTGCAGCAGCGAATTCTTAGAGAAGGGGCCAAGCATTCTAAACCCGTGATTGTGGCCACGCAGATGCTGGAGTCAATGATAGAACACGCGAGGCCCACCCGCGCTGAGGTTTCTGATGTTGCCAACGCCGTGAAGGACTGCGCCGATGCCATCATGCTTTCAGGAGAAACAGCAGTGGGAAAACACGCAGTAGCCGCTGTGGGCGTGATGGTGGAAACGGCATTGAAAATAGAAGCTTATTTAGCTGAAACAAGAACCATTGACCCTATGAATCTGTTTTTCAAAGATGAGCCTGATATAAATGCCGGGATAACTTACTCCGCAAATAGAATGGTTGAATTACTCAAAGCCAGAGCAATGGTTGTTTTTACTCATAGTGGTGGCACGGCTAAAATGGTGGCCAGCCATAAACCTATGGTTCCAGTGTTCGCTTTCACCCCCAGTTTACACCGGGCGCGCCTGCTCAATTTAATTCGAGGAACCGTACCTTTCGTTGTGGAAGAAGACAAGCATTTGTTGCTCCATATGGAGCAGCTGATCATTATGCTGAAAAAAAGACGACTACTGAAAAAAGGCGACCGAGTTGTGATTACTACTGGGATCCCGGTAGGCATTCCAAACTGGACCAATATCATTCGGGTGGAGGTAGTTCCCTAATACCTAACTCAGATGGTCTGGAAAGAAACATTATTTTATAATTAACCCTGCTGGTTTCTGAAAATGTCTCCAAGATATTATATTGGCACCACAATTTTAATAGGAGTCCTGACCTTTGCTATCAGTTTCTGGCAAAAAAAGCAGACAGGAAAAGAAATCTTTGCGGTTTTTCTTAAGGTTGTCTCCGCTACTGCGGTGATAGTTGGTGGAGTTTTTGCCATTGCCTGGCTTCTTGCCTATCTGGGGATCGCTCAGTCTGGATTTTTCCTATGAGCGCACAGCCATCCGATTTTTCGGGATACATGATCCTTGTATTGGTCCTGTCTTTTTTTGTGATTTCCTATTTTATGGGGATGTTGGTTCACTCTGCATGGATGCACGAGGACAAGGGCAGTGTAAAAAAGGACAGTAGATTGGCTTGGATACTTTGTATGACAGCCGGAACCGGCATCACAGGTTGGATGTTTTACTATGGCTACTACGTTAACTTTCTACGCTAATAAATTTTAACTTGCCAGTAAATCTACCAACCGCTGGCAATCGTTTTTATATCCCAGAATTTCTTCACTTTCTTCGTCGCTCAAATCGTCTGTCAGATTGTCTTCAATTAGCTCGATGGCATCGTTCAATCCACCGGCTACAATATCTAGATCGGTTTCTGTCAGAGCGTACATTGACCCATTCGTTTTGAGTTTTTCAAATACTCGCGAATACTTGTCTTTATAATTTGTTAAAGAATTTTTTTGTTCTGGGCTCAACTCCTTCTTGAGTTCGCTTGTCATGTCTGAAATGGAATCATTAAGAGCCATTTTTATTGTTTCTATATCGTTGTCTGTTATTGATGCGAGAGATTTCATGTTTCCTGCGGATATCAAGTTGTTATAAGTGCGCTGGAATTTCCAGCACTGAATCCTTGATGTTTTACCACAAACTTTGCTTTCACCGTATGAAAAATTGAGGCCAGAGGAATAAATATTTTGGCCCCATTTTATGAAAAAAATAGACCGGCTCGGTGCACTTGACTTTGGCCCGAGCCGGCAACCCTATTTTTATGTGTGATTAGGAAATGCCTTGAACTTCAATCTTTTGCGGTTTTACCAGTTCATGTTTAGGCAATTGAACTCTTAAAACCCCATTATCGATTTTTGCCGAGACCTTCCCGGTGTCGACCCGATCACTCAGTCTGAAACTCCTTTCGAAGCTTTGGTTGCTGAATTCACGAATGTGGTAACTATCTTTTTTCGTGTCGGATTCTTCCTCTTTATGTCCTTTAATGGTTAAAACGCCATTATGGACTTCCACACTTATGTCTTTATCTTTCATACCTGGTGTTTCAGCTTCAAGTTGAAAGGAATCTTCATTTTCAGTGACGTTGACTTTAGGCAAAATAGTATCTGCTTCTGCTCGCCACCGGTTGGGTTTTACATTGAAAAACCGATCCGTATTAAAAATTGTGTCTAAAGCTTCTTCTGGGTGCCAAGTTACGAGACTCATGATGTAGCCCTCCTATAGATAAACAAGTTAAATTTAGTTAGTCATGGTTCTCGGCCGAGAGAATATTTCTTACTCTGATTAATAGATAAAATTTGTGTCGATAGATGTCAAGGTGCCTCAAAAAATTCTGTTAAAAATGCTATAATTTAAGATGAGGCTGATATAAAACAGGCCGTTGCTTTAATAGATCTTTTATTGTTCGGGGAGAGCAAAATGGATTATACCGTTTGTGTTGTGGAAGATGAAAAAGTTTCCAGAACGATGACCATTGAGTTGTTAAAAAAAATGGGAATCAATAAAATAGTTGCGTCAACAAATGGCGAAACTGCTTTGCAAAAGCTGAAGTTACAAAAAGCCGATCTGATTATTTCCGACTGGCATATGCCAATTATGGATGGGTTGGAGTTTTACAAGGCGGTTAAAAAAGAAGAATCACTCCAAAACACACCTTTCCTTATGGTGACAGTTGAAGACTCAAAAGAAAAGGTGGTTGAAGCCTTGAAGTTGGGAATACGCGACTACATCGTCAAACCCTTGTCCAGTAGGAGTTTCGAGGCCAAGGTTAAATCTCTCCTGAAAATCTAAAAATTTTCTTTCCAAAATAAAAAAGGACTTACAGCCGAAGCCATAAGCCTTTTAGAATTGTTGTTTCCCATAGGAACCAATACTTTGTGGCTCAATAACTTGTCTGCGTTGCCAAAATTTGCTTTTCGGCCAACGGTCTTCTTGTAAATAGTAGTAGTGTCTGTTTTGAAGGTAATTATTGAATTGTTTTTTCCTGGAAGAAATATAGTTTTTAAATAAGGTTTGAGAACCATCTAAAAATTCTGCTATGACCTCCGCAGCTTCAAGGCCGTCTTCCAGGGCTTTTTTAATTCCACTGGCAGCAAGTGGGTCAAATGCCATGCAAGCATCGCCAACTGCGAGCCAGCCTTCTCCGCCAACATTTGAAAGAAATTGGCTGTAGGCGGGAACGATTTTAGTGGATTGTGATTCTGTACTTAATTTGTAACGGGCTTTAGTTTTATTGCTGGAATTTAACTTTTGCTTCCAAACTTCCTTTGCGTTTAGGGCACCTGAAGGTTGCAGGTCTGAATCTGTAAGGAAAACCATTATCCCTCGCTGGTTCTTAAGTTGCAACGAGTACCACCACCCGTCCTCAAGAGGTTCGATAAGGAGGCGGAGGTCAACATCTCCATCAGCGGACGCAGGGGAGAACACTTTGGAAAAAAATCCAACCATGTCAAGGGCAGAGTAAATTCGTACCAGTGTGGCGGAGTAAAAGTGTACCACTCACGTTAAGCTTTCTATCCTGTATGTAATCCATATTCAGGAGGGAGGCGAAAGGATGTATCCCGTGAGCACTTATAGAAGAGTCAGGATTGATTAC